>Ga0233431_1001022_pt1 | contig 52600 bp, 49 predicted proteins | sample SI_118_April2016_FD_179867 | JGI IMG/M metagenome (GOLD analysis project Ga0233431, IMG submission 179867) | Seawater microbial communities from Saanich Inlet, British Columbia, Canada - SI_118_April2016_200_MG | ecosystem: Environmental > Aquatic > Marine > Inlet | place: Canada: British...
CTTCTAATACAATTTTAAACTTAATATCATTAGGCCATTTTTTACGCTTCATAGTGTCAATCTCCTTTAGGTTGATAGATTAACACTCTCTTAACTAGGCTGCTAACTTAACTGGGGGCAGTATAAAGGCCCATATACCGCCCCAAATTAATAATCGATATAAATCACTTTTATAAGAAGCGAAGTTGCTTGGAAAGCCACGCACAAGTGTGGCAGTGATCATCAAAGCTAATGCACCAACAACACCTGATAAAAAAGCAGAGGACAGATTTCTTAAATGTTTTCTAGTGTGATCAATCATTATGCTTCCTTTGTAATGTATGCGATTGCGTATAAGAATAGAGATCATTATTGAAAATATTTAGGGTGTCAAGTAAGAGAAAAAGGCTGTGTCTGCTCTTTGAAGTTAATTAATAGTGGCTAGGTGAAGGGTCAATGCCGTCAACTTAAGCCAGAAGAGCTGCTGCAAAGAACCCGTCCTTATAAACGTCCTTCCGTCTTAAGTTGACGGTATTGAAACAATGAATGCCAGGGCAGGTAGTGAAAGGTTTATAAAAACTTGTTATTTAGGGCCCATCATCATAACAATGACCAAGTTTACAAGTTTCTTTCTCGACACCTTGAGCGTTTGCGGTATTTAAACCTAGAAACGCAGTTAGGATAACTGAGATCATTAGTATTTTCTTCATGACAATTCTCCTTTAAAGCTTAAAAAAGCAATCTTTGTATTAAATATAGCCCACTTTCCTTTATTGTATAAAAAAAAGGCTTATTATTTATAAGTAATTGATATCAAAGGCATTGCATTTTTAAACTTTTTTAAATGATCAAGAATAGCTAAAAAACTTGCATCTTTAAGTTGAGTATAAAATAATACTCAAAAGAATTACATAATACGGGTAAAAACATAACTAAGGATATTGTCACAGCTCTTAAGCCATGCAAAAAGATTAATGGGAGTGGTTGCTCCCATAGAAGATATTTCCCATCATTTTAATGGCTTGTTTATTTTAATAATAGGGGAAGAAATTATGCCTTTAGGAAACGGGTTAGTCGAAAGTGATTTATACGGTGACGCATTACTTGATGATGGAGGGAGTGATTTTGATTGTGGTGCTCTCTCTGCTAAATCTTTACTCTCGGAAGGAGTGAGAGATGAAGCAAAGCTTCTTAGACTTGCTCATATTAAAAAACTTTTATATCAAGATCTCGTGATATCTACACGTAGTATCAGTAAGTGGTCACATGTGCCACTTCCATTTGCCAAATTACAAGAAAATGACGAGCGAAAATTATTATTAGATATGCTTGACGAAGTAGAATTAGCAGCAGAAAGTTTTTTGCCTGCAAGCAAGTTATTGGATGAGTATTACGGAGAAATGGCGGAGGATATTTCATCTTCTTTGTATCCTTCTTACGTATTGACTAACAGAGAGGAATTTTATTTAGAGATTTTGAAGGCATTGGCGGATAAGAAAAAAAATGTTGTTGCTAACTATTTGTTTGCAACCAAGCACCTACATTTTGGACGCAAGGGTATTGGGAGATTAGATGAAGAGCTAGATCAAATCAATCCCTTAATATCAGTTGTTGCACAACCTTCGCTATCATTTGAAAGAAGAATTGATTCATGCAGAATAATTTCGAGTTATAAGCGTTCAAAAGGAAGCATAGAAGAGGGCCTTATGTATTCCTTGCTTGCGCTATGTTTGATTGAGGTTGAAAAACCACCAGAAGAATTTAAATCCTCAGAAGATGAGGGCAGGTGGTTAATGAATTACGAGGGAAAAAAACGTAAATTCAGTGAGTGTATTATATATGACTATTTAGAAGATGATTTTTTAAGTGTAAAACAAAAAGGAATAGTTGCAGAGATTGTGATTTCCCTAGCCCCTGATTTTTTTGAAATCATTCGTAGAGATAAGCATCTGCATCCTAAAGTTTTTAATGCTTTTGAAGAAGGATCTAGGGGGTATGATGAACTTGTATGGTTTCAATTTCTTCATGATTGGGTAAATTTATGGAGTCAGCAAAATCTTTCAGAAGGCAGCTCTCCTCTTGCTGAAAAGATTTTAGAAGAATACAACTCAATGGAGCGCCAAAACGAACGCGGCGATGATTCTTCACCTGTCCTTGATAAAAATTCCAATCGTGTTGTGAGCACAGGCGCAGGGTATTTTTCTTCTCCTCCTGCAGGTGAGCATAGTTCAACATTAAGTATTTTGCGAAGGGCTATCATTCCCCTGCTTTAAACATTTAAGCTGAGCCTGACTTTCTTAGATTAAACGAAAGCCAAGCTTTTCAGCGTAATAAAATATTGCTTATTGCATAGTTGCTTCTGCTGTTTTTTCTTTAGAGTGACGTGGGGAAGGAGGTGGAGACCAGTGAGCAGATGGTGAATCAAGAACGGATTCAGGTTCAACAGCCGGGTCTAATTTTTTCATGGCTTGATAAAAAGATTCCAGCACTTCTTCAGGGTGGGGTACGCCAGTCGCAACTAATATTTTACGTACGGGATCCATGGAAGGGTCCCTTTCAATGACGCGTGCTAGTGCAACATCAATAGATAGGCTCCTTTCTTCTTTGGTCGCTATTTCAGGATCCAGAAGCACCAAGGCGGCGAGTGGATCCCACAAGCGATAAGCCTCTAAAAATTTCTCAACACCATATGAAGGTAAATCAATAATATACTTTAATGCATAATGAAGAAATTTAAAGGCGGGTGAAGTTTCTTCTGCTATTTTTTTAAGAAATTCGTGTGTTAAAGGTACGTGGTCGGTTGCATCTAAGGGTACTAAGGTGATTGGAATACTAGATTCAAAGACCTCGAATGCCGCACGTGGGTCTGCGTAAAAGTTCCATTCTGCATATATATTTTCTGAGGTTGGCTCAAGGTTTCGAATGTTACCCTCTACATCAACAGCGCCACCCATAATAACAATGTTTTCAATTTTGCTATAAAATGCTGGGTTTTCTTCAATAGGTCTTCTTCTAATCAGTTCGGCAATATTGGTCAGTGGTCCTGTTGCTAAAATGGTAATGGGTTCATCGGATGCTTCAATTGTAGCTTCAAGTAAATCGACAGCAGAGTTTCCAAAAGAGGGGTTGGGATGTTTTGGAAAATGTTCTGACGTTGAAAAAGCATCTGCAAATTCACGAAGAAAATCTGGAAATGGTTTGCCATCATCTGACAAAGGGTTTTCAGAACCATAAGCAATGGGAGTGTCACCTTTGCCTGCCATATGAAATACATTTGCCATGGTTAATGCGCCAGCTTCGCCGTGGGCTTCGCCTGTTCCTGTAACAGTAACGGCAACGATTTCAACTTTATCACTCAGTCCAAGCAGGGCGCATATAGCAGCAACATCATCCGCCGCGGCATCATTATCAAAGATGACCTTCTTTTTCACCATACTCATTTCTCCCTATATGTAAAAAATAGCGAGTATAGCGATCAAGTTTTTAAAATACAATATTATCTTCAAATAGGCTTTTTTTTATCATTTGTTTTTTTATAGTAATTAGAGCCTTGCTTAATTTCAGATGGAGAATAAATAAATTTCAATTGTTTTTCTCTGAAGCGCGAACGGAGTTCGGCCCGCCGGGTGGCCATTCATCATATTGTGGTAAGCCGTCAGTGATTTCAAACCAAGGTGCTTTAGAGCCGACAAAAATATTCATCAAGGGTCGATTGCCTGGGTCTTGTTCGAGTGCGCCTATAGGCAGCCCAATATAGTCAGGATTATTTTCTAAAATACTAATGAGGTTAGAGCCGCATATAGAGCAGAACGTTTTTATAATATGTTCTGAGGAATGAAATTGAGATAATTTTTCTTCACCTTTCAGCCATTTAAAATTTTTACTTGGCACGGATGAGCGCGTTCTAAAAGCAGAGCCATGCCACTGTCTGCATTTCAGGCAATGACAATTAACAATGGGGCCTAGTTCGCCTGTGACTTCATAAGCAATGGCTCCGCAGAGACAGTTTCCTGTTAAGGTTTTCATTTTGTATCTTCCTTTTGTTGTTTGGCTGTGATGTTGGTTCATTATACATAAGCTTTAACTGTTTTCCCTAAATTGATGTCCTTTGAGGGATGTTTAAAAGCCTTTAAAATTGATTTTTAATTGATCGGATCTATAGTTGTCGTTAGAGATTGGATTGATGAAGAGACTATTTCAGGGGGGGAAGGATGAAAGTAAAGCTTTTGTTAATCAGTGGCTTACTGTGTGCTTCGGCCATTTATTTTGGAATGCTTAATTGGTTTGGTGTAAGGTTGAAAAATAAAATTAGTGACTTCTCGATAAGCTCAGACTTTGAGTGACAGATTAGTTTATTTTTAATGTTTTCTAAATAAGATTCGACAGTTCGTGATGAAATATTTAAATGAAGACTGATCTCTCGACAAGACTTGCCAATGGTGTAATAAAACAAACAATAGCTTTCTTGCTTGCTTAGTCGGCTTTTTTGCATTTTGTGGAAAGGGTGTGATTCAAGTTTTTTAAGGGCAGTTATATCTTGCGAGATGCCAAATAAACCAAGGAGCTCGCCATTTTTCGCAATAATAGGAAATTTAAAGGTTTGAGCGGTTAAGTGGTATTTGTTTTGGAAGGTGCCTTCTTCGATAAGTTGTATGGATTTTCTTAAGCTTAAAAGCGTTCGGTCAGTTTCCTGTAGGGTATAAGCCGTTTCCTCTGAGCAAATGTCATAATCATTTAACCCCGCGATATCTTTTGCGTTTGTAAAACCACAGCTATTGGCTTGAAGTTTGTTGGTCCAGATGAAAGATAAATTTTTATCTTTTATATAGATATTCGATTGAACGGGGTCAAAGGTTTTTGATAAAGAAGAGAGGTCATTTAAAGCAAAGTCTAGTTCAAAGGAATTAATCATTATGATTGCCCGTGGCTAACTAAGTTGTTCCATCTTAACATTTATAAATATCGCTGTCTTTTAGTTTTAGTTGTTTTTATTGAGTAACTGTCTAATGAGCACAGTAAAATCCCCCTGATTTTTCTTAACGAAAGCCATTAAAATTAACTAAGCTCTTAAGGGCCGTGATAATAAGATTAAAGGAGCTTTAAAATAGCTACGATTCAAGAGTAAGTTTCAATCTGCTGGGCTGGGCTTGAACTTGAAGGTGGGTTGCTAGAAGAGCCTACTAATCAACTTTAATCGGATGTGCCTAAATAATTCAGCTGTTTCTTAGGTATTGTTTATCAATTGCTATATCCAATTGAAATTTTTCAATAGCTTCTTCGGCTAATATATGGCGCATGCCATATGTATCAAAATCTAGTGATGCTGAAATATAATTTTTAATGGCGCTGCTCAATTCAGTTTTCACATCAACACTAATTTCTTCTGGGTTATGTTCCATTATCTGTGCAATGCGATGTCGTGATAATTCTTTTTTTACTAAACATTTCAAAGATATTTCTTTCAGACATTTACCCCAGGTTCCATCTATCCAGTAATTCCAGGCTTGATCAAATGACTGACATCCTGGTGTTTTTATATTTCCTAACACTTTTTTTAACTGCTTAGAAAAATCATTTTTTACCTGCAGAGCTATTTCAGATGTATCCATTTTTTTCTCCATTACTAATGCTTCTTTGACCCAAGAGGCAATAGATGCATGATAATACCAGGTTGTGCTTAAATCCGTATTTTCAGTTAATGGCGTATCTATCCCGGCACAAGTATAAATACATAGTTGTCGCATTTCATAGGTATGGCCAGGAATACACTGCGCCTTTTCCAGAGAAAGAATTTTTTCTTCCCCAACCGCGCAATCTTCAGAAAGCTCAGATAAAGTTTTATAATTTTTTGTAAGAAACAGTTGCATACGTTCTTGTTTAGATAGGCTTAAAGACATAGTATTCACTCTCTTGCTTGTTCTAGTTGTAACAGCATTGATTTTTTCTTAATGCCTCCACCAAACCCTGTCAATTTACCATCACTACCTATAACACGATGGCAGGGGATGATGATTGAAATGGGGTTTTGACCATTGGCAAGACCAACAGCTCTCGCCTTATTTTTATTCCCCATTTTTTCTGCTTGCTCTGCATAAGAGATGGTTGCTGCATAGGGTATTTCAATAAGCTGTTTCCAAGCTTGAATTTGAAAGTTTGTACCATGGAGTACTAAAGGTAAATCAAAAGTTTTTCGTTTACATTGGAAATATTCAGTAAGTTGTTTTTTGGTTTCTACTATTGTTCGCTCATCTTCTGATTTATGAAGGCCGGTAATGATTTTTTTATATTCATGAGATAAGGTTTCCTTGTCCCATAATATGGCATGCAACCCTTTCTGCGAAGTAATAATAGTTAAAACGCCAACAGGTGATTCTATTTCAGAGTAATTAGCCTTTTCTGGTAATGAGTGAATGCCTCTTAGTTTTTTCATACCTTATCCTCAAGAACTATATTCCAAAGAAGGATTGCCCCATAAGCTCGCCAAGGGACCCAGCTATCAGGGTTCAATTGTAGTTGTTCTATTTTCTTTTTAATCACTAAATCAGTCACTGGAATAACATCTGGATTTCTCAGGGCACGCATAGCAATATATTCAACGGTCCAAGGACCAATACCTTTTATTGCTAAAAGTTGCTTACATGTTTCCTCACTGTCGGCCGTCCCATCTAAAACAATACGCTCCGCGATAACTTCGCTCGCTAATGCTTTCAATGATTCAGCTCTCGTCACCGGTAGCCCAACCTTTGACAAATCAGCCGTTAAAATGGCTTGGGGTGTTGGGAAAAATCGCTCGAGTTTCGCGGAAGGAGGTAGGTTATGCTCTGTACCACAGGTTTTAACGATCTTGCCTAGAATAGTTCTTGCAGCTTTAACACTTATTCTCTGGCCTACAATAGCCCTGACAGCAAGTTCAAAGCCATCCCAGGATCCTGGGATTCTTAACCCTTTAAATGGCTCTAAGAAGGGTTTTAGCTTTTTATCTTTCTTTAATATTGTTTCGATAGCCATCGGATCGGCGTCAAGGTCAAACATGTTTTTTAATCTTGCTACAAAATCCAAAATATTGGCGGATTTATTAAAGCTAAACTCGATGTTAATTTTGTTTTTTTCACCATGGGTGGCTTTCATCCAGCCATAGATATCCCCGTGAGCTATCGTTCGCTGATACGTATTTTTTTCAACCAGCTCAACGCCTTCAATAGCTCGTTTTTTCAAGAAATCAATCATGCAATCCCATGCATAAGGTGGTCGATAACTTAATTGTAAGTGAAGCAAAGATTCAGAGCTTGGGTTTTTTCTAAAGGCACTTGGAGCTTGTTTAAATCGTGTTTTAAAGGCGTCATTAAATCGTCGAAGTGATTGAAAGCCTGAGCTAAAAGCAATGTCCGTTACTGAGGCTGATGAATGTTCAAGCAAATTTTTAGCAATGTCTAATTGCTTTGAGATAAGTATCGATTTCGGGCTGGCGCCTACTTGCTTTTGAAACAGTTCGCGCAACCACCTCTCACCCACGCCTAGTTTTTCAGCCATGCTTCCAATAGATAAATCATCCAGGGCATAAGAATCCATCATGCGAATGGCTCTTTGGACTGTCGCTGATGTGCCTATCCAAGCAGCAGACCCTGGCGCTGATTCCGGTCTACAGCGCAGGCAAGGCCTATATCCCGCTTCTTCTGCTTGCGCTGCGTGAATATAAAAAGTTAAGTTTTTTAGATGAGCTTTTCTTGCGGGGCAAGTTGGTCGACAGTAAATCATTGTTGTTTTTACAGCAACAAAAAATTTTCCATCAAACCTCGGGTCACGAGCCAGGTGAGCTTGGTAGTACTCTTTTTCACTATATGTTTTTTTCATGTTTGATACAGTAACAGAAAGTGCTTTTATCAGCTAGCCAAAAACGGAGTTCTATAGCTTGTTAATGGCTTATGCCTGGATGCATTGAGAATAGGCAGAGAAAGCAGGGTGAATAGTGTCGTAGATCTCTGTGTAAGCTTGCTGAGTAGATGATTTTCGATCCAAGCGCACTCTCCACCAACTACAACAAGTTTTCATATCTCGATGAAGATGTTGTAAATAGAGTAGTGGACTATCTTGGTATTCTTCTTGATACAATTGGATTTTCTGAGCATGCCTAGTGAGGCTTGGTTGCGCGCCTCTTTTGTATGTGCGCGCACAGAATGGCTCCGATGCGGCGGTGTCGGAGGTAGCTCTTTTTGCTCCTTCCATTTTAGTCTCTATGAGATCATTTGACGCCACTAAGCACTGACGTATATTAAACAATATAACATAGAGGGTGGCGATTTCTGAGCGGTTAAAATTTTTTCTTGTCATTTCTTTTGTTTTTGGATCCAGTAGTTCAATATTTAAGTATAAATCAAGCGAGCGGGATCTTTGTCGAGGTTTGCTTTCCCAGGAGCTAGCCTCATCAAGTTTCAAGTACTTAAAAAGCTCTATAAAGAGTAATATATAGTGATGGTTGTTGTCAGTATGAATATCCTTTAAGATAGCTTTAACCTCTTGTAATAGGCCATTGCTGATTTCCATTTCATGTTGTATAGCTGATGTGGACATACCCCTTCTTGAATTAATGGTATTAAATGTTGCTATTAATTTTCCATCATCCTCTCTGACAGCGTCAGGGAATATTTTTAAATTAAGCAGATGGATTAATAAAGCATGTGAAGGAATCATTTGAATATTCCTTAATAATTTATGTAATGATATAAACTGGAGATAAGCATTGTGGCTGGTAATTGTTAAGCTTGAAACATCAAACCCCGCTTTACGTTCAGAGAACTTTACCTTGACTTTAGAGTGATGATGAGCCGATGAGGATGCTATCGTTCTAATGGTTATCCCGTATGCGGCATGCTCAAGAGAGTGAAAAGTTTTTAATAATGAATGGATGTTGGTGATATACATATAAGGGCTGTCGAATAAATCAATATTATGAGGGTGTTGATTTGAGCTACTATTAGAAATTTCCGGAAAGAAAGCTAGCGTAAAAATTAGTAAATTCACCTTATGAAGGTGTTTAAACGTGATGCTTTCTTGTGCGGCTCCTGTAAGATCCAGTCTTGGTGTGCTACCAGCGCTAACATCCCAGTCAAGGGCCAGTCCAGTTTGGCGCAACATTCTAAATGCTTCTAAATAACTTGGAATTGAAAATATAAAATGCCGCTCACGTAATTGATCATTCATGGTTAATATTCCAGCGAGATCATCAAATTGCTTTGTATATCTCGCTGTTTGCAGTGCTTCACCGGGGTTAGAAAAATAGGATAGGTCTAAATCTGAGCCTGTTAATTCAATTCGCATAATCATAGAAGAAGATGCCGATTTAATAAAACTTAATATCCTGAAAACGGTATCTAACATGTGCTCGTCAGGATTTTTGAGTGCTACTATTAATGTGTAATTTGCTGCTTTGTTTTCTGGTTGTATTTCAGATGAGGGGATATGAAAATTGCCTGTAACAACGTCTAAATAGTTTTCCCAAGGCGCTGGAAGGATAAATTCTTCCAGCTTTGTCTCTCTTTGGAACAGCTGTATCAATAATTGATGCAGCGCAACCATTTCTTTTTCTGAGGGCAGAAAAACAGTATCACTATTTACAGTGGGGTTGTTGATGCTAGATAAAATACTTGAAACTGAATAGTCATCATTGATTTTTTTAGCAATAAAGATGCAGATTGCAGAAGCGACAGGGGAAGCCGTTAATGGAACGATGTAAGTTTGATAATCATGTGGAGAAATATAGAGAGTAAGCGTGTTAATATCAATATTAAAACGAAAATAAAGTGATTCTAGTAATGGTCGGAATAATTTTAATTGTTGGGTGTAGAGATCGAGGTGTTCATAAAATGCATCTTGTTTCCTTTTCCAGGAAGTAGATTCGAAAGTCCATTCAGTTACTTTTAAGGCCTCTATTATAAAAGCAACCAAGTTAGTGGGAGAAATAACTTTGCAACCTGGAGCATAAACTTTACGCGCACTTAAATAAGCGCAATGCCCCCCGTTGTTTTTTGGTCTGATTACTTTGCAGTGTTGATAGAGTGCAAATAAAATAGAGGGAGAGGATCGCAACATAACAATACTGTTAGTTGCGAGGCAGCCGTCTGATTTTATTTGTAATAAAGTTCTCCATTCCCGAGGTTTAACTAATAAATGCTTGAAGCGTTCAAAAGGCTGGTTGTAATCATGCATAATGACCTTCCAGTTTTCATTCACTTCAGACACGGCGATAAGAAATTGATGGAATCGTTTATGGGCTCTTTTAATTTCAGTGTTTATTTCCTTAGTTGGTTCAAGACCCATCTGGAGCTCGAACTTATTGAGTAATCGTCGAAGTTGATTGGCAAATTTATACTGCAAATGAACTTCATTCTTTTGAGCAAATTTACCCACTTCTGGTAACCAAAGTAAAATAGTTTGCAATCGAAGCTGAATATCAAGAAAGTAATCGAGCAATTTATCAATTTCTTTTTTGCTGGAGATGGCGCGTTTTGCAATTTCAGATAGAAGCTCAGTGCTTTCATAATGAATAAAAAACAAATATATTTCATATTGTAGTGCTTTATGATTTTGCATGTTTGAGATGAAGCGTTCAAAACGCTTTGTATTCTTGGACTGGCTGTGGTTATCTTTGTGTAACGCTGTATCGGATAGATGATTATAGGGCGTTGAACTTGCGAAAGCATCTCGTGTATCAGTGGGATTGGATACTATTGCAGTACAAAGTGTTGTGCTTTTATGAAGTGCAATTCCGTGAAGGTGGTGATCCGTTTTTGAGATGTCATGGTGAAGTGCTTCTCCGGTATCAAGCATAACTAATTCGTTGGTATCAGTTCGTATGCCGAAATTGCCACCATGGAGGTCGGGGTCACCTGTTATAACTAACCGCATAGTTAGCATTTGCGCACATCGTTCAGTGGTTTTCGGGTTGTTTATATAAGCATCGTTAAATTTTCTGGATTCAATAAATTCTGAGAAGTCAGTATGTGAAATCCAACTTGTGGCAACACCAATAGCTTTCCCATCTTCTTTGCGAATAACTTTAGGAAGAGGCGCGGATCCTTTAGGCAGTAGTAGCCATAGGTAGAAAGCGATAAAGACTTCCTCTTCAATAGAAACAGAATCCTTCTGAGAGGCGGCTTTATATCTTTTATCAGCTATATGTTCACCAGCATGAGTGGTTCGATGGTATACCTTGCTATGAATACTCTCGCTCACTTTTATTTTTTGGCCGCTAAAATCCCCCTCAAACAATGTTAAGCGTTGTTGTTGGAATGGCGAGGAAGACTCGGGTGAGTGGATTGTTGTTCTTGGCATCTCCGGCTCCTTAATAAAAAAAATATGGCATTTTAACTTCTATTTTTAGCTTCAAAATAAACTACTCATAGCGGGCTAACCTTATCAATAGGCATAAGCCTTTTTTTTTGTTTATCAAAATAGTTTCTTAGCGGGGTATCTTTGATATCGTCAGAATTTTTATAAAACTCTCCGCCAGAGTTTTCTACGATCCATTGTATGTCACTAAATTGCTTTATAAACGCTTGAGGATAAGTTTGCGATGATTGATGTTTTAACCAGGTCTTGAAAATAAATCGCTGAACATAGGGATCTAGCAAGCATTGTTTACTTGAAGACAGCAGTTGATTATCGTCTAATTTTCTTGAAACAAGCGTGGCTTGCATGCAGGCACCCAACAAAAGCCCTCTTGTTAGCTGTATATCATTTATAGGAACGCTATTTAATGAATTATCAAAATTAATAGGAAATCCACTTCTTAATATTCTAATTGTAGTCCCCGTACTTTTCCTATAGACAATATCGGGTATTGATTGAGTTGTTTCTAATGATGAATTTGAAATTTCTTTTAGCAAAGAGCGAAATTCTATATCTTCTGAACTACAGCTTATAAATGTTCTATCTGTTGTTACAAGCCCTAATATATTTTTATTTTCTGTAAGGTCTTCTCCTGTGCAACCAAAAATATGGGTTGTATTAGAAATTAAAAACTTAAGATCATTGGTTCGATAGAGGTTGTCTCTTAACTCAGTTGAGGCTTCCTCTCTCTCGTCAAAATATATAACTATTTCCCCCATGTTGAGTAAGGTTCTAATCACTGCTTTTCCAATAGGGCCGCAACCAACCACACCAAATACAGGGGGATACCTATGCTTAGTATTAGATTTCAAATTAATAACTAATGGTTTCACTCTGTTAAGAATGGCATCGGCGATAAGTTCGGGCTCAACGAATTTTTTTACCGAGCAAGATGCGATATTTATCAATGGAATTGATAAATGATTCACCTTGTCACCACGCAACCCTTTTGTTGTTTGTTCAATGCCGGCTACAGAATATTGAAAAGGGATAAACTCAGGCATTTCTCTAACGCAAAGGCCGCCTTCATCCAGCACAATAATGTTTTCTATTTCTTTATGTTTTTCAATGTGTCTTGTGAAATCATTCCACATTTGTCTAACAACAATACTACGTGCAACAGAATAATCTCCTGGTTGAAAGCAAGAAATATCGGGCGTCACAGAAATACCCATAGCTTGCAAGGTAGAAAAAGCTTGCTTATTGGTAGAGTAACATTTTCCGCTAACAAAAATATGTTTTGAAGGGATTTTCAAAACATTAATGAGTGCTTGATAAAGTGAGCAAGTTGATCCTAGTAAATGTTGTACAGAAATAATGGCTGTATTTTCTTGGCTAGGGAAATTATGCTGCATTGCCATTGATGCCATTCTTTCAAGAACGGGTAGTCTTGGGATAGTATGCAGTTCTGGCGCATTGGTTTTGTTAGAACTCAGATGCATTAGTGCAGCCAGATCTGTTGGATATTTAAGAAAATTATGCGCCTCATAGCGGCAACCTCGAGAAGTGGCCTTGGAAAACCAATAATAATTTCATGCGTTTTTTTAATTTCCCTATTGGTCGGTTATTTTATGCAGCTTATCTTTATATTTATGATTGAATCACCGTAATTCCCCTCTGATTTCATGAATCGTGCTATCATGGTCTACAATAAATATAAATAATGAGAAGTGTCAAAAAGCATGTTTAAAGTTACTCCAAACCCTAAAAAACGTGAGCAGAAAAGAGAAGCTTACGAAAAAAGCCGTGTTGACAATAAGATAGAAAAACCTGAGGATCAATTTCGCTTTGTTGGAAGGCTTGGCGAAATTACTGATAAGAAAGCGACATTAACCAACAAAAAGCTGGTTGTTGGTCTTAGTATGAAGCCATCTTATCATAAAGGTGAAGCTTTGCTTCAGTATCTTGCTGATTTAGTTGAGCAAAAGCCACTACATATGTGTTTTGTTGTTGGTGATGCGGCACAGTTTTTTAACCTTTCTGATAAATTATCTTACAAGGAAAAAAGGCAGAAAGTAAAAGAGCTTGGTGATGCTTGGCTTGCTGATAATAAAGAATTCATTGATTTCGTGTGTAGGCGAGAAGGCATTTCTTATACTATTTTGCGTTTTGATGAGATTTACCATAACTGGGATAGCCTAGAAAAAAATGAAGTGTTCTTCAAGCTTCGATCTAAATTAAATGTGCTTATCTATCAATGGGCTTCCCTTCATAAAGAAGCAGACCGATTGGTCAAAAGTAATGATGCCTCTGACAGGTGTGAAGAAGCATTTAATGAAATTCTTGCTCAGATGGAGGTATGTAGTGAGCAATATTATGTGCTATTAGCAGAATATGACGCTTTAGCTAGCAAAGAAAAGATGAGGAAACAGTTTGAAATAAAAAAAGAAGATGAGCGCTACCTTAGCGTAGAAGACCCTTGGACAGGTCTTCCTCTCGCTGTGGATATATGGCGCGATGTTTATTTGCGTATGGAAAAGAGAATTGAAAAAGGCGAAATTGTTCGATTTAGCGATGAACATTTTGAACTTTTAGAAGAAAGCAGGCAATTTATTACATTTGAGTTAATTGTTTTTATTAAGTTATTTCAGAAGTATGACGGCGATATTGATTGTTATGTTTATCCTATTGAAAGCGCTGCAGCCACAGACTTTTCTTCAATTTTTTTTGTTTCAAGGTGGATCTTGGGGGGCACCTTAAAGCATGTGGCTTATATTACTTTAAAAAAATCTCCGCTAGATATTGAGTTTCGCTATTTAGCTGACAGATCTCCAGCGTTTCATGCACTCAGCTCTCTTTGTTCTCGTAACGTGCTTAATGCTTTTATATGCGAAGATGAAGAAAGCCAGATTGTTTGCTTTTCTAGTGAAAATGGTCAAAAAGTCTATGAGCAAATGTTTTATATCTTGACTCATGATGATGCGGGTATGAGATATCAATATCGTGGAAGAATATATCTCGATATTGACTTAAGTGCATTTCAAAAATTTACAGAAGAAGAGTATAAGATCGCTATTGATGGAAATAATTTCATTGCAGTTTTAGCAAGAATATTAAGTTATAGCATGGGTGCTCCCTTTAAGCTGGCGAAAATGCTTATTCAGGATTTTGTTATTGCAGAAAAAACAAAAAGCATTTTTTTGTTTCATGGTTTTGACTTGCTTGATGCCAAGAAGCGACAATTTATTGCTGAGCGCTTGCAAAAAGTACGCTGCGTTTTGTTGACAAAACAAGATACTGTTTTTTCTCAAGCTTTTTGTCATAAGCGAAGTTTACATAGAACGCTAGTAGATGAAGCTGGTTTGCTTTTGCGGCTGACAAAAGGCTTTACTAATAAACTTGAATTTGAAGATAGAGGTTTATTGTATAATAACCTGAAATGGCTTTTTTGGAAAAAGATGCCAAGTGAGATCCCTAAAGTTACTCTTACAAGAATAGGGGATGAGGCTACTGAAAGTGGTAGAGTTACCTATAGTGGTGGACCTTCATTTTAGGCAGAAGTGTGGAATAGTAAATCATGCCAAACAAAACTTATACTCAACTTCAGAGTTTGAAGGAAGCTTGATGCTCTTGAGAGCGGCGATGTACCGTCATACGATCCTCTTCAGATAAATGGAGCACCTCTTTTTTAACAAGGTCTCTAACCATTCCAGTGCTGTTAGAGATAGTCCATGAGACAGCAACACCATTTCCTGCTCCAATCGTACGATACAAATTATTCTTCTCTACAGCATAAAGATTTTTTTTCGTAAACACAGTGGAGGAAAGATTTGAAGATTGGGTGAAAGAGGGAGCCCCCATCCCCGGAGAAACTGTAGTGGACGTAGATTTACCTTGAATCATGCAATCAGCAATATCAGAAGCTAAGCTTGAAGAGCGAGTTGGCTTGACATTCAATAACCAAAAAAGTGGTATCAAGGGATAAAGCTTTCGAGGGAGGCTTGGAGAATAAATAGCATCTGCTAGCGCAAGAACAGTACACCAATCCTCACTTGATACCTCATCGTCCAACTTTGATAATACGGAAGCTGTAGTTGCGGCCCTGGTTTGACCTAGAGTTCCATGATTCCATATCCCTTCGCGATATAGCGGTCTATCTGCTTTTGGTTTTCTACTGAAATAGGCTTTAACACCTTTTTGCATGGCTTTTTTGAACTCTTTTCTTGATGCGGTCATAATAAAACTCCAATAGTGTGATCTGTCTTGAAACGTTTTTTTTTAAATAATTTAAAATTATCAAATAGTATAATGTTACCCTGCTTAATAGAGTGGCGCGCATATTATGACTTCCGCCTTTTTTTTTCTTAAAAATGTATGGCATATGCCGCAATTAGATGGCCCTTAAGCCACAGCAACCTTAGGCTTTTGCTATTATCGCTTTTTTGTTCCTTATAAATTCAGGGGGGAATTACGGTATTCAGAGTAATTCAGTGCCTGGCCTGGCCTTGGCTTAATTGGCAGAGTAATTCAGTGCCTGGCCTGGCCTTGGCTTAATTGGTGTAATTAGTTTAAGCCAAGGCCGGGCACCGGATAGCACAAAGTGAACTTGAGTGGCCTTCAATAAAACGATATATTAGAAGGAATCATCAAGATATTTGTTAATAGATGATTTGCTTTGATTGAGCTAGTGATTTTGGGATTACGCAGATGAGAAATTCAGACAAGGTTGCGAAAGCATTAGGCTACATTGACCTTCATTTTGATGAAGAACTAACTTTGGAGCAGTTAAGCAATCTTGCTTGCATATCGAAATACCACTTTCATCGTCTATTTACAGCAGTCAATGGTTTGTCTTTACACCAGTATATTCGCTGGTTGAAATTAAAGAGAGCGGCTAACCAATTACTCTATGAAAAAGATAAGTCAATTTTAGAAATTGCGTTAAATGCTGGATTTGAGTCTCATGAGGCTTTTACTCGCGCTTTTAAATTAGCATGTGACGAAACACCGAGTAAATTCAGGCAGGAATCAAAATGGAAACATTGGGATTCCATTCCATATTTACTTGAAAGAGCAGGCAGCTTGAAAGTGACACCTGTAATCAAAGACTTCCCTGGTGTTCGTTTAGCTATAATAGAACATCGAGCAGCTCCTGAAACTATACCGCAATCAATTGAAAAGCTCATAGCTTGGGCCAAAAAAAACAACCTAAGCAAACCAAAGGCAGGTGAGATATTTTCGATTCCGTATGATGACCCAAAAACAACACTGACAGAACAGTTTCGCTACGATATTGGCCGGATTGTACCAGAGAACATGAGGCTCACAGGTCAGGTCATCGAAAAAAGATTACCAAGTGGTCGTGTTGCAATAGGAAGGCATGAGGGCTCTCACGATAATTTAGATCGGACAGTATATGCTATGTATCATGACTGGTTGTCTTCTTCCGATGAGGAGCTAGCAGATCTTCCCTGTGTTTTCTGCTTCCAAAACTTTTCACGCGAAGTACCAGAGACTGCATTAAAGACGGATATTTATTTCTTTTTAAAAAACAAGTAATTAGATTCCGCTAAATCATTTGGATCGCTTCGCACGCTAGCTCTGAATAAAACAACAAATTAGCAAAAATCATCAAGACCTTGCTTGAAGAATGATTTATCATTTTTTCTCAAACCTTATTGGATTGAGCCAATTAAGAAACAGAGAGAGTGATCTTGCTAAATAAAGATTACTAAAAACAAGCGAGGCTAATGAAATGAATGTTATAGAAATAAATGAAAAGTACTTATCTTTAATCAAGAAGGCTATGCAAATTGCATTTAGCACAGACTCATGGAGCGTAGTCGAAAAAATTAACCGAGGTATGACTGAGTCATCGATATATAAAATACAAATAAACGGAAAATTTTGTATTGCAAGAATCAGCGACCCTGAACACCCTCATAACAATCTTGAAAGAGAGTATCAATCTATGCGCATCGCGTTTGATAGTGGTGTTTCTCCTGTGGTTTATTATACGGACTTTGAAAGCGGAATTGTTATTATGGATTATGTGACTTCATCTGTATTAACTTTAGAGGATATGAAAAAACAAAATGTGATTAAAAACCTATCTTCCGTTATTCGACAGCTACATCATGGAAAAGAATTCCAAGATTGCGGATTGATTTTTCGAAGAGTTGCTATGGTGCATGAGAATCTCCCCATTGAATTAAAGAAGAGTAGAGTTGTTAAGCTAGCTATGGGAATGAAAGAGGAAATTCAGGAGTCTCTTGATGATGCTAATGATTTAAAACCAGCGCATGCTGATCTTAACCCTTATAATATTTTATTTAATGGTGAGACTTTTAAATTGGTTGATTGGGCAACAGCGGCACAGGAAAGTTTTTATTTTGATTTGGCTACCTGTGCGATTTTTTATTTCTATAGAAAAAACGACTTGGAAGAATCTTTTCTGGAAAGTTATTTTGATCGGGAGCTTGACCTAAATGAAAAAGCTAAATTTTATTTAATGAAAGTTTTTGTATCTATTTATTATGGGGTTCTATTTCTTTTCACAAGCTGCACTGAAAGCAAAGATTTTTTGTCAGAAAGTGAGATATATACTTTGCCAGAATACTCCCAATTTATGGAGCTAATTAGTGAAGATAATGTGGATCTTAGTGATCCTGTCTCTCGACAGAAAATGGGATTTGTTTTTTTGAAAAAGGCAGAAACAGAGATTAAAGATGAGGCATTTGCTGTTTCTTTGTCTCAGTTGGAGAAGATAAGCGCTCAAGGCAACACATTCTTTCGGCCTGGCATGTAAGCTGAATTAAAGCATAAGGAATCCGAGAACAGGGCATGCCTGGCATTATTAGCCCATAAGGCGTTATCCGGTTTGCCTTTGCATCGAGAAGATCTGGAAGAATTGAATAATTCAGCGCCTAATTCAGTGCCTGGCCTGGCCTTGGCTTAATTGGTGTAATAGTCTAAGTCAAGGCCGGGCACCGGATACGCGTAATTCTAGCCACTTTAAGGAGCGGCACACTTTTTACTTCAAGTTTACATGCTAGTAGCACTTCAAAGGAGGGTAAGTGCGCGGCTTTTTGCAGCGTTCTTGCTGGAGGCGGCGGATGTGGATCGGCCGAGGGTTGCAACTGTCCTTGTAAAGAATGATAAAAAACCGGGTCGCTATATAATCTTCCCTTGAGATGCATACTTTCACGTTTGAAAGTATTCATCCTTAAAGTATGAAAATCTCGATGGTCTTAAGCCCTGAATTTATAGAGAGAATAAAAAAGAAAAGAACTACGTCAGGCTCTCTGATTTAGAGGGAAGCATTCTCGTGCTTGACACGGATTTTTCAAGTGTTTTATAATGCTCAGCGCTTGCATTTAACACTAGGCTATCTTTCTCCTAAAGAATACGAAGCACAACTTGAGGAAAAACTTATGATTAATCCGCACGAAGATACCATAAGATTACCAGAAAGACCTGGTATCCCATCTTCCGAAATTTTTATAAAGCAATATATTCAAAACAAGTTGGGTGATAGAAATACCGTTATTCTTCTACCTGGTGGGCCAGGTAATGATATGGGAATGTACGACGATCCATCCATGTCAATTGCTCAAGTCTTTTTTCAAGCAGCTGATGTTATCCTTTTTGATCCGAGAGCTTGTGGTAAAAGCGAGCAGTGTAATATTGAGTTTTGCTCGCTCAATCACTATATCGATGATGTAGAAGCTATCCGCCAGTATTTTAACATAGACCCTGAGCGCTTTTTTGTTTTTGGGCAGTCCTATGGCTCTATTGTTGCCTTGGGCTATGCGATTCGCTTTCCACTTTCTCTTAAAAAATTATTGCTCATTGGGGCTGTCGCTAGTTCAGATTTTTATGAAGAAGCTAAAACTCAACTGCATAAAATTGCAAACTCAGAGCAAACAGCCTTCGCCGAGAAATTATGGAATGGTTCGTTTACCGATGCTAAAGAAGAAATTGCCGATTTTTATAGGTTAATGTCCCCTTTGTATTCTTGTTCTTTCGAGCCAGGCGAGCCACCGCTTGAGATTGGCTATAACGTTGATGTCATGAATTATGGCTGGGGAACTTTTTTAAAGGGTTTTGACTATACAAATGAACTTTCAAACGTCAGGTGCAAAACGTTAATCCTATGGGGAGAAAGTGACTGGATAATGCCAAGGCTACATATCAACTTAGTTTCTGGTTTGATTCCAGATTGCTCGCTGAAGGTGTACTCAAAATGTATGCACATGCTGTGGATGGATCGGTGGGGTAAGTTTGTCGATGATAGTTTGGCATTTTTAACTTGATGAACATAAAGAATAAAAGTTTTACTTTGTTGTTAAGCTAGGTTAATATCACGAAGAATCGCGCTGACCCTAAACGGCAGCGACTAAGTAGACTTATTAATCAACGTATGGACTTGATCATGAGACAGGTACCAAAATACGTGATCATCGGCAATGGCCGCATGGCGCGTCATATGTGTTATTACTTTCAAAATCTCGCGATTGATTTTCATCAATGGCATCGTAGCTCGCATTCTTCTTTTCAACTTTATGGCTTACTTCAGCAATCTACTCATGCACTTATTCTTATTAATGATAATGAAATTGAAGATTTTATTTTTCAACATATCAAGTGCCATTCTCATTTAACTGTTGTGCATTTTTCAGGTTGTCTTGTTACGGAGCTTGCTTTTGGCGTTCATCCCTTGCAAACGTTTTCTCAAGATTTATTAACATCTATTGCTGACTATCAGAAAATACCTTTTTTGATTGATGATTTCTCGCCTGAATTTTCAAGCTTACTGCCTGGTATTAATAACCCCTATTATCGAATAAAACCTGAAGATAAAGCTTTTTATCACGCTCATTGTGTGATGGCTAATAACTTTACTTCTATTCTTTGGCATAAATTTTATAAAGAAATGACAGGGCGATTTTCAATTCTACCAGAACATTTGGCCCCGTACTTAGAGCAAACATTCAAAAATCTTAAAATCAATCCATTGAAGGCACTTACGGGACCTTTAGAACGGAAAGATACAAAAACACTCCAGGCTAATATGAGCGCTTTGATTAATGATGAGTTTTATTCTATATATAAGGCATTTTTCAATCAATTTACCCGAAGAGAAAGCAATGAAAAACATCCATGAGTTTTTAAAAAAGAAACAGGGCCGTAAGAAAATCACTATGATTACATGCTATGACTATACCTCAGCAAAAATTGTTAATCATTCAAAGATTGATTGTATTTTAGTGGGTGATACTTCAATCATGCTTATGCATGGGGAGAAAAATACCACACAAGCAGATATAAAAATCATTGAAACACATACGCGCGCTGTTTCAAAAGGTGCTTTTAATAAGTTTATTGTAGCTGACCTTCCTTTTATGAGCTATCGGAAGTCTTTAAGTCAAACTATGGAGAATGTTGAAAAATTAATTCGAGCAGGCGCACAAGCTATAAAACTTGAGGGAGCTGTTGGAAATTTAGAAACTATAAAATACATTACTGATTCAGGTATTCCTGTTATGGGACATATCGGTCTTACACCTCAGCATTTTCATGCGCTTGGAGGCTTTAAAATTCAAGGTAAACATAGGCAAGAAGCGGTAAAACTTTTAGAAGAAGCTAAAGCCCTAGAGAAATCAGGTTGTTTTGCTATTGTATTAGAGTGTGTGCCAAGTGATGTAGCAAAAAAAATCTCTCAAGCCTTATTGATTCCAACCATTGGTATAGGCGCAGGTCCTGATACGGATGGTCAAGTGCTCGTTTTTCATGATCTTTTAGGTTTGCAAAGTGACTTTAAGCCAAAGTTTCTTAAAACCTATTTAAATGGCGAAGAGCTTTTTATTAAAAGTATTAATCAATATGTCTCAGATGTTCAACTACATATCTTCCCAGGTGTTGAGCATTCATATGAGGGAGAAGCAAAGTGAAAATCATTGAAGATATTCAAACATGGCGAACTATTCAAGATCAATTAGATAGTGCATTTGATATTGGGTTCGTGCCCACAATGGGTGCGTTGCACAAAGGGCATCTCTCATTGGTTAAGCAATCCATGAGTGAAAACAAGATAACAGTGGTTAGCATTTTCATTAATCGGGCTCAATTCAATAATACGGATGACTATCTCAACTACCCCAAAACCCTTGAGAATGATATTGCATTACTAAAAACCTGTAATGTTGACTATTGCTTTCTTCCAACAGAAGAGGCGCTTTATCCTGAAGAGCAAAAAATTGATTTCAATATTCAGCATCCACTCTCAAAAAAATTTGAGGGATATATTCGCCCTGGTCATTTTGAAGGTGTTTTAACAGTTGTCATGAAGCTTTTTCAAATCATTCAGCCTGATCGAGCTTATTTTGGTGAAAAAGATTATCAGCAATATCAGCTTATTAAAACAATGGCACAGGAATTTTTTCTTAACACTGAAATTATTGGGTGTCCTACTATTCGTGAAAGCTCAGGCCTTCCTTTTAGTTCAAGAAACGCTCGATTAACTTATCAAGATAAAATACTTGCTGCGCGCGCCACTAAAATTATACATAGAACCCATGCTTCTAATCTCAATGAAATAAAAAGAATATTAAATACTATGAATATAGAGATAGATTATCTTGATGTTTATAATAAACGTGTTTTGTCAGCCATTAAAATTGGAAATATTCGACTTATTGATAACTTCATCCCTGAAAAGGAGGCGATATGTTAATTAGTGTAATGAAATCAAAAATATCTTATGCAATCATTACGTCAAAAGATTTATTCTATGTTGGAAGTATTACGATTGATGAGAATATTATGGTGAATGCTAACCTTCGGGACGGTGAGAGAGTGCAAATTGTCAATTTGAATAACGGCGAAAGACTTGAAACCTATGTTATAAAAGGAAAAAAAGAAAGTGGTATTATTTCACTTAATGGTCCAGCTGCAAGAAAATGTGAGATAGGTGATACTATTTTTATTATTTCATATGCTTTAATAGACCCTTGTAAAGAAAGAATAGAGCCCATTTTAATTAATTTAAAAAAAGGAGAAACAGTATGATTATTTGTTTAGATATTGGCAACACACATATTTATGGTGGTGTTTTTATTAATAGTGATATAAAACTTCGTTTTCGATATCCTTCGTCAACACACTGCACATCAGATGTTTTTGGACTTTTTCTAAAGGATGTCTTAGAAAAGAACCAGGTAGATTTGAATAAACTTAAAGGGATCGTTATTTCATCCGTTGTTCCAGCGCTGGATTATTCAGTTGTTGCTGCTTGTAAGAAATATTTTTCAATAACGCCACTTGAATTAAAGCCTGGAATTAAAACGGGTTTAAAATTACAGATCAAAAATCCTTTAGAGCTGGGTGCTGATCGTATTGCTAACACTATTGCAGCTATTCATCATTTCCCAAAGCGAAATCTTTTTGTTGTTGACTTTGGAACGGCAACAACGGTTTGTGCTATTTCAAAAGAAAAAGCTTATATTGGTGGCGCGATCTTGCCTGGTTTTAAATTATCAATGGCTGCACTGTCTCAAAATGCAGCCAAACTATCGGCTGTTGATATTCTTTTGCCCGATGATCTGCTTGGAAAAACAACAGAAGCACAACTGCAGTTGGGACTATATTATGGGCAGCTTGGCGCGATAAAAGAAATCACTAAAAAAATAACACTAGATGCCTTTCAAGATGAAGAGCCTTTGCTGATTTCAACAGGAGGTTATGCGCAACTTTATGAAAATGAAAATTATTTTGCTGTTAATATTCCTGATTTAGTTTTACATGGCTTACGCTTGGTGTGGGAAAAGAATAAGCCATGAAGAATATTTTAATAGGTGTGACAGGTAGCATTGCCGCCTATAAAGCATGTGAATTAGTGCGATTATTAGTTAAAGCAGAGTTTAGCGTTAAAGTAGTCATGACAGAGAATGCGAAGAAATTCATTCATCCGAATACATTTGAAGCTTTAAGCGCTAACCCTGTTTACTGTGACATGTTTGAAAATTCAATGCAGCATATTGAACTTGCTAAGTGGGCAGATAGTATTATTATAGCCCCTGCAACTGCCTCAACGATCAGCAAGCTAGCTTCAGGGTCAGCAGAATGCCTTTTAACGACTCTTTGTTTGGCAAGTCAAGCCATATGCTTTATTGCACCGGCCATGAATAAAGTTATGTTCCAAAATCCAGCAACAATAAAAAACATGGCTCAACTTAAATTAAATGGGTTTAGGATTATAGCTTCAAATTATGGCCAACAAGCTTGTGGTGATATTGGTCTGGGCCGAATGACAGAACCCGAAAATATTTTTAACACTATTATGCAGCGAAGTTCTCTATTTAAAGGGATTAAATTAATAGTAACGGCAGGTCCCACGCATGAAAAAATTGATCCTGTTCGATATGTCAGTAATTTTAGCTCTGGAAAAATGGGCTACGCACTTGCAAAAGCCGCTTATGAATACGGCGCTAGCGTTTGCTTAATAAGCGGCCCAACAAATTTGTTGCCGCCGCATGGATGTCAAGTTATCTACGTTCAATCTGCTGAAGATATGTTAAACGCTGTGATGAAAGAAGCCTTAAATACGAGTATATTGATAAGTTCCGCAGCTATTGCAGACTATCGCCCTCAAGCATTTTCGAAAAGTAAGCTTAAGAAGGAAGAAGAATCGCTTACCATTAAATTCTCTAAAACGGTTGATATTTTAACTAGGTATCGCAATGTTATCCGCATATTTTTAACGTTGGATTTGCCGCGGAAACTGAAAATGTTATAGAATATGCAAAATCAAAGCTAATGAATAAAAAACTTGATGCAATCATTGCTAATAAAATCATAAGCGATGGTTATCCTTTTAATTCAGAAACCAATAAATTAACTTATATTTCAAAGAATCAGTTTGTTGCTTTTGAAAAAAACAGTAAGCTTAATCTTGCGAGAAGCTTAATAGAGCTTATTTATAAAAGCTACATTAATAATAAAAAAACCTACTTGAGAAAGTATGATGGCTAAAAACTTATCTTGGAAGGCGCAATGCATTACGTTAAAGAACCATGGAAAGCCTTATGGTTATATTGCTATGGCAAAAGAAAATACTTGTCCATCTTTGGGTGGGTTACGTATTTTAGAGAGAAAATATAATCCTGCATCATTATCTCTTTGCCTTCAATTGGCAAAAACCATGCAATTAAAAGCTGAATATGCAAATCTTCCTTTAAGTGGTGGGAAAGCTGTTATACATATCCCTTCATCAAAAGAGAGAAAGTATTTTTTAAGGAAGCTAGCTGATGATATTAATTGCCTGCAAGGCCAATATATTACTTCTGTCGATATTGGAAGCTCCCAAGATGATATGGATTTTCTTCATCAATATACAAAACATTTGACGTCTTATACAAGTGTTGGCGGCGACCCATCATTTTATACGGCGCAAACAGTTTTGCTAAGTATAAAAGCGGCTTGCGATTTTTATTTTCAAGATGCTTCTTTAGACAGTAAGCATATTGTGATACAAGGCATAGGTAAAGTTGGGTCGCAGTTATTAACGCTTTTACGCAAACAGTCATCGCAATTAAAAATAACTATTACAGATACTGATATGAGTAAACTTTCTTTTTACGCTAGTGAGTATGTCGCTGATACTTGCCATCCTAGTGAAGTGTATAGCGTCAAATCTGATGTTTTTATTTCTGCCGCAAATTCTCATATTATTGGAGCAAGTGAAATCAAACAACTTCGTTGCCATATTTTTGCAGCTGCTGCAAACAATCCATTTAAGGGTGGATGCATTGAAGGCTTAATGAAAGAGAGAGGGATTGTTTTACTTCCTGACTATCTTATTAATTCGGGAGGGTTGATTTATTGTGCTTATCAATACTATAAAACTTTTGATCTAGAGAAAAAAATCAGGGATACATACCAGTCTGTAAGTCGCTATTTGGATTTCTCTTGTTGTATATAAGCCTTGCTTTTATAGTTATTTACACTGTAAAAACCCACTAGCGATCCCAGTATTGCTCCAGCAATAACATCACTGACAAAATGAAAGTACATGCCAATCAGACCCAAAGTAACTAAAATGGTTAGCAAAGCCCATAGCCAACGTAATTTAGGAAATAAAAACCACATGCTAACAGAGAATGAGAAAATAAAAGTTGTGTGGCCTGAAGGGAATGATGCATAAGTGGTTCCTGCTTTAAACCAATTAAATCCGTAAGCATGATTGCTTACTAAGGATGGGTTGTTGCATACGAAAGTCGCGGGCCAATATCGGCCAAATATATCTTTTAAAACATTTTTTAAAAACAACCCAATAACAACAGCATTACAACTTACGATTAGCTTCTTATCAAGTGCACTGACATTATTAATTACTAGCTTAAAAAAGTAATAAACATAATATAAAAAAACCAGCGCAATTAAAATTGAGACAATATCATTAGCAAATATTTTTAATGGGCTGAAATTTCGAGAGTGATGTGCAACCAAAAACCAGACAACTTGCCGATCAATATAAAAATAACTAAGCACTATTAGAATGATGCCGGCTATGATGAAAAAAAAGGGAGCTAACCTATTTTTGCGCATGTGCTTGTCCTTAAGTAAGGTTTTTTTGTTATGTGACGGCGTTGCTTGCTCGCTTAGCTTGTAAATGTTGCTCGTACTGCTTGATGAACACGGCAACTTCAGGGTGATCCGTTAAAGTATGTCCAAAGAGGGGGAACGTCGCTAGAACTTGTTGAGCAGACTCATGCATAACTTTCAATCGATAAGCAGCAACCATCATGCCGGTGCGAATGACACCTTGCGCGCAATGCACTAAGACAGGTTGGTTAGCTGGATCATTAACAATATTAACAAATTGATTAACTTGTTTGTTAGTTGGTGGAATATCCGCGCCCGAGTAAATCACATGAACCTTTACGCCATGTTGTTTTGCAAAGTTGGTTTCAATGCCATACCAATCTTGTGTGTTCTTAGCAATTTCAACTTTTGATCTAAGGATGACGATACTTTTGAAATGTGTTCTAGCATAAATAGATTTAAAGCTTGTAGTGCTGGGTTCGCCGCTCCGGTAGAGCACACCTGATTTTACGGTTTTAAAATGATAGTAATAAATATGCTGATACAAGCCCCAACCAAAAAAAGCAGCGGCAATAAGTGCAATAGCTGCTAAACTAACAATAACAGTCTTTGTGCGAGTAAGCATAATAGTATCCTTTTTTAATTAGTTAAGCCGGTCTATTTTTGTTCGCATATTATAATGATAATCTGTTTTATAGCAATTAATAAATCATCATTCTTTTTTCGTATTAAGCATTAGCGGCGCTTGTTTTACATTTTTTCCTGTATCCGCAAATATTAAGTGCAATAAACATTAGCCAGAAAACAATTAATGTACCTGTTGAGATAATCATGACTAGCCGCATGCTTTTAATACTTGCAGCTTTATAGGCAGCACTAACGTCGGCAATGATGTTTCTTGGAATACGATGTAAAAGTTGAGTAATGTTATAAGTATGCGCTTGCAAATTTTTAGCCCAGCGCATTAAGTGCGTCGTAGGTTCGGTCGTTGATGCAAGTTGATGTGTGAATGTGCCTTCCCAAGTATGTAAATAAACAACACCTAAAACTAAAATGCTAATCACAGCAGCTAAGTAAACACTTGTCCAAGTTAATCCTGTTGCTTCACCCATGCGATCAGGTGTGACTGATTCCGCGGCAAATTTTGGAAGACTTGCTTGTAACATACCAAAGCCTATACCCACTAATAAAAGAGGAATAAACAAAAACCAGTAACTTGATGGCGTATGAATAAAACATAAAATAGCAAAGCCTGAAATGATAAACGCAAAACTAATATCAAGTAATAGCCTTACACTTTTAATCACTTTTCGAATGTATTCAATCGTAATTGAAAATAAGAAAACAGCAATGGAGAAGGGGAGTAAGCTTGCACCTGCAATCATTGCTGAATCATGTTGAAGTAAGGGATCTTGTAAAAAAAGCAAAAGATAAGAAAGTAAAGTTGTGATGACAAAGCCATAACAAAGATAACCGACAATAGCAGCCATTAATTGCAAGTTAACAAAAACATGTGGACGCATTAGCGGGTATTTCACAAGAAGTTCTGTGACCATAAAAGCAATGAGCAAGATAATACCTGCACCAATCACAATATAAGTAATGGGGGAATTCCACCCCCAGTCTTGTGCTTCCATAAGCCCAATAATTAAACTTCCAAAGCCAAGAATCCAAAGTACAATACCAACCCAATCGAAGCGAAATTTTTCTAAGCGTTCAAGTTTCATTTTAGGTATCAATACCCAGGAAACAATGCCGCCAATGAAGGCTAGTAATGCAATAAGATAAAAGCCCGCGCGCCAACTTATGACATCCGTTAAAGCGCCGCCGATTGTTGGGCCTGATGCAAATCCAACCCCTAGAATAGCTGACCAAATACCGAAGGCTGTGATTTGTAATTTTTCAGGAACAATGAGTTTGATAAGCGCAATACTTGCAGGTAAAACTAATGCGCATGATACACCTTGAGCAACTCTACCAATATAGAGCATCACCACATCATAGCTTAAGGCGACAACTAGCGAGCTAATAATCAGTAGAATACAACCTGTTAAAAAGATAAAGCGCCTTGTGATAAAATCACAAAGTTTACCGCCGCCCATGATGAGTACAGCAACAGTTAGCATATAAGAATTAATGAGCCACTGTGTTTCCGAGGGGCTTAAGTGAAGTTGGCGAGACATGGGGACAGCCATATCGAAAAGCGATGTTGTATTGAACCCAAGTGTGAAGATGACGATACTTACAAAAATGGTTATAAAAATGGCACGTATATTTGAGATGGGCTGGTCTTCCATTTGGGTTTGTTCCTTATTTATATAATGGAGTTAGTTTAAGATGGGTTTGAGGGCTTGTCTACTGGCTTTTGGCATGAGATGGGACTTTTACTCCGCAAAGAACCCACCCTGCGTAGAACGAGATACCCTTTGCGTGTAGGGTGGCTTCTTTTGCGAATCAAAAAATGTCGCCATCGGATAAAGCAAATTCTCAGAAGAAACCCTGAGAGCACTATTGTTTCACTGTAAAAACAATGATATATTCCTCGAAATAGCTCTGCTCAACACAGGGCTTTTTTGTCTGTAAAATAAATTCACGTGGCCTGTAGTAGTGGTCACCACTGAGGAGTAGAAAATGCCAGTGATTACCCTTCCTGATGGAACTCAGAAATCTTTCGATCAAACTGTAACTGTTGAAGATGTTGCTTTAAGCATTGGTGCAGGTTTAGCAAAAGCCGCGCTTGCAGGTAAAGTTAATGGTGAGCTTGTTGATACGCGCTTCCCTATTGAACAAGACGCAGAACTTTCTATTATCACATCGCGGGATCAAGAAGGTCTCGATATTATTCGTCATTCAACAGCGCATTTGTTAGCGCATGCTGTTGAAAGCTTATATCCGGCTGTTCAAGTGACGATTGGTCCTGTGATTGAAGATGGTTTCTTTTATGATTTTGCATTTGGTCGAACGTTTACACCTGAAGATTTAGAAAAAATCGAAACAAGAATGAAAGAACTTGTTAAAAAAGATATGCCGATTATTAGAAAAACAATGTCACGTGATGAAGCGATCGAACATTTCAAAAGTATTGGTGAGCATTACAAAGTTGAAATCATCAAAGATATTCCGAAAGATGAAATTCTTTCTGCTTATGAGCAAGATGATTTTATGGATCTTTGCCGCGGCCCTCATGTGCCGAGTACAGGCAAGCTTGGTGTTTTTAAATTAACAAAAGTAGCGGGCGCTTATTGGCGCGGTGATTCAAAAAATGAAATGCTTCAGCGAATTTACGGTACGGCATGGCCTGACAAAAAACAATTAAAAGCCTATTTAACACGTTTAGAGGAAGCTGAAAAACGCGATCATCGGAAAATTGCAAAACAATTAAATTTATTTCACATGCAAGAACAAGCGCCGGGTATGGTTTTCTGGCATGGTAAAGGATGGAATCTTTTTCTTGCGATTCAGCAATATATTCGAGATAAGTTAGTAAAGCATGATTATCAAGAAATACGTACGCCGATCATTGCTGACCGGGTGCTTTGGGAAAAGTCAGGACACTGGGATAAATTTAAAGATGATATGTTTACGACATCCTCAGAAAATCGAGACTATGCAGTCAAACCGATGAGTTGCCCTTGCCATGTTCAAGTTTTTAACCAAGGTTTAAAAAGTTATCGTGATTTACCTTTGAGGTTAGCAGAGTTTGGTATGTGTCATCGTAATGAACCTTCGGGTGCTTTGCATGGCATTATGCGTGTTCGTGGTTTTACGCAAGATGATGCTCATATCTTTTGTACGGAAGAGCAAGTGCAAGAGGAAGTGAGTCAATTCATCGATTTATTATTTGAAGTTTATAAAGATTTTGGTTTTGCCGATATCATCATGAAGCTTTCAACGCGACCGGAGCAACGTCTTGGTTCAGACGAAGTTTGGGATCGCGCTGAAAAAGCATTGGCTGACGCACTTAATGAAAAAGGTGTTGCTTGGGATGAAAATCCAGGCGAGGGTGCTTTTTATGGTCCTAAAATTGAATTTTCATTAAAAGATTGTCTAGGCAGGGTTTGGCAGTGCGGAACGGTTCAGCTCGACTTTAGTATGCCTGAGCGTTTAGGGGCTGAATATGTTGCTGAAGATGGCACAAAAAAGGTTCCTGCGATGATTCATCGAGCCATCACGGGCTCTTTGGAGCGATTTATTGCCATTTTGATCGAACATTATGAGGGTAAATTTCCCCTCTGGTTAGCCCCCGAACAAGTCGTTTTAATGAATATTACGGACAATCAGGCTGATTATCTCAAAAAAGTCGTCAATTTATTGAAAAAAGATGGAATAAGAGTGATTTCGGACTTGAGAAACGAGAAGATTGGCTATAAAATCCGCGAGCATACTTTACAACGTGTTCCCTATTTGGTCGTTGTGGGCGATAAAGAAGTCGCTGATCAGACGCTCTCTGTGAGAAAGCAGTCAGGTGAAGATCTAGGAAGCATGAGTGTGGACGATTTTACAGCAATGTTGAAACAAGAAATTGCTGATAAAGTCATTAATATAGTTAAGAAAACGGAGGAGTAAATCCATTAGCGCGTCAAAAAATGTACAAGTCAATGAGTCAATCAGAAGTCCTGAAGTCAGGTTGATTGATGCTGAAGGTAATCAACGAGGTATTCTTCCGACGAGAGAAGCGCTTAGTATCGCAAAAGATGCAGCCCTTGATTTAGTGGTAGTTTCACCCAATGTTGAGCCGCCTGTTTGTAAAGTGATGGATTTTGGTAAACACAGATTTGATCTAAGTAAAAAGCATGCAGCTTCGAAAAAGAAACAAAAGAAAGTGCATCTTAAAGAAATTAAATTTAGACCTGGCACAGATGAAGGTGACTTCAATGTCAAGTTGAAAAAGATTCTCAAATTTTTGGAAAATGGCGATAAAGTAAAAATTACGATTCGCTTCCGAGGAAGAGAGATGATGCACCAAGAACTTGGTGTGGAAATGATGCGACGCGTCGAAGAAGCTGTTGGTGAAACAGCAACTGTCGAACAAAACACTAAACTTGAAGGTCGACAAATCTTCATGATGCTTGCACCAAAAAAGAAAGTATGACACCGAACTGGGCTTTAGCCAGCCTATTGGGTGATTTAAATTAATAACTAGGAGAGTAAAAATGGCTAAAGTAAAAATGAAGACACTTAGTGGCGCAATGAAGCGCTTCAAGAAAACGGGCAGTGGTCGCTTTGTTCATAAGCAATCTCACCGTCGTCATATCTTAACTAAAAAATCTACGAAGCGTAAACGTCACCTACGTGGCAACGCACTAATTCACCCTGCAGATCAACGTTCAATTGAACGTATGGTTGGCGAGCGTTAATAGTATTTATATTTTTTAGGAGAGAATCATGGCTAGAGTAAAACGTGGTGTTAACGCAAGAGCACGACATAAGAAAGTATTAAAATTAGCAAAAGGTTACCGTGGAGCACGTAGTCGTGTTTATCGCGTAGCTAAACAAGCAGTTATTAAAGCGGCGCAATATGCTTATCGCGATCGCAAACAAAGAAAACGTCAATTCCGCGCATTATGGATTGCACGTATTAACGCCGGCGCAAGAGAACATGGTTTGTCTTACAGCCGTTTCATGAATGGACTTAAGAAAGCTTCTATTGAGGTTGATCGTAAAGTTTTAGCAGATCTTGCGGTTCGTGAAAAAGCGTCTTTCGCTCAACTTGTTGAAAAAGCAAAAGCAGCGTTAGCGGCTTAATTTTCCTGAGAGTAGGGCGGGTTCTTTGCGGAGCAAAAATCCCGCCACTTAGGGTGTTCGCGATGGTGGGATTACTCGCTACGCTCAGCGAACCCACCCTACACCAAATACCTGCTCACAATAACCCCTTTTATTTTTATTGGTAATTAAACTTATGATAACAAAACTTCGAAATATCGCGATTATCGCGCACGTTGACCATGGTAAAACGACCTTGGTAGATAAGCTTCTACAGCAATCAGGCACACTTTCTAGCCGTGGTGAGCAAGTTGAGCGGGTGATGGATTCTAATGATTTAGAACGTGAGCGTGGTATTACTATCTTAGCTAAAAATACAGCGATCGATTGGAATGGCTATCACATTAATGTGGTTGATACTCCGGGACATGCTGACTTTGGTGGTGAAGTTGAACGTATTATGTCGATGGTTGATTCTGTTGTCTTGTTGGTTGATGCCGTTGATGGCCCTATGCCGCAAACGCGTTTTGTGACGCAAAAAGCTTTTGCGCAAGGTTTGAACCCCATTGTTGTTATCAATAAAGTTGATCGTCCTAGCGCGCGCCCTGATTGGGTTGTTGATCAAGTTTTTGATTTGTTCGACCGTTTAGGTGCGACGGATGAGCAATTAGATTTCCCTATTATTTATGCGTCTGCACTGCAGGGATTTGCAACGACAGATTATCATAAACCTACCGATAACATGGATGCCTTATTCGAAGCGATTGTTGAAAATGTTCCAGCACCTGATGTTGATATTGATGCGCCTTTCCAAATGCAAGTTATCTCTTTGGATTATTCAAGTTATGTTGGCGCGATCGGTATTGGCCGTATTAAACGCGGTAAAGTAACAACGAATATGCCTGTCACAGTGATTGATGCTGAAGGTAATACGCGTAAAGGTCGTGTGCTTCAAGTCTTGGGCCACTTAGGTTTAGAGCGAAACGAAGTGCCTGAAGCAAGTGCGGGTGACATTATTGCGATTACGGGTATTGAAAATTTACAGATTTCAGATACGTTATGCGATCAAAGTTGTGTTGAAGGTTTGCCGCCATTAGTTGTGGATGAGCCAACGGTGAATATGATTTTCCAAGTCAATGCTTCGCCTTTTGCAGGAAAAGAAGGCAAGTTTTTAACGAGTCGCCAAATTCGTGATCGCTTGTATCGAGAGCTTATTCATAATGTCGCGCTTCGTGTTGAAGATACACAAGACCCAGAAAAATTCCGTGTTTCGGGTCGTGGTGAACTTCATTTATCGATTTTAATTGAAACCATGCGACGCGAAGGTTATGAACTTGCTGTTTCAAAACCCGAAGTTATTATTAAAGAAGTTGATGGGGTTAAACAAGAACCTTATGAAAATCTAACCGTCGATGTTGAAGAAGCGCATCAAGGTGTTGTGATGGAAAGACTGGGTGAGCGAAAAGGTGAATTGAAAAACTTAACGCCAGATGGAAAAGGGCGCGTGCGATTGGATTATGTGATTCCAGCACGAGGTTTAATAGGCTTTCATACAGAATTCTTAACGATCACATCAGGTTCAGGTTTGATTTATCATGTCTTTGATCATTACGGCGTAGTGAAAGAGGGCGGTGTTGCGAAGCGTAAAAATGGCGTACTTATTTCAAATGCTAAAGGTAAAGCAACAGGCTTTTCTTTATGGAATTTACAAGCGCGCGGGCGCATGATTATCGGTCCGCAAACGGAAGTTTATGAAGGCATGGTTATTGGTATTCATACACGTGATAATGATCTTGTTGTGAACGTCATTAAAGGAAAACAATTAACAAATGTTCGTGCTTCAGGTACGGATGAAAACATTGCATTAACGCCTCATATTAAAATGAGCTTGGAACAAGCGTTAGAATTTATTGAAGATGATGAGTTAGTTGAAGTCACACCTAAAATGCTTCGTATTCGTAAAAAGTTTTTGAAAGAATTTGAGCGTAAACGTGCAGGTCGTGCGGAATAAAATTACTTGGAGTAGGGTGGATTCAAAGCGTACGCAAAAATCCCACCACTTAGGGTGCTTCCAATGGTTGGATTTTTGCGTACGCTTTGAATCCACCCTACATACAATCGCCTTTCAGGCTTAAGCTGGCGGCATTGGATGAACAGTTACAAATAATAATAAACAGAGAAAAAAATAATGAAAAAAGGATTGACAGAATCTGAGATAATGAAAAATATCCAAACCTACTTCCAAGCTCACTACGACGAGGTTGTTGCAGGCATGCCTCCAAAAGAGGTTCCTCTGCATCTTAGTAAATTTGCTGAAATGTTCCCTGGGCAACAAGATGTGGTGCTTAAGATTATCCAAGAGAACTACAAAAATATTTTTGCTGAACTATCGTTAGCTGACACTTTTTCAGGGCTTGTCGAACTTGCCAAGGCGCTTCCTGATGTGCAATTCTGGATTTTTGAGTCTATTGTGACGGAGCTTCTGAGTAGCAAGGAGAGGCATATTTCTACTGAGCAACCTCCGTTTAATGTTGGTGCGAAGCTTACGCTACTTGTCTGGGAGTTTCCTCTTGCTAAACAGCGTGCCGAGATATTTGAAATTATCACCCGTAAGAAGGCGAGCATTTTAGCTAACGTATCTCAAAAAAATCTTTCTAGTGATCGGCGTAGATTTCTCGCTTCTTCTTCTTCTGGGCGAGGGGAAGCATTCGTTGATCATCGTGAGGTTAAAATGCGTAAGGTCTCTGGGGCTGCGCCTCACGGAAGTTTTTTTGATTCTGATGATAAGAATGTTATTTCTCATGAGGTGCCCGGTCTGGCTTTGACTTAAGCTAATAGGGATAAATGGAGCCAAGGCCAGGCACCGAATTCAAGATGCTTTGTATTCGTAAAAAGTTTTTGAAAGAATTTGAGCGTAAACGCGCAGGTCGTGCGGAATAAAATTACTTGGAGTAGGGTGGGTTCTTTTGCAAAGCAAAAAATCCCACCATCGGATGATGCTGAGGGGTAGTGATCTTTGCTTTGGCTTTGGCTTTGACTTAGTATAATCAGGACCATTGGGTCAAGGCCTGGCCAGGCTGGCGCCGAATTCAAAGGAAGGGCAGCTTCTTAAGATAGCAGTGTCTTTTTATTCACTAGTCTAAGTCTCTTAGGCTTAGAGAAAAATCATGACGGTCAACTCTTAGCTTCTAATCACAATGTTTTGACGTTTTGTCCGCATACATTTGTTGGTCGACAATATTCATGAGTTTATCCAAATTGAAATTTGAGTCTACTTTCATTGTCGAGCTACCATAGCTAAGTGTTGGAGGCGGTTTTATTTTGAGATCGTAGGTGTCATGGTAGGTTTTTTCTGTTTCTGCAATTCTAGCGTTAAAAAAGCTTTCTGAATTTTCATTATTGATGTAGCAAATCATAAATTCATCGCCGCCCACCCGTGCAATCAAGTCTGTGTCTCGGAAGCTTTTTCGTAATGCATTTGCAAGTGCAACTAGCACATCATCGCCTGCCGAGTGTCCAAAATTGTCGTTAACAGCTTTGAAATAATTAATATCAATAACTGCAAGTCCAAGAGAAGTTTGCGTTCTTTTGCAAATAGCAATAATATTTTTTATTTCACGTAAAAACCCGCGATGATTGAGTAAGCTAGTTAAACTATCATGATAAGCAAGGAACTGAATTTTTTCGCCAAGCTCTACCTCTTTCGTAACATTTTTTGTATGCCAATAAAATTAATAAGTTTTCCATTGTCATCAAAAACGGGAGACATGCTTAGCTCATTCCAAAAGAGCTCGCCCGTCTTTTTGTAATTTTGGAGTTTTACTAGACATGGTTGTTTTCTCTTGATCGATCTTCTCAGGATGAGAAGATCATCTTGATTTTTATGATTGCCTTGTAAAAAGCGACAATTAAGCCCAAGAATCTCTTCTTTCCTGTAGTTAGTTAGCCTTTCAAAGCCGGGGTTTGCATAAATAATTGGCGAGTCTTTGGCTGTTTCATCGGTAATAACAACACCATCATTAAGTGCTTCAACTGCATGAAAAAGTAAATTTTTAGAGATCATCTTCCCGCTTCCTTTGAGAAATTAACTACCGCAAGGGACTTTAACGCCCCATTTAATTAATAATGCATTAACAGGGTAGGTAGTAAGCAAACCAATCGTTAAACCAATTTGCATCATGAACCAATAAATCGGGCTGCCTGCATTTAACGCACCGCTAAAAATAAAGTGAACGGCTAAGAGCCATGCATACATGCCTAGCTGGAAACTTGTTAATGATAAAATATCGGCTTTGAAGGATTCCCAGATGCCTCGACTCATCGAAAGTTCTGGACGCATTGGCATGATGTTGAAAAATTGAAACGCTAAACCAAATAATAAAGCCACAGCGTAATCAATAAAAAATGAAGCCCAAATGACAGCACCAAAAATTGTGATGCCTGCCCAGTAAATAAAAGTTTCACTGACGATATCGGCAAGCCCGCAACCTGCACCGCAATGCGTAGATGAAATATAAATTTGAACCCATTTTGGATGGGGTTTTTTAGCCTTGGCTTTTGTTTTCTTGTTTTTTGTATGATGCATCATCATTTGTTTTTCAGCGCGACCGTATTTGAAGTACATGTAGAGTGCTAAAAAACTGGAATAGAGTGCAGTGATGGGCCAAGCTACATTCATAATTGGCATGGCTTGATAGCGACCCATGTTGATATCAATATAAATTATAACGGCAGAGAGAATGCCGAGCCCTAGAAAAACCCACGAGACAATAAGAAGTGCATGCATAATTCATCCTTGAAAAAATAACAACCATTTAATCCTAGAGGGGATTTTCTGGGAAGTCAATTCTTTGTCTTTAGAGGAGTGCTGCTTTTTTGTAAGTTTTGAATCATTTAGCTTGAAAAATATTAGCTTTCATATATGTTGTTTTCTTTTATGTTGAGGCAAAGCGATGAAATCACGTTTTTCTTTTCAAACCTTTAGGCGAACAGTTGGCCTCGGGAGAAAGCCATTTGCACCTCAGGTGCGCTTGAATGGCGGTGCTCGGCGTGTTGTTCGAATGGATTTTAGTGCGGGCGAGTCTTCTAATCAGAGGGCCCTTGGTTATCTTGGAATGCTTGGGCTGCTGGTAGCAGGTGCAGCTGTTTCCAAAATTGAGTTTACTGAGAGAAACAAATTGCCGGGGGAGATAAATCCCCATCCTTTTTTGTCACGCATTGAGATTAATAGTTTGATGGATAAAGATCAGATTATCGTTGCTTATGGGGGGATCATTTTAAATCTTACCTCTTTCCTCAAAGACCACCCGGGTGGCGAAGCTGTTTTACGAAAAGTTAATGGCTATGATATTCGAGAGGTTTGGAATGATTCAAGTTTAGATTTTCATTTATCAAGCGAGGCTGTGCAAGCGCTGATTACTGAATATAAAATTGGAGATTTACCCTTGGGAATTAAGCTCCCCTTGGCTGATCCTAATGAAATTATTGATCGCAACATGCGCCTTCGAGAAAGTCTTTATAGGGTATTTGATGCCTTTAATGCTGAGCCGCATGAATTATTCTTTGATCCAAAAACAGGTGAAACAAAGGTTTTTTATATTCGAGATCATTCGCATGAGCATGAAAAAGGAAGTATGTTGGACCCTGATCGATTAATTTTATTGGGCATAAAAAATCAATTTGCAGATATTGTTTGTGCGGGTGCTGGCAGATCAAATTTCACAAAGAAAACAGAAGGAACACAATGGGGGCAATCTTCAGATGCGATAGGTACGATGCAAGTGCATTCAGTTCCACTTCGTAATGTGTTAGAAGATCTTCAATTAAAAGCTCCAGATAGGCCATTTCTCGTTAGAGTTGTTGGCGATGATGGTTATTCTACAGTGCTTCATTCTTCAGAATTAGATCGCGCGTCAATAGCCGTTTCCACAGCATCCAAGCCTATGCTTGAGGAGCACGGCGCTCCAGTTCGCCTGATTGTGAAAGGTGCGCCAGGTTTTATGCAAATTAAATGGGTGAAAAAAGTTAGCTATATGCCTTTGTTATCTGAAGAAGTACTCGCCGCTTCTTTGATAAAACAATTAGGCGATCCTTTGAAAACATTGCCTGAAAAGCATAGGCAAATGTTAGCCGTGTGCAAACCTATGCATGCTTATTTAATCAGAGATGAGACAGGAAAAATTCAAGGTTTTCGCTCAACATTTCCTCTTAGCAGTTGGGTTGATAAAGCTGAAAAAAAAGATGGAAAAATTCATGTAAGTGGGATCGCCTACGCAGGTGATACAGAAGTTTCACAAGTTGAAGTTTTAGTTGATGGGAAAGAAAAAGTTAAAGCGCAAATAAAGGTTCCTCTGAACGGCAGTAATCATTTTGTTTTTTGGTACGCCGTGTTAAATAGTAATGGAAAAGTAGTGAGTGCGCGTGCAGAAGACAATGCAGGGGATAAACAACCAAAAAATCCAGTACCAAACAAGCGAGGTTTGTATTTCCATTCAGCTGAAGCAAGCAAACTTGTCGAAGAGTCTGCTGAGGCCACGTCTTGCCTTTAGGCATTTCGGAGAAGCAGGAGAGTAAGTTGATCTCTAAATACAAGGCCTGCTCCCGGTCTATCTGTAAGATATTCGCCATAGAGCTCGTCTAATATCGCTGATTATGACTCAAAATTAAGCATTGCTAGAATTGTTGTCTATAGTAGAGATAAAGACAGCAGGAGCTTTGTCTTTATAGGAGGTTAAGGATATGACCAATAGTACTCTGTTAAGAGGGTTTTCACGCCGACTTAACGCAAATCTTAACAATCAATCTTTGGCAAACAAAGCGCGTTATAAACAAATGAAAGCGCTTGTTGAAGCAAGATTAAAAAACATTCTTTATTTAAATCTTCTTAAGTGTTTCTCAGAGCAAGAGACAGTAGGTAAAATACCAGCGAAAGAATCTGAGGCAATTAAGAAGTTAAAGCAACATGCTTTAGATGATTGCATGAAGCGCTATCAAGCAACCTTTAAGCGATGCCGTTATATTGAAGTAGATAAGGTTTATGTTTTCAGTAATAAAAACAATTGGGAAAAAGCTTGTGCTTCTCATAAAAAAGAAGCCGAAGCGATTATTCAAAATACGGTAAGGCTCACATTTTTACCTCCTTCTCTAAGAGAAACGCGTATTGAAAAAATTCAAAGAAGGCTTACAGAATCTCAAAACAAAGAAAAATCAATTCAAAAGCAATTAAGATTGCGCTTTCATCCTGATGAAGAGCAAAGCGTTGATGAGTTTCATGCAAAAACTCAAACAGAGTTTAATTTGTTAATGAATTTATTTTCTGATCATCATAAGCTACCTGTTGATATCTCAAGTCAATTAAATCGTTCTTATGCTCGAGTAGTTCCTCTTTCTTTTGCTTTGGAAAAAGGGCAAGTTGATATTGCCGAAAAAATGGTAAAAGCGGGCGCTAATCCTTGGCTAGTCGATGCGAGTAATAAGCACGCCTATGATTATGCTTTTCAAAATATGGTGGATATAGATTTAAATGAGCATCTCAAAAAATATTTTCTTGCTGTCTTTCAAGGAGGGTTTAATCAGGTTCAATATCAACTTGCTTTAAGAGTCGCATCCACAAAAAGGCTGGGTAAAGTTTTACCTCAAACAGAAATTGTTCATTACTTTAAAGAACTTACTGATATGCGTCAGTCATTGAGGGTGAGGATAGCAGAGTATCTTGATCAAGCAGGTGTTTTGTATGATCACGCTTATTATTATCGGAATGATCATCTCGCACGGGAGATGCGAAGAAAAATTGAAAATATGCTTGAGCATCAGTTTAGAGAGGCAAAAAAATTAGACTTAGACTTTGAATATGCTGAGCAAAAGGTTAAAGACCTTGAGGCTTCTCATTATGAGCTCTTCAACAATAAAAGCACTTATTTTAAATTGCTTGAAAAAGATGAGGATAAGCTTGCAACTTGTTTGGTAGCAAAACGTAAACTACCTGACAAAACAATATTAAAACAAATGCGAGATAATGCTTTTAAATTAGATATTCAAGTTGCCTCTCATGAGGGAGATATTATTAGCTTAGAGAAGCTTTTAAAAAGCAAAAAGAACATCAAAAAATGGGTTGATATTGATGAGTGTTTACTATCGGCAGCTCAAGGCGGTCATGCCAATGTCGTAGAGTTTTTAATACAAAATGACGCTAATCCTTATAAAGCAAATTATGCCGGGCAAACAAGCATAGATTATTTTGCAGATCGATTATTCAATATTGAAAATAATGAGATTTTGAAAGAAGAAATCGCTTGCCGAATGAAAGGTGTTTTTCTTAGCGCTGTTTTTGAAGAGTTTGGCGAGGAAAAGGTTTTAACGAACCAAGGGCGTTTGAATATCATTGATCGCTTGGCGCTATATTCTGAGCGTGTTAAAGAGAATGAAAGAAAAATGCTGGATGACTCATTAACCTACGAACAAGAAAATATCATTATTAATGAGCCATTAAAATCAAATCTCTTACAAGCGATGGAAGAGATGATTGATCAATTACGTGAAACTTATTTGCTTGAGTTAGATCTGGAATATAGAGATTATTCAAAAGATGATTTTCAAGCTAGAAGACAAGAAACATTTAGAGAATTACTGACCTACAAAGAACAACGATTAGAGGCTGAGTATCCTATTTATAGAGCGCTTGAACCCAGGCAATACAAGCGAGCTTGTGAGCTTTGTGAAGTTGTTGAAGCTCGTGACTTAAAGGCTGTAAAAAGAAAATTATTAAAATGGACTAAAGCAGAGCGCTTTCACGTTTTAAATCGTTGTTATGGTTTGTATTCCTTGCACACAGCATGTCAAGAAGGCGAAACGGAAATTGCGGCTTATTTATGTAAACAGGGGGCAAATTTGAGTCGTAAAGATGCTGTCACAAGTAAAAGTGCGGAATCTCACGCAAAAAAATCAAAGATACTCGATGTGTTATTAGAACGTTCAGAAAAATATAATCAAAGTTTCAAAAACCCAATAAGCTTTTTTAAATCATGGGTGCGTTCTAAGAGAGCTTTAAAAAAAGTGCCTGATATTGTAGGTAAATAATAATATTAATTTTCTAGTGAAGCTTTAACTTGTTCTCGCAACCAACTATTGGCAGGATCTTTATCTTGTTGCAAATGCCAGCATTGCAAAATGTCAGCACTCATTGTAAGGAATGGGAGTTCTCTAAAAGATAAGGGAAGGCTCCGGCTTATTTTTTTTGCAAAGTTTTTTGAGCAAGTTAAGAGAAGGGAGCTTTTAATTAAAGTATGAGAGGCGGCTAAAAGATGCGGCATCCAGAGCTGTACATCACGTTCTTTTTTTTGAGACCGTATATAAACATCCGTTAAATTCGAATAGGGATCTTGATTGTAGTAAACCACCATATGCTTTTCTTTTAAATAATCTTTGATGCTGATTTGTTTTTTCTTTATGAGGGGATGTTTTTTGCAGGCAATAACGGCAGCTTTATCTTTTAATATGCTCTCATATTTATATCTGTTGGGGGCTTGATTAAAAACACCAAGTGCAATATCAACTTCATTTGCTGCAAAATGCTCTATCTCATCGAGCAACCCAATCGCTTTAACAATAATTTTTATGTTAGGTGCAATTGTATTTAAACGCGCCATTAAGTTTGGCAAAATGACATATTCACAATAATCCGACATTGCAAGTGTAAAGGTTTTGTCGCTTGTTTTGGGTTCAAATTGATGAGTCTGATAAACGGTACTATTAATTTTCTCCATAATATCGGCAATATCAGATTGAATACTAAGTGCTTTAGCTGTTGGAATTAATCCTCTTGGCGCACGAATAAAAAGTTCATCTTTAAAGATATCTCGCAATTGTGTGAGTGAATTACTGATGGTGGATTGTGTCACAAAAAGCTTTTCACTGGTGCGCGTGACATTAAGTGTTTCAAGCAAGCTGTGTAATACGACAAGTAAGTTCAAGTTAATTTTTGAAATATTCATTATTATCCGGAAATAAGTCATTCATAGAATCGATAGCTTATATTAATTCTTCCAATTTTGCAAATGTCTATTCGATGGATAGACTGCCCTTACTTCTTAAACACAAACAACTACAGGGGATATTAATATGATGAAGTTAACAAAAACCGGACAGAAAATTCTAGTGGCAAGCCTATTGGCTGCGGCGTGCACAACAAGCTTTGCGTCAAATATGACAACAACGAATACACAGCCTGAAGCAAGTGGGCAAACAGCTCAAACAAGTCAAAGTAGTCAGAGTAATTTTCTAATACCTTCTCAGAATTTTTACTTAGGTGTTCTTGGTGGCGCTCTATTTGAAAGTGGCGTATCAATGGCTCAGGCGGGTATAGAAGGCGGTTTTGAGATCAATCAACATATTGCCATTGGCGGTGAATTGATTTCAACAGGCTATGGTTTTATAGGTATGGGAAATGCTTATGCGAAATTCATGCTACCTATTAATAGTCGGGTACGCTTATATGCAAAAGCGGGAGCAAGTTATGATACACTTATGTACGGTCTGGGGGGTATAGGTGGAACGAGCGCTATGTTTGGCGGCGGTGCTGACTTTGCTGTTCAAAAACACGTTACTATTGGTTTGGATTATGAGCGCTATCAACGAAGCGGGTTTGGTGTTAATTCTGTGACATTGGATGCGGCTTATCATTTTGGTGCGTAAAAGTGTTTAATTGGTTCATTATATCGCTTTTAACTTGAGTGGCGCCCTCGGCCCTATATTTTTCCGATTAGTGCTGAAGTCGCTTGACTAAGTCAATGTATTGCGGTTACTGTTATTCAATTATTATTGATGCCAAGGGAGGCGTGGTAGTTGTGATGGAAAAAGGAACAGCCGTAAAGGATCAAACTCCAAAAGAAACCTGGGAATTGCCGACGATGAGGTTGCTTTTGCTTGATGAGGGGACCAATGGAGGGACCGCTAATTCTCCGGAAGCTTCGGGCGGAGGTTGGTCGTAACTATCATTTATTTAATAGGAGAAGGATTTTCATGAATAAATATTGCGTGGCTAGAAATAGTTTTATTCTTATTGTATTAACAAGCTTGCCCTTGTTCGCTTATGCAGCAAATGTGTCTAACAGTTCTGAATGGTCGCGCGCTGGTGTTTCTGCGCAGCCTTCTGCTGCTGGAATAGAAGTTATTGCCGGGGGAGCCAATTCCAGATTGAGCACTAGTAGCGCAATTTTTTTTTACAGCGCCGATAACTGTGCTACAGGGATTGGTTCCACTACCATAAATGGCAATATGACATTTACCGTGCGTTCTAACCCTTACACTTTTAGTGCTGTGGGAGCCTACACGTTGGCTGATGCACACGCAACTGGTGGCGCAGCGGCGGTTAAGAGTATTAGCGTTAACCCCTTGAATGGTGGTTCTATACTTAATGGAGCCGGTCCTTGCTCCAATGTGAGCTGTGCATCTAATGAGTGTATTACTAGCAGCGCCGCAGATCAACGCACGTTAGCTAACCCGTAATTTCACAGCAAATGTTGGAAGTGTATTCCTCTTCTTTTCATAATGTAAGTAACTGGAAAAGAAACTTTATTGCTAATCTTAACATCACTCAATTTAGCGTCACTTCAAGTGTCGCTAAAATAGTGCTTGATTTAAATCATTTACAAAACCAAACCTTTTGGCGCAATCGCCCTGGCGCTTTTGCCGAAGTGTTTATCAATCAAAAAACCCATGAAATCACCATGGTGCGAGATCATTTTGGCATTGAACCATTTTATTATTATTTTGATAAAGAAAAGTTTATTTTTGGTTCTAACTTGCCGGATATTCTTCGATGCTTGGATACTCCGCCAGAGCCAAATCTCGACAGACTTATTGAGCTGTTAACTAGAAACCGAATTTACTCCGATGAAACTTTTTATAAAAATATTTATAGCGTTGAGCCTGGTAGTATCACAAAAATAAATGCCAAAGGAGAAAAAACAAAAAAATCATTTTGGAAACTTGATTCTTGCGCTGATGATATTGCTTTGCCGAACGACAAAGCTTATTTAGACCGATTTTCTGAGTTATTGCATGAATCAGTAGCCTTTAATACAAGCGATTGCCGCGATCAAGTTTGTGGAGAGTTAAGTGGCGGAATAGACTCAAGCGCAATATTAACGACGGCAGCTCAGCAAGGTTTATCCTATCCTCTATTTATGCATACGGCTACGCCTGGAAGCAAGCAAGTTGATGATAGTCATTTAGCTAAACTCCTTTTAAACCAATTAAATCATTCTCAAGTTTCTTTTATCAATGCGGATCAATTTGACCCCATTAAAGAATTTCAATATTGTTCAGAGCAATTTGCAGGCGCTGCGCCCTATATTCTATTTATGTTGTCACAAAATATTAACCGAGCCGTAGCAGCTTCCGGCAAACGCATCTTGTTATCAGGTGCGGGTGGTGATGAGTCTGCCTCCAGTCATGCATCTAACACACCTTTTTTTCGAAGTTTTTACCAACAAAAAGGCTATCATGCAACATGGAAGGCGCTATCTAGGCAGTATCAAAGAGAGCATTATTCCCCTTCTTTTTTAAAGCGTGTTGTAGCATTAATAAAACTTGCCCATCCCAATGCGTATGATTTTTTGGCTGAGAGAATGGGTGCTGAAGGATTGGTGCGTAAGCTTTTAAGAAAGCAGCAAATCAATGACGCTTATTTTTATCGTTTTCGAAAACATACATTACGTGAACTTGAATGGGATCGTTTACAAGGGAGTGAGAGCCATCCTTTGAAAATGCGCGTAGAATACAGTTCTGTTTTAGCCAAATCCATGGGGTTTAACTTCCGCTATCCATTGCTTTATCCAAAGCTTGTTGAGTTTTGTTTTCACTTGCCATTAGAGCAAAAAAGGCGAGGTGATACTGGCCGCTATTTAATTCGACAATATTTGAAAAAGTCTGGCGTATCTGAAGCCATTTATCAAAAACAACAAAAAGTAGGTGGTATTATTCCCGGCACATTAGATAAATGTTATCGCTGGCTTGAGTCAGGGAAATTTGATGCACATTTTTCTGATTTACCTTTGATGAAATATGCAGATCAAAACACACTACATAAAGAATTATCCTCGAAAACGTTTATGTATATGTTGAAACATTACCATGGTATGAAATTGTCCGATTCTGCAATTAACAGATGATTCTGGTCTCCAGGGGTGATAAAGTTTACCCTTTCGGGCACGGGCCCGTCTTGGTATAAATAAGGCATGGCAGAAGAAATGGCAGAAATAAGTCAGATTATAAGTGAAGCAGAAGAAGCGATTGAGTCAGTTAAAGATAAGAAAGCACTTGAATCGATCCGGGTTGAATATCTTGGTAAAAAAGGGCGTTTAACGGATTTGTTAAAACAGCTTGGAAAAATGTCAGGCGAAGAGCGCCCTAAATTTGGCCAAGCTGTTAATTTAGCAAAACAGCAAGTTCAAAAGGCGATTCAAGCAAAATTATCTTTACTCCAAGAAGCGGCACTTCTGGAGCAACTTTCAAAAGAAAAGATTGATGTAACTTTAAGCGGAAGAGGGCAAAATATTGGCTCGAAACATCCTGTGACATTGGTCAAAGAAAGACTCGCTGATATTTTTACAGCCTTTGGTTTTTCGATTGAAGATGGTCCTGAAATTGAAACGGATTTTTATAATTTCACAGCGCTGAATATTCCAGAAACGCATCCTGCTCGTGCGATGCAAGATACGTTTTATTTTGCCGATGAAACGGTCTTAAGGACCCACACCTCACCTGTTCAAATTAGAACCATGCAATCGCAAGAGCCACCTTTAAGAATTCTTGCCATGGGACGTGTTTATCGTTGTGATTTTGATGTGACACATACCCCCATGTTTCATCAGGCGGAAGGGTTAATTGTTGACAAGAATATTACTTTTTCTGACTTAAAAGGATTAATTATCAGATTCTTAGAAGATTTTTTTGAAGAAAAACTTAAAGTAAGGTTTAGACCTTCTTATTTCCCCTTTACTGAACCTTCGGCTGAAGTGGATATTGAGTGTACGCAATGTCACGCGAAAGGTTGTCGAGTCTGCGGGCATAATGGTTGGTTGGAAGTTTTAGGTTGTGGCCTGGTGCATCCCAATGTATTGAAACACTGTGATTTAGATACTAAGCAATATAACGGTTTAGCTTTCGGTGTTGGGATAGATCGACTAGCAATGTTGAAGTATAAAATCAATGACTTGCGAATGTTATTTGAAAATAACATTAAGTTCCTCTCGCAATTTTGATTCTTAAGATTTTAATTTAAGGTAATACAATGAAAGTAAGTTATAACTGGTTGAATGAAAAAGTAAATAGCGGGCTACCTGCTGAAGACATCGCTCATAAAATAACAATGGCGGGATTAGAAGTTGATTCAATAGAAAAAGCAGCCCCAGCCTTTACGAAAGTCATCGTTGCAGAAATCACTTCAATGAAAAAACACCCTGATGCAGATAAGTTAAACTGCTGCCAAGTTAACACAGGCAAAAAAACATTGTCGATTGTTTGCGGTGCTCCTAATGCACGAGAAGGAATGAAAGTTGCCTTAGCGCAAGTCGGCGCTGAACTACCCGGTGATTTAAGCATTAAAAAAGGTGAAATCAGAGGCGAGCTTTCTGAAGGCATGTTGTGCTCGAATTCAGAATTAGGTTTGTCTGATGACCATGACGGCATTTTAGATTTGCCTAGCGATGCGCCTGTTGGCCAAGATTATCGGGAATGGCTTGCTTTAGATGATGAAATTCTTGATGTTGATTTAACCCCTAATCGTGGTGATTGCTTATCTATGAGAGGAGTGGCAAGAGAGGTTTCAACGCTTACCAATAAAAAATTAAAGCTAACTGAATTCAATGAGATAAAAGCAACTATTAAAGAGGAGCTTGAAGTTAAGCTAGGCGCACCGGAAGCGTGCCCCAGATACTTAGGGCGTATTATTAAAGAAGTAGATCAAGAAACGCAAACGCCCATATGGATGCAAGAGCGTTTACGTCGTGCGGATATCCGCCCGAATTCGATCATTGTTGATATTTTAAATTATGTCATGGTTTGCATTGGACAACCCATGCATGCTTTTGATTTAGATAGGCTTTCCGGAAATATTAAGGTCCGTTTTGCAAAAAATAATGAAAAGCTCACTCTGCTTGACGGAGAAGAAGCAACACTGACAAAAGAAACACTTATTATTGCTGATGGAAAAGGCCCTGTTGCGATTGCAGGCATAATGGGTGGTCTTGATTCAAGTGTGACTAATGCGACAAACGATATTTTTTTAGAATCTGCTTTTTTTGCGCCTGATGTTATAGCAGGCAAAGGGCGTCTTTATAATTTACACACCGATGCATCTCATCGCTTTGAACGCGGAGTTGACTTTAACTTACCAAGGGAAGCTATTGAATTAGCAACAGATTTAATTCTAACCATCGCAGGTGGCGATGCGGGTCCTGTTCTAGAAGCCGTCGATAAAAAGCATTTACCTAAACGTGCCGCGATTCAGTTTACGCCTGAAAGGGCAAGCCAATTATTAGGCGTCACTATTCCAGAAAAAACCGTTGAAAAAATTCTTATCTCATTAGGTATGGAAATAGATAAAAAAGAAAAGCACTGGCTTGTCACGCCACCAAGTTATCGTTTCGATATCGAGATTGTAGAAGATTTAGTTGAAGAAGTAGGGCGTATTTTTGGTTATGACAATATTCCTGTGACGGACTTTGCTATCAAACTTGATACGAAGATTAAATCATCACAAAAAATCGATGAGCATCGAATCAAATCTTTATTACAAGATCGAGGTTATGCTGAAGCGATTACTTATAGTTTTGTTTCACCTGATTCACAAAGGCATATTGATCCTGATCATGAAGCGATTCCACTGGTTAATCCTATTTCAGCAGACATGTCGGTGATGCGCACTAGTTTATGGCCGGGATTGTTATCAGCGCTTCACTATAATTTAAACCGACAACAACCACGTGTGCGTTTATTTGAATTAGGCCGCAGGTTCATCAAAGGCAAAAAAGCCATTGATCAAGCCTTGTTATTATCAGGTGTTGTTGTTGGATCCGCCATGCCAGAACAGTGGGGTGCCGATGCTAACAAAACGGATTTCTTTGATGTTAAGTCAGACATTGAAGCTTTATTAGCATTGATGGGTTTTCAAGATCGCATTCAGTTTGTTCCCGCAGAACATTCAGCGTTACACCCAGGACAAACCGCTAATATTTTATTAGATAAAAAAGTCGTTGGCGTGATAGGACGTCTTCATCCAAGAGTACAGCAAAAGCTTCAGCTTAAAGTTGCGCCGATTATGTTTGAACTGCTTTATGAAGAAATAAGTGAGCACGAGAAAGTCGTTTACGAACCTATTTCAGCTTTCCCCGCTGTTCGTCGTGACTTTGCTTTTCTTATTGATCAAGAAGTTTCCGCGGATGCGCTTTTACGTGAAGCAAAACGGGTAATGGGTTCATTATTAGTCGATAAAACAATATTTGATGTCTTTGAAGACGATGATTTAGAAAAAGGTAAAAAAAGTGTGGCGATAGGCTTGACCTTGCAAGATCCATCCCGCACTCTTAGGGATGAGGAGATTAGTGAGCTTTCTGCTAAGCTTATTAGTACCTTGGGCGAACAATTTAATGCTACGTTGAGGGATTAACATATGTCTGCACTAACTAAGGCCGATTTAGTCGAACATTTGCACGGAGTGCTGGGGCTGAATAAACGAGAAGCCAAAGATATTATCGAATCATTTTTCTCTGAGATATCTCAAGCTTTACTAACAGGTAAACATGTCAAAATTTCAGGTTTTGGTAATTTTGAGCTACGTGATAAAGGTGAACGTCCGGGAAGAAATCCTAAGACGGGTGAAGAGGTTTCTGTGACAGCTCGTCGCGTTGTAACCTTTAAGCCAAGCCAAAAGCTCAAAGAATTAGTCGAAGTTTACCGTGGTGATGAAATGAGGGATGGGGATGCGGAACAAGAGAGAGATTAAATCAACGATTGATTTACCTCCTATTCCAGAAAAAGTCTATTTTACGATTGGGGAAGTGAGCGAGTTATGTGAGGTTAAACCCCACGTACTTCGTTACTGGGAACAGGAGTTCGCCGTACTTCGTCCAAGTAAAAGACGTGGAAGCCGAAGGTATTATCAAGCCAAAGATATCAATATAGCACGCAGGATTCGCGAGTTGCTTTATGATAGAGGTTTTACGATTAATGGCGCACGCCTAGAAATAACAAGAAAAGTCTCAAAAGCGGCAAATGTTGTTGTTGAGAAAGTAGCCGAGATTAAAAAAGAAGCAGAGTCCTCTGCTGATAAGTTTGTTGTGAACCTGATTTCTGATTTGGAAGGTTTACTGAATAAGCTTAAGTCTTAAGAAGAAAGAATAGGGGCAAGTCTTGTCTTTAGACGCTGGCTTCCATTCTTTTTCTTAAATGTCCAAAGACAAGGCTTGTCCCAGTTATTACTTATTGGCTTTGAAAACCTTCGTTTCAGGAAACCAATGCGCCCAAACCATCCAAAAGACACCATTATACAATGGGAGGGCTTTTAGTTTTCCTTGGTCATTCAAGGTAAAAGCTTTGGCAATATCTGTTGATTTCTCATAAGTAACTACAAGTTTTTTGTCGCCTAATGAAAAAGTATAGCGGGGATGCTTAGCTAAAAAAGCCCTGGAGAAAGCGGCAGATTCTTTGCCCACCGTTAACCCCCAAACTTGTTCTTTATTGGGAAGGCGTTTATCTTTCAAGGAGAGCGTTGGAAACATAGGACCATGCTCATGGCTAAACTGTTGTTCCATTCCACCTTCAAATAAAGCTAAAAGAAGGTTGTCTAGAGGTCTTACAAAAGGATAGAGAAAAACTCTAGCATTGGGATAGCGTTTTTTGAAGGTAGACCATTTCATCATATCATTAGGTATAGCTGGCAAGCGTTTTCCTGAGTATTCAAGTTTCCCATTAATTTGTTGAACGAGTTCACCAGATTTTTTATCGACCATAAGTAAGTTGTTATGTGTTTGTATTAAGATTCTTAAGTCAGATTCTCCGTAGCCAATATCTTGCTTATAAACAACAGGCAGGTTGCTCAAGGCGCAAAACGTCATAACAATTTCTTTGCCGCCAACTGTGGCACCGACAACGTGCGGTATTTCTAAGTGTTTTTTAGGAAAGCCAACAGTGTCACCATTGATTTCAACAGCATAAATAATGCTATCATTTTTAAGTAATTTATTGGCGGTTGAAACGCTAACGTAAGTCGCATTTTTTTGGTAAGAGGGAAAAAAAGCAGGAAGCAAAAAATTAGCAACAATAATGCACAGTATCACGCCAATGCTTGCAAGATACATCCAAATGCTTCGAAGAAATCGATAACGAATATGCATCCACCAGAGTGAAACCAACAAAAGAAGATTAAAGCTAATAAACCACCAGCGATATGAGTAGTAGGTGACGATCCAGGTCCGAGGCCAATTAAGCAGTTGTCCCGGCTCTGTCATCAAGACGGCAAAAAAGATTGAAAAAAAGGCTGTTATTATTCCCAGGATAAGAAATACAAATAATGCCAGCTTTCTATTCATGCGCACTTTTCCTGTTCTTTGCTTCTATTAGACTTTAGTAAGGTCTGCTTTGCTGTCTTGTTTGCTAAGGTCGTTGTACCTGGTTTGTATATCGATGAAATCAATTTGATCAAGATGCCGCTTAGTGGCAAGCTTGTTTTGTATGAAAGGATCAAGCTCTGGGTATTTTTTTGCTTCTATTTTTACCTGTGTATATTGATCGCTCGTAATTTCATGTTTCGAGAGTACAAAAGAGACAATAAACCCTAAAATGCCTATGGCGACTAATATAAAGCCTGTAATACGAATGCTCATGCCGCCGTGTTGCTTGCTTAAGGTATGTTCTGAGTTAAGTGAGGCGACAGAATTTGAAGCTAAAAAGATCCCAACAAGAATAAGAATGATGTAAAGAATCCCAACAAAATGATATCCGAAAACGTAATATAAATAGCCCATAATCTCTGCTCGTCCTTGTAATCAACATGTATCATTTTTAATGAATAATTCCCCTCAAGTCAAGGCCTCTATATCCATCATGCTTCAAGACGCAAAAATGGCAGCCAGAAGTTCGCATCTTGAAATATGATGGGTATAGATAGATAGTCGTGATTCGGCTATTATTGATTTCATTCTTGTTTTAGTCATTTGGACAGTGAAATTAAATGTCGATTAAACAACTTGATAGCACAATAAAAGCGCTCTCCATGCGAGAAGCCTTAAACCCTATGAAATTCATTCGGCGAGGTATTGAAAAAGAACTTTTGCGTGTTAATCCCTTGGGCCAGATTTCAGAGCACCCTCATTTTAAAATGCTTGGATCTAAATTAACCCACCCCTGTATTACAACGGACTATTCTGAGGCTTTAATTGAGCTGGTCACGCCACCGCTTGAGACGAAAGGGCAGCTATTGGATTTTTTGCTAGCCTTGCTTCAATTTACCGATAAACATATTGAAGATGAATATTTATGGCCTAGCAGTATGCCGCCTTATGTTCCTCATGAAGAAGCGATCGCCATCGCCGACTTTGGTGAAAACAATAATGGCAAAATGAAAGAGGTTTATAGACTTGGTTTGTCGCATCGTTATGGTAGTATCATGCAAGTCATTGCAGGTATTCATTATAATTTTTCACTCAATGAAAATTTTTTTAAATTTTTAAAAACAGTTGAAAAATCTGAGCTTTCATTGAGAGATTATATTAATGAAAAGTATATGGGGCTTGTTCGAAACTTTTTACGTAATGCTTGGATTCTACCTTATTTATTTGGCGCATCCCCAGCTTGTGCAAGTTCTTCTGAGGTTTTCCCTGTTGATTTTTTAAAACCCTTTTCAAAAGAGAGTTTATATTCGCCTTATGCAACGTCATTGCGTTTAAGTGAGCTTGGTTACCATAATAAAGGACAAGACTTATTAAATATCAATTATAACTCTATTCAAGCGTATACTGAGACTTTACTGGATGCAACAAAGCAACCGTATCCTGAGTTTGAAGCTATTGGTTTAAAAGATAATGAGGGGTATAAGCAATTAAATACATCGATACTTCAAATAGAAAATGAATACTATAGTAATATACGTCCGAAGGAACCTATTCGACAAGGTGAGCGCCCAGCTGATGCTTTATCAAAAAGAGGGGTGAATTATATTGAGGTAAGAATTTCAGATTTAAACCCTTTAACCTTGCTTGGTATTGATGAGCATCAAATCGATTTTTTTGATTTATTTCTAGTGTTTTGTTTGTTGGATGAAAGCCCTTTAATGAATGATGACGAGACAATACATTGTCAAAATAATATTAAAACCATTGCGACTGAAGGAAGAGATCCTGATGCGGTTTTGATGATTGATGGAAAAGAATCTCTATTTCGAGATGAGGCGAGACAGCTTTTAACACGTATGCAGTCTCTTGCTGCTGTGCTTGATGAAGATGGGCATGGATTGGATTTTTGTTTGGATGCTCAGCTTGAAAAAATTAATAATGTTGAATTAACGCCCTCATTTGCTATTATGCAGGCGCTTATTAATTCGAAAGTGAGTTATCAAGACTTTTTCTTAATGAAGGCAAAAGAGAATAAAGAAGCCTTGATGAGTGCCACAGTGAAAGGTAAATATCCTTTTGATGAGCTTGTCCAGAAGTCGCTTCAAGCCTTTAATGAGCTAGAGGCTAAGCAGGGGATCTCTTTTGAGGATTATTTAAAGCATTACTTTAATAGCTAGGATACTGATATGAATAAAGAAAAAAAAGCATACGTTTCTAAACCAATGGGTGAGGATGGTCGTATTCATTTTGATAAAGGTCCGGTCTGCCCATGCCCCGATAGTGTGTTACGCAAATCAATTAAGCCTATTAAAATAGGGAAAAGTGAAAAATTGTTGAATTCCGTAATTGCTGAAAAGACCGTTTTCTGACTAAAAACTAAG
>Ga0233431_1001025_pt1 | contig 52476 bp, 61 predicted proteins | sample SI_118_April2016_FD_179867 | JGI IMG/M metagenome (GOLD analysis project Ga0233431, IMG submission 179867) | Seawater microbial communities from Saanich Inlet, British Columbia, Canada - SI_118_April2016_200_MG | ecosystem: Environmental > Aquatic > Marine > Inlet | place: Canada: British...
AATTTAAACGTTCTGTCGCCTTTTGCCCAAATTTTCCGATTTTCAGCAGTTACATCAGATTTTTGGAATCTTCAGGTGGGGGATTTTGAAGTGGCCACGACTGGGGGATTTTGGGTGGCCATCGGGGTTACACAAGTTACACAAGGTCAGACCCCGCTAACCATTTGTTATTTAAAATAATATTTTCGAAATTTTAATGTAAAATGCTCTTAGGCTGTATTTTTCTTTACGAAAAAATGTTTTCGCTTGACTTTGATATCAATAGTAGTATCATTTTTTATATGAAAAGCATATCTGAAAAATTGAAGCAGTTTAAAAATAACTCCAAAGATGTAACGTTTTCAGAATTATGCAAAGTGTGTGATTTTTATTTTGGGGACCCTCGACAATCAGGCTCAAGTCACAGGGTATATAAAACCCCATGGAGGGGTAATCCGCGTGTTAATATTCAGAACTCAAAAGGGAAAGCAAAATCATACCAGGTCAGGCAGGTATTAAAAGCTATTGAAAGAATGGAGGTCGAAAGTGGCAATAAAAAATGATCATTATACATATAGAGTAACCTGGTCATCGGACGACGATGAATATGTCGGTTTATGTGCTGAACTGCCTGGTTTAAGCTGGCTCGCCAAGACCCCGGAATCTGCTTTAAAAGGAATTCGAAATATAGTCGCTGATGTAATTGAGGATATGAAGAGCAACAAAGAGAAGATTCCAGAACCTATTGCGATTAAGAACTATAGCGGGAAATTTATGGTTCGGGTTCCCCCGGACGTCCATCGCGAACTTGCCATTAAAGCAGCAGAAGCCGGTGTCAGCTTAAATCGTCTCGCTAGCTCAAAATTAGGGGTCTGACCCCGATAACCATCTGTTTTTTAAAAGAATATTTCCGAAATAATACGGTGGAAAGCGCTTAGACTGTACTTTTTAATGCTGAAAAGCGGTGTTTAAGCTAAGCATGCTAAGTCGAAAAAGAATCCATTGAAGTGTTGTCCTTTTGTGAGTTGTAGCAGAGTCTGATAATCATTTATAAACTTGACGAATGTATTGCATGAGTATATACATAAAATATGAATGAGACGTACAAAAAAAGATTAAGCAACTGTCTCGGCTTTGAATGGGATAAGGGTAATATTGATAAAAATCGGATAAAGCATAAAGTTAGTTCGTCAGAGTGCGAACAAATTTTTTTTAACCATCCCTTATTGATTCAAGATGACATATTACACTCGACAACGGAAGAAAGATATTATGCGCTTGGGAAAACAGACAGTTACAGGTTGCTTTTTGTTGTATTCACTGTAAGAAACAATCTAATTCGTGTTATTTCTGCAAGAGATATGAGTCGCAAGGAAAGGAAGGCATATAATGGTGAACAAACAAATACCGAAATTTAAAAATGAAGATGATGAAAGAAAATTTTGGGAGACCCACGATTCAACTGAGTTCATTAATTGGACTCATGCAAAAAAGATTACATTTTCAAAACTCAAACCTTCTGTGAAAAAAATATCACTTCGTCTTCCTGAAGCAATGCTGGAAGAACTTAAACTTTTAGCAAACAAAAGAGATGTTCCATACCAGTCACTTTTAAAAATTTTCTTAGCAGAACGTATCGAAAAAGAATTACACAGGGTCTGACCCCGATAACCATATGAGTAAGCCGGGTCTGACCCCGATAACCATCTGTTATTTCAAAGAATATTCTCGAAATAATAATGTGAAAAGCTCTTAGACTGCGCTTTTTGATGCTAAAAAAGGGTGTTTAAGCTTCACACGTTATTTGGAATTATTCAGTTGCAAAATAATTTGACTTTATTTTGAATGCGTTTTATTCTGAATGAAAGAATAGGAGAAGTAAATGAAAACGTTGACAATCAGAAATATACCTAATGACCTTTATAGTATTATTGGTCGTGTTGCTCAGAGGAATCGTAGAAGTATACAACAGCAATTATTGGTTGTGCTCGACAAGATGCGCATGTTAGATAGTGAATCTCCGGTGGATAAGGCTGCCGCAATAAGAGAACATCTGTCCGGCAGAGCACTTGGTAATACTCTTAAAGAGATCCACGAAGAGCGTAAAAGGTGAATATCGCTGTTCTTGATACATCTGCATTGATCAGGTTTTATGTGCCTGATGGAGAACTGCCTGAAAACCTTGAACATTATATTGAATCGGCTTGGCGTTCTGAAACTATACTCATTATTCCAGAATTGGCTTTTGTTGAGGCGGCACAGGTTTTGTGGAAAAAAGAGAAGGCAGGATTTCTTGAACCGGTTGAGGTTGATAAGATTTTATCTTCTATTTTGGAACTGCCTCTTGAAATTGACGGTCATTATGCAATATTACCAGATGCCTTAAATATTGCACGACAATATAACATGACAGTTTATGATTCGATTTTTCTGGCTGTGGCAAAAAAACGAAATGCCCAATTAATAACAGCCGATCAAAAATTAGCCAAAGTTTTTAAATTAATAAACAGCGGTTAATTACCTGCTGTGCCTTCAGTTGTAAACGGCAAGCGGGTTTTTTCAAAAAATATTGCCGAAATAATAGTGTGAAAAGTGCTTAGACTGTACTTTTTAATACTAAAAAGAGGTGTTTAAGCTAAAGTCGGCGAAATTGCTTTTGACAAAGGCACCTTTTTGATGTACATTTATGGCAAATATTGATTGAAAATTCAGGGAATTTTAACTATGGATACAGCAATACAAAATAAAAATGAGCGAATTAACCTTCGTTTGAAAAGCAGTGCAAAAAACCTTATTGTACGTGCTGCCGGTTGTGAGGGCATGACAGTCAGCCATTTTATATTGACCAGTGCTTTGAAACGTGCAGAAGAAACAGTTCAGGAATATCAGATGATGACATTGAATGAAAAAGATTCAAAAGTTTTTTTTGATGCTTTGGACACTCCGGTGCGGTTTAATCGTAAATTGACCGCAGCTTTTAAGGAATATGAAGAGCGCGTTACCACTGGATGAATAAATTTCAGAATCTGGTTATAGAGCAGTTAAACCCCGTTCATGATAGAGCCAACTTTCGCTGTAATGTAAAATCACTGGACAATTATATTCATAAACAGGCAGGGCAGGATATCAAACGCAGCATTAGTCGTGTTTTTGTCGCTTTGTTGCCCGATAACCCTGAAGAGATAGTTGGATATTACAGCTTGAGTACATTATCTATTGAATTAACTCAATTGCCGGCAAAGCTGGTCAGAAAGCTGCCGAAACATCCAATCCCTGCTGCCCTTCTTGGCAGGCTGGCAGTCAGTAAAAATACTCAAAGGCATGGTATTGGTAAAATGCTGCTTGCAGATGCTGTTCACCGAACCATGTCAGTCAGCGATCAGATAGCAATTTATGCCATGGTGGTGGATGCAGTTAACAGAGATGCTAAAGATTTTTATGAACAATTTGGGTTTGCCCGGTTAAGTAATAGCAGTTCAAGATTGTTTCTGCCTTTAAAATCATTTTAGACAGGGTCTGATCCTGATAACCCGTTTTTTTGGCAGGTTGACTTTGCAAAATGAAATGTTATAATGTTGTTATAACATCAATCAGGAGAAATGGTAATGAGAGCAAGAATCAGACAAATTGGAAACTCAAAAGGAGTTATTATTCCAGCCTCATTCCTTGCTGAGGCAGGATTGAAGACCGAAGTGGAGATGTCCCTGGCCGGTCGCTCAATTCTAATTGCCCCGTTAAAAGAAGAATTACGCAAAGGCTGGTTTGACGGCTATCGTGCGGATGAAGATGAGGATGCCTGGGAAGGCTTTATTGCTCTGCCCGGGGAAGAGGATGAATGGGTATGGTAAAACGGGGAGAGGTTTACTGGGTTGAGCTTGACCCGACTCGCGGAAGCAAGATAAGAAAGATTCGTCCATGCTTGATTATATCACCTGATGATATGAATACTGTGCTGCCACGAATTCTGGTGGTTCCGATTACCAGCAAAGGACAGGCATTGGGTTGTCGTCCAGTTATACAATTTAAAGGTAAGAAAGCCAGAATTCTTCTGGATCAGATTCGCAGTGTTGATAAGGTCAGACTTGGAAAAAAAATGGGGGAAATCCCTGAACATATATGGCATTCCATTCTATTAGATATGCTTGAATAGCCGGGTCTGACCCCGATAACCATCTGTTTTTTAAAAGAATATTTCTGAAATAATAATGTGAAAAGCTCTTAGACTGTACTTTTTAATGCTAAAAAAGAGTGTTTAAGCCTCATGTTCAGGGAGAATCATGCTGCGTAGAAAAAAATGGTGACGTCAAAAGGAATGCTTTCTATGTATAAAATAGCAGGCACTCTACTTTACTCATGATAAAAATCGTGTTAAATATATTATACTATGACAAAGCTTAGACAGAGATACATTAAAATCCCGGTTGCGAATGACCTTAAAACCAGAATGGTATTTATTGGTGGGCCAAGACAGGTGGGAAAGACCACCTTTGCCCTGACGTTTTTACCAAACCCGGTCGAAAGCCATCCTGCATACCTGAACTGGGACGATATTTCAATAAGAGCCTCATTGTTAAGAGGCGAATTGCCATCAAATGAAAATTTTATTGTACTTGATGAAATACATAAATATGCCAGGTGGCGAAATCTTGTAAAAGGTTTTTACGATACAAACAAATCTGAGATATCATTTATTATCACAGGCTCGGCAAGACTGGATTATTATAGAAAAGGAGGAGACTCCCTGCAGGGAAGATATCATTATTACCGATTGCATCCGTTTTCTCTTACAGAGTTGAATCCAAACCCCGGCAAAAAAGATTTTGAAGTGTTATTAAAATTTGGCGGTTTTCCCGAACCATTATTAAAAGCAGAGGAAAAATTCTGGAGAAGGTGGCAGAGGGAGAGACTCCAGCGGGTTATTTATGAAGATATCAGAGATCTTGAAAACATAAAAGAGATCAGCATGCTTGAACTGCTTGCCCAGGAGCTTCCCAACAGGGTTGGGTCACCATTGTCTGTAAAAAATATCAAGGAAATTCTTCAGGTTGCCCACGAAACTGTTGAAAGATGGTTGAAAATATTTGAAAGAATGTATTACTGCTTTCGAATTCCACCATATGGTTCTCCAAAAATACGTGCAGTTAAAAAAGAACAAAAATTATATTTATGGGACTGGTCTCTCCTGAAAGAACCCGGCCCAAGATTTGAAAATTTTATTGCTTCCCATCTTTTAAAGTATTGCCATTTTATTGAAGATACAGAAGGTTTTTCCATGGAACTTCGTTTTCTCAGGGATACTGATAAACGGGAAATTGATTTTGTTGTATTAAAAGAAGGGGTTCCCAAGTTTGCAGTAGAATGCAAAACCGGAGAAAAGAGTATCAATCCTGCTATTTTTTATTTTAAAGAGCGGACAGATATATCTGGTTTTTACCAGGTACACCAGGGTACAAAAGATTATAAAAAGAATGGGGTAAGAGTAATTCCAGTGGAAACGTTTTGCAAGGAACTTAAATTGCAGTAAGCAGGGTCTGACCCCGATAACAAATAACCTTGAAACAAAGTGTTTGTTAATGTATAGTTGGACTATGCATTAATAGGAGGTGCGTATGAAAGCTTCTGTGGTTGATTTAAGATATAAAATGAATGATGTGCTCAAAGCGCTTGACAGGAATGAAACGGTGACTGTCCTTTATCGTGGTAAGGTAAAAGGTATTCTGATTCCATCGGGACAGAAGAAAAATATGAAAATTTCTGAGCATCCATTTTTTGGTATGTCCTCCCAGGATACTGAAAAATCAGTGTTAGACGAGGTGAATACCTTGAGGCAAGATAGATACGATGATATTTGACACGGATATTTTCATATGGGCACAGAGAGGCAATGAAAAAGCGGCAAAACTGATGGAAAAGGCAGAGGAAAAATATCTGTCCATTCAGACTTATATGGAACTTTTGCAGGGCGCTGAAAACAAAACCCAGCATAAACACATAAAAGACTTTTTAACCTCGTTTGGATTCAATATCCTTCCTTTGACTGAAAATATTGGTCATCGCGCTTCAATTTATGTTGAGGAGTACACCTTGTCTTCTAATGTTCGATCAGGTGATGCCATCATCGCTGCAACAGCTATTGAAAATAATATGACGCTTTCATCAAGTAACACAAAGCATTTCAAGGTGATAAAAGAACTGAAGTTGAAAGTATTTAAGCCTTAATTCAGCTTTTTTGACATATCCAGGTCTGAGCCACTGGGCAAATTGCTTACGATACTGATTATACCCCTGAAAACTGGGTTCTAAGGGGTGAAAACGCAGTTTTTTTGAACGATTTCTCTTAAATAACAAACACTTATCAGGGTCTGACCCCCAAAATCAAAATCTAATGAATTTATTTACAGTCTTTATTTTATCGTTATTCCTGACGATTGCGCTCATTCCTGTTTTAAAGGCCATGGCCTTCAGGATTAATCTTGTGGATGTGCCTGATCAAAGAAAGGTGCATGTGATGCCCATGCCGAGAAGCGGAGGGATCTGCATGGCTTTGGGTGCCATTGTTCCGGTTTTTTTGTGGGTGCCCATGAATAATCTGGTATGGGCTGTCCATATCGGGTGTGCCCTGATCGTGGTATTCGGGGTGGTGGACGATGTTAAAAATCTGAGATATATTCAGAAATTTTTTGTACAGGGTGTTGGGGCCTGTGTGGTGATCTTTTATGGGGGTATCCGGATTGAATCCCTTGGCAATCTTGTTCCGGCGGGATTTGAACTGCCTTTTATTGTTTCCGTTGCCATTACATTGTTTTTTATTGTCGGTGTGACCAATGCCATTAATCTTTCCGATGGTCTTGATGGGCTTGCCGGCGGGATTTCCATGCTCAGTTTTGTGACCATTGGTTTTTTTGCATACCGGTGTGAGCACATGACCATTGCCATCATGTCCATCGCCGTGGTGGGGGCAATTTTAGGGTTTTTAAGATACAATACCCATCCTGCCGTTGTTTTTATGGGAGATGCAGGTAGCCAGATGCTGGGTTTTCTCTGTGTTGTTTTTACTTTGATCTTAACCCAGTCCAATACACCTTACAGCCAGATAACGCCTTTGTTTCTAATCGGGTTTCCCATTCTGGATACCTTGACTGTGATGGTGGAAAGGGTATCAAAGGGCGGATCTCCCTTTAAGGCAGACAAGAACCATTTTCATCACAAGCTTTTAAAGCTGGGGCTTTATCATTCTGAATCTGTTTTTGTTATCTATCTTCTCCAGGCATTATTTCTCTGTTTTGCTTTTGTGTTACGGTTTTATTCAAACTGGTCCAACCTGATTGTTTTTATAATTCTGGCCCTTATTATTATTATTTTGTTTGAAATTGCCAGGAGAACACAATTCAAGTTCAGGAATGGCGGTGGAGAAATGCTGGGTTCCAAAAGCATGCTGGCGGCTTTTGCAGGTGACCGGCTGTCCATCAGGATTCTTTTTGCCTGTTTAAAATGGGGACTGGCCATCGGTTTTGTCTTTCAGTGCTTTATTCCGCAAGACATTCCACCATACATGTCTTATGGGGCTGTTTTCTTTATTGTCCTGATACTGGCTGCAAAAAGATTTAATCTGCAGATCAAAAAAGATGTAATGAGAATCGCTCTTTACTGCACCATCCCCATGGTGCTCTATTTTTCCACAATGGGGGCTTCTTCCTGGATGACGGGAAGGCTGATACTTGCTAATAATGCAGTTTTTTTAAGTCTTATACTTTTTGTGATTTTAACATTGAATATGACCAAGCGGCAGAAAGGGTTTAAACTCAATCCCCTGGATTTCCTGGTTTTTATAGTGATTATTATTTTCCCCAATCTTCCGGACATTCATCTGGAAAATCCTTTGATCAAGCTTGTGATCGCAAAGATTTTAATTTTATTTTTTAGTTATGATGTCCTTTTGGGTGAACTTCGAAAGGAAGATACCTTTCTTGATAAAAGCCTTTTGGCAGCCTTTTTTGTGATTGCAGTAAAAGGCTTTATTTAAAGGAGTTTTTAATGGTTAAACAAATTTTCAAATTTCACATTATGCTGATCGTGTCGGTTTTTTTCCTGCTCTCTTCCTGCGGAACCCCGGATGAAAAGAAGATGGCGTTTTTTGAAAAGGGTAATTCTCTTTTTGAAGCCGGTGATTATGTCAGGGCAAAACTTGAGTTTAAAAATGCCGTGCAGATCGATTCCAAGTTTGCGCAGGCCTATTATATGCTGGGCAAAACGGCTTTAAAGCTTAAAGACGGCAGAAAGGCCTTTGGCTGGATCAGTAATGCCGTGAAGCTTGATCCCGGTTTGATCGAGGCAAGGCTTGACCTGGGAAAAATGTTTTTTGCCGGCAGGGCATTGCCGCGTGCGGCGGAACAGGCTGATGAAATTTTAAAGATTGATCCTGAAAATGTTGAGGCCAAGCTTTTAAAGGCTTCTGTTTATCTGTTTGAGAAAAAATTTGAATCAGCAGGAAAAATGCTTGAAAACATGGCGGCGGCCGGGATAAAAAAAGTGAGATTTTACCTGATACGGGCATCCTATTTCAAGGCAGTGGACAATAACCAGATGGCGGGCAAAGTCTTGAAAGAGGGCATGGAAGCGCATCCTCAATCCCTTGAAATGGCCATGGCCCTTGCCCGGTATTATGGTCTTGAAGGGGATTTAAAAGGGATTGAAACCCAGTTGAAAAAAGCCCTTGAGATCGCGCCGGAAGCCATTGGGCTCAAACTGAATCTGGCAAGGTTGTACCTTGAGACTCAAAGACTTTCCGAAGCAAAAATTATATTGAACAGACTGGTTGAAGCGGATCCTGAAAACGATAAGAACCGGATGGCGGTGGCTGTCCTTTTGATGAAAAGCGGAGAGCTGGATCAAAGTCTTGAAATTGTAGAAAAAGGTATTGAGCGGTCACGGGAAAATTATGGTTATTTTGCCCTGTTAAGTGAAATATATCTTAAAAAAAGCAAGGTTAAAAAAGCAGAGAATGTGTTGTGGGAATTTTTATCCGAAAAAGAGGGGCTGGCATTACCGGATATTATAAAGGCCAAGGTTAGTCTGTCCAAATTGTTTTTACTCCAGAAACGCTCGGATGAAGCCGAGGATCTTATTGATCAGGTACTTGAGGATGACCCTAAAAATATTGATGCCCATTATCTCAAAGGCCGGATGTATCTTGTCAGCGGGGACGGGACCCAGGCGGTTTCAAAATTCAGGACGGTGACCCAGGAACACCCTGAACATCTGGAAGGGTATATTGGTCTTGCCAATGCCCATGTCTTAAACAAGGATTATGATCTGGCCCTTGATGTGCTTAAAAATGCCCTGGAAAAAGCGCCTAACTCTGCCAAAATTTTAAAGGGCATGGTGAGGGTGAATGTTTTGAAAAAAGATGTTACAGCTGCTGAAGAAAACCTCAAACAGATTGTCAGCCTTGACCCCTATAATATCGGGTCCATTGCAGGGCTGGGCGATTTTTATCTGTCCATGAACCGGTATGAAGAGGCAATGAATCAGTATCAATTGATTAAAAAGAGTAAAAAAGGCGCAGCGCTCGGATATCTTAAGACTGCCCAGGCATTCACAAGGCAGAACAAAGTTGATGATGCCATAGATGAACTGAAAACCGGTTCTGAAAAGGCAGAAAAATCGTCTGTGTTTATCACATCTCTTGGCCAGCTTTATTTAAGACAGGGGAAAATACAGGAGGCCATTGTAAAGTTTAAGGAGGCTCTGGCCATAGATCCTAAAAACAGACTGGCCTGGCTGACCCTTGCCAATATATATGAGAGGACCCAGGATCAGGAATTGGCCATGGATGTGTATCGAAAGTTTCTTGCGCTTCATCCGGATTCCTGGTCTGCGGCCAATAACCTTGCCTTTCTTTTATCTGAGCAGGAACAGCCTGAATCTTCACTCCAAGAGGCTCTGATCCTGGCCCAAAAAGCGGAAAGCCTTAATCCGGGTTCGCCCCTGGTCTTAGATACCATTGGATGGATTTATTATAAACAGGGTGATCTTTCAAAGGCGGAACATAAGATTGCCCAGGCCATTAAAAAAATGCCGGATAATCGTGTGATCTCCTATCATCTTGGCTTGATCTGCCATGATATGGGAAAAGGTCTTGATGCAGGGGTGAATTTGAAAAATGCCCTTGCAGGCAATAATGAATTTCCAGGGCGGAAACATGCTCTTAAGCTTTATGATAAATATTATAAGTAGTGTTTGAACGCAAACTCACCCATCTACTGCGTTGCTACAAAAGTTTGCCAAATTTTAAGAGTGGGCCTCATGTACAATAGTACACTCCGGTTTCAAACTTTCTTGCGCCTTGTATATGGGCAATTTTTCGCTCAAACACGGGTTTCCGGTCAGGTACTAAGTAATTTATTCCCACATCTATGGGTAAAAAATGTAATAATTGTGGGTAAAAAATGTAACATAAGTAGTACTACTTATGTTTGTAACTACCTGAATTAATAGTATTAATTTTCACTTTTTAAAAATCGATTTTTACCCATCAAATTTAGCGTTTCGGTATAGTTTTTGCAGCTTAAAAGTGTGATTTACATACTAATAGTGGTGTTGATGGAAAAATCTTTAACGTTATCCTGATGCGACATGCGTTATCCCCGTAAAAACGGGGTCTTCGCAATTGAAACATGATAGATGACTCACGATTTTTCAGTTTTTTTATTTACTCATATATAAGGAGGTTTTAATGCGCAAATTTATTGTTTTTGCTGCTGCATGTTTTATGATTACATGCAGCTTTTTATTAATTGTACCAACTGCTTCTGCGGCTACAAATTACAGCGGGGCTTGGGTGCCTACTCCACAATCAACAAGTACAATGACGATCGAAGCTACAGCGGATACCAATTATTCTTTCGGAATTTATGATTGGGGGCAGCCAAATGATTTTCTAATTCTGGGTAGTGGTTCCGGTTTCCACTATGAAACTTTAACTTTTACTCATATTGAAGGCAGCAGTGTCTGGGATATTGCAACAGTTGGCCATGGCGACATTACCCTTAATGGCTCAAATGAATTCGGATTTTTCTTTTCACCCAACAGTGCTGGATTATTTCCGGAATATCTATATCAATTTGATGAGTTCAGCTCTGCGTCATATAAGTTGTATTGGAATAATCATGAGCTAGTTGTACATGAGGCAAGCCCAGTACCCATACCAACAGCAGCACTTCTACTCGGCTCCGGCCTTGTAGGGTTGGTCGGGTTCAGACGTAAAAGAAAAAGCAGTTAAAACAAAAGCAGAGCCTTTAGAAATAAAGGCTTTGCTTTAATTTTTTTTGTTGATGAGGAGGTTTTTTGAAAAAATTAGTTATATTAGTATTATTATTGGGATCAATTTTGCTGTTTCCCATAACTGCTATGACTGCTAGTGTCACTTTTGATTATACTGCTGATAATATTGTAAATGCCTGGTATGTAAAGGATGGTAGCACAGTGGAACCACAGAGTTTAGGCGTTAACGCCGGCGACTGGTGGTTGAAAGATAGTTTTACTATCAGTCTTACTGCCGGCAGCTCTTATGATGTTATTTGGCAGGCTTCTGATCTTAATACTAGCCCTACGGATGTAGCTGGTTTCCTGGCTTCTATTAGTTCAGCGGATCCCATTTCCGGAAATTTGTTATCTTCAGTTTCCTGGTCTGTAACTACTGACACAACCTGGCAAACTGCAGCATGGGTGTCGGCTACTTCATCTGGTAAAAATGATGGCTCTGCTCACCCCTGGGGGGGGCATATTCACGTTCAGGATGCAACCGGAACCACTTATATTGATGGAATCGATCAAGCCGCAGAATGGATTTGGACAAGTGATCGCAAATCGGATAATAATGTGTTTATCAAAACGACATTCGCGGTAAATTCTGTTCCAGTACCCGCTGCGTTTTGGTTGTTAGGCTCCGGCCTTGTAGGCCTTGTTGGATTCAGACGCAAAAGAAAAAGCAGTTAAAACAAAAGCAGAGCCTTTAGCGATAAAGGCTTTGCTTTAAATTTTTTTGTTGATGAGGAGGGTTTTGTGAAAAAATTGGTTATATTAGTATTATTATTGGGATCAACTTTGCTGTTTCCCATCACTGCTGTGGCTGTTAGTAGTATAACTGCTATGACTGCTAGTGTCACTTTTGATTATACTGCTGATAATATTGTAGATGCCTGGTATGTAAAAGATGGTAGCACAGTGACATCTCAGAGCTTAGGTGATAACTGGGACAATTGGAAGTTGAAAGATAGTTTGACCATCAGTCTTACTGCGGGAAGCTCTTATGATGTTATTTGGCAGGCTTCTGATGATGGTGGTGTAGCAGGTTTCCTGGCTGCTATTAGTTCAGCTGATCCCATTTCCGGGAATTTGTTATCTTCAACTTCCTGGTCTGTAACTACTGAAACAGACTGGGAAACTGCAACCTGGGTGCCGGCTACTTATTATGGTCAAAATAATGGTTCTTCCCACATCTGGACGCAGGTCAATAAAGGACCCATTACCGGAATCGATCAAGCCGCAGACTGGATTTGGACAGATAAAAACGAAACGGATAATAATGTGTTTATCAAAACGACATTCGCGGTAAATTCTGTTCCAGTACCCGCTGCGTTTTGGTTGTTCGGCTCTGGCCTTGTAGGGTTGGTCGGGTTCAGACGCAGAAGAAAAAGCAGTTAAAACAAAAGCAGAGCCTTTAGCGATAAAGGCTTTGCTCTGAACAATGCATGTTTAAAAGATGAAGCTGGGTGCCCTTGAAAATGGCACCCGGCTTTTTAAGGCCTTTGGACAATTCAGCTGCTAAATTATCGGGTTGTCAGCAAAAAGCAGGTCACTTCCTCAAGATCCGTAAATATATTATAAGACATTAATTGATGATTTGTATATTTTCAGGTTCTATCATTTGTGCCATTTAAAAAAGGCTTGCAAGCATAAGTGGAGGAATTTTTAACGGGATCTACATTCCAGCAAAAAAATAAACAAAAATTAATCAAAGGTATTTTCAGGAGTGCTTTTCCATGAAATTAAAGTTCTGTATGCTATTCAATGTTGTATTTGTTTTTATTGCCATGGTCTCAGGTGCAGTTGCGGATGATTATAAAATCGGTGCTGGCGATGTGCTTGAGATCGGTGTGTGGAAAAATGCCGATCTGACCCGGCAGTTGATCGTATTGCCGGACGGTACGGTGCGGTTTCCTCTGATCGGGCAGATTATGGTTGAAGAAAAATCCGTGGCAATGCTTGAAAAAGAGTTAAAGGAAAAACTGGAAAAATTTATTCCTGATCCTGTTTTGACCATCAGTGTCCTCCAGGTCAACTCCATGATGATTTATGTGATAGGCAAGGTGAATCAGCCCGGCAGGTTTGAAATCAGAACCAATATTGATGTGCTCCAGGCCCTGGCTGTGGCAGGGGGGTTAAATCCCTTTGCTAAAGAAAAAGAGATCGGGATTTTCCGAAAACAAGATGGGGAAACTGAAATATTTAATTTTAACTATAAACAGGTTGCAGAAGGTGTTAACCTTGACCAGAATATAATGCTTAAAAGGGGCGATGTGATCGTGATTCGTTAGGAGGATTCATGAAACGGTTCGGACTTATAATTATTGCGGCGGTGATTTTTTTGGGTGGAATTTTTCCTGTTTTGGCTGATCCCATCAAAGTTGTTCCCTTTGTATTTCTTAAACAGGAGTTTTCAGACAATATTCATTTTTCATCAAATAATGAGGAAGAAGACTTTATCACCACGCTTACAGGCGGTCTTGCCGTTAAACAGAAAAAAGAGGTGATGCAAGCAGGGTTTGAAGCAAGGGTTGATAAATTATTGTACCAGGATTCTGACAACCTGGATTCGCTGGATTTGTTTTTTTCAGGCAATGTTAATTACAGGGCAACAGAAAGACTTGGGGTCGGGGCAAAGGTTCAATATTCCGAGGATTCAAGAAGGGACAGGGAGTCTGATACTACAGGTCTGCTTGTATCAGGTGACAGAAATACCAGACGATTTTCTGTATCGTCAGACTATCTTTTTTCAGAAACCACAAAAGGTGATATCTCTCTGGGTTACGGACGGGTTAAAACAGAAGAATCAGGCAGGGTTGAAGATGATGATGATTTTCGTGTTGATATTTCGTTTTCAAGGAATCTGTCTGAAACATACAAGAACACAACGGGGCTTTTAAATTTTAGTTATCTTCGCTATATTTCAGAGATAGAAACAACAACTATGGGACCGATCCTCACAGGATCATTGTTCCAGGACAATACATCTGATATCTTCCAGTTTTCCACTGGATTTTCAAAGGATATTACACAATTGTATCATATCTATTTTCTCGTGGGCGGCAGCTATTCCAAAACAACGGAAGGCTTGAGAGCCAGGCAGACGCTGACAGGATCAGGAATAGTGTTAGGCGAAGTCGTATCTGCTGACCTGGATGACGACAAATGGGGCGGCCTTGTTTCCATGGGTCTTAATTATAATGGTCTTTATTATGATATGGGTCTTTCTCTTTCAAGGGACATGCAGGGTGCAACAGGGACCAATGGCACGGTGCAGCGCTCTTCTATATCAGCAAATATTGATAGAAAAATCAGCGATCAATTTTTCCTTACACTTGATGCATCTTTGCACTTAAATGAGAATGAAAGAAAAAACCAGGCAGATACAGAAGAATTAACCTTTAATATCCAGCCGGGAATCCGGTATGAATTTGCCAATGATCTTACCCTGTCATGTGTTTACAAGTTTACATCTGTTGAAGACAGGCAGAACAAAAGCACACGTGAGCAGAACATAATTTATGTGGTCATTAAAAAAGAATTTGAACTTTTAACCCTATAGAGGCGGATGAATGGAAGAAAATATATTAAGCCCTGGAGATTATCTTGCAATTTTAAACAGAAGAAAATGGGCCCTGATTATCCCTTTTATTTTGATTGTTGCAGCATCCGTTGTAACAGCCCTGATACTGCCCTCTATTTATAAATCCCAGGCAACTATCCTGATCGAACAGCGTGAAATCCCTGCTGAGTATGTCACCTCCAGCATGACAACCTTTGCAGAGCAGAGGATGCAGAGTATCAAGCAGCGGGTGCTGACCTCAAGGCAGCTTCAGGATTTTATCAAGAAGTATAATCTTTATGGAAAACTGCGGGAAAAAGTCACCATTGATGAAATTGTTGCAAAGATGAGAGAGCAGATCAGGCTGGAACCTGTTCATATTGAGGTGGCGGACCGTCGTTCGGGAAGGTCTGCAACAGCCACCATTGCATTTGTCCTGTCCTATGAAGGAGAAGAACCGGCAAAGGTTCAGCAGGTTGTCAATAATATTATTACTCTTTTTTTGAGAGAAGATTTAAAGGTGAGAACAGACCAGGCTTCCTCCACCCATGAGTTTTTAAGGGAAGAGGCGGAAAGGATCAAAGCCAAGCTGACTGAACATGAGAAAGAGCTGGCCGTTTTTAAGAAAAAACATGCCAATTCTCTGCCTGAACTCTTCCAGATGAACATGCAGACTTTAAACAATGTTGAACGCAATATTGAACTGGCAAAGGAAAATCTTCGTTCATTAAGGGAGAAAAAGGAAGGCCTGGAAGATCAGTTGGTCAATACACCTGTTGACCTTGAGTCTTCCATTGTGCAAAGAGAACAAAAAGACGATGATGAAAGACGGCTTGAAGCCCTGAAGATGGAGCTGATCAATCTTAAAACAAAGTTTTCAGATCTTTATCCTGATGTTAAAAAGCTGAAACAGGAAATTTTAAAACTGGGTGCAAAGGTTGAACAAAAAAACAAGGAAAAAGAAAAAACAAAAAAAGAGGATAAAAACGTCATTAAAAATCCTGCTTATGTCACACTTTCCGCAAGGCTGGCAGGGCTGAAATCTGATATTGGGTCTACTAGCAACCAGATCACTGATCTTGAGAAACAGGCTGCTTTATGCCGGGAAAAAATTGCTGCAACGCCGGGTGTTGAGGAGCAGTACAATGCAATTATTTCCGAAAGAAACACTTTAAATATTAAGAATAATGAGATGCAGGCTAAAATGATGGAGGCAAAGGTGGCACAGGGGTTTGAATCAAAACAAAAGGGCGAGCGGTTTACCCTTATTGAATCAGCTACGCTTCCTGAAAAGCCTTTTAAACCCAACAGGCTTGCCATTGCCCTGATCGGTATTGTCCTGGGACTGGGTGCTGGTGTGGGGCTTGCATCCATTATCGAGTTTTCAGATACCTCTTTTAGAAATGCAGAATCTTTAACAAGGGCAACGGGCTTTCCCGTCTTGACCATAGTACCTGTTATTGTTACCCGTGAGGATAGAATAAAAAGTATGGTCTCAAGGTTGATCTGGTTTGTAATTGTTGTGGCGGCAATTGCCGGGATGGTATTTTTATTTGACAAGTATGTTATGGATCTGGATGTTTTGTGGGTCAAAATCATGCGTAAAATTTCTTAATAATGATCCGGGAGAAAGTACAATGAAATTAAGAAAAGCTCTTGATAAGGCAAAGGATGAAAGAAACCTCAATGAAAAGCCTGTTTTGAAACAAACCGGCAACGGCAAAGAGGGTAAGGAACGAAAGTCCCCTGAATATGCACAATCCAACATGTGCCTTCTGGATTCAATGATTACAGAAAGAAACCGGGGAGTCTGTCTGAATCCGGATCCTGATGAAATTGAACGCTATAAAATATTAAGATCCAGGATCAATCAAAGATCGGCAAATAAGCCCATGAATACAGTAATGGTCACCAGTGCCAATCGATCGGAGGGAAAGACTGTTACCTGTATCAACATGGGATTTACCTTTGCAAGGGAGTTGAACCATACCGTTTTTATGGTGGACTGCGATTTTAAAGGTCAGGATATCCACAGGTATCTGGGCATAGAAAGCAAGAAAAGTCTGATTGATTATTTTCTGGATGACGTGCCTTTAAACGATCTGATTATCTGGCCCGGTGTGGAAAAGCTGACCCTGATTTCCGGGGACAGGACGGTTTTTGATTCTTCTGAGCTGCTTTCTTCAGATATGATGGCAAAACTTGTTAAGGAAATGGGAAGCCGGTATAAAGACCGGTATGTCTTTTTTGATGCCCCGCCGATACTGGAAAGGTCTGAAGCGATTTCCATGGCTCCTTTGATGGATGGCATCCTCATGGTTGTTGAGGCAGGGGTTACATCAAAAAAAGATGTACAAAAGGCAATCGAGCTGCTGCCCAAAGATAAATTTTTAGGCTTTGTTCTCAATAAGCATGGGTAGAAAACAAGGATAGAAAACAAGGATAGAAAATGAGGTGTTTCAGGAATCATACTTAAAAGTTATAAACTATGACATTATTTTCCAGTTTTAGCACATTAATTTCCTAAGTAATACTACTTATAAGTACCTGAAAACACTGCTATATAAGGCTTTTAAAAAAGCTAAAATCTGGCGTATTTATTGCATGTAATAATGGGTTTAATGGTTTAATGGGGTCTGACCCTACTAAGCTATTGGTTTTACGAATAATATTGCCTGAAATACAGGCTGAAAAGCGCTTAGAGTGGACTTTTTGATACTGAAAAAGGGTATTTAAGAATAAAGGAGGATACATTGAAAAGAATAAGAACAAATCGAGGCTGGTTTCAGGGATTGTTGATTGGTTTGGTGGTTTTGGGGTTAACTGGAAACGCTTTTGCCGCCTTATCCTATGTGGATATTATTGATTTTAAGGCTGATGGATATATTAATGGGATGAATTCTGAAAAAGTCGAAAAAAATGTTAACACCTACCTGAATATAGGCTCCACAAATCCAATTGATGTGGGATTTATACTTGATGGCTCTATCATTGACAATAAAATTAAACCATTAACATCTGGAACCTGGGAATCAGTTAAGGCTGTTAACTATATAGCTATTCATGCAGGAGGTGGTCATTCTATTAGTTTGTTTGAGGTAGAAGAAGAAGATGGTCTTTTCTCAGGTATCTGGAGTACGCCAACATATGTCGATGAGAAAGGCAAGACCAAAAACCATGATCTATCTAATCTATATCTTTTTGAAAAGGCTTCAGCCGTGCCTGTTCCCGCTGCTATCTGGCTCCTTGGTTCCGGAATAGTTGGTCTGGTTATGGTGAAAAAACGTAAAGACCAGATTTAGCTGGTGCCTGTAGAAGTCAGTTAATGTAGTCCAATATTGAGAATAATAAAAATTATAGTGAAAATGAGGAAGTAATGAAAAAAATATTCATGTTTTCAGTATTTTTCTTTTTAGCAGCATGGGTGTTGAGCACAACAAGTGCTTTAGCCACTTCGTATTATTTATATCATTCTTATGGTGGAACCTATCATGATGCAGAAAAGAGCCCGAGTATTCCAGATGACGATTCGAAGATGTGCTGGGCTGCTTCCGCTGCCAATATTCTTGCCTGGACGGGATGGGGCTACCCGTCTGGTGAATCCTTCCACAATGAGGATGATATTTTTAAATACTTTCAGGACCATTGGACTAATGTTGGAGGAAATCCCTATTTCGGTCTTGACTGGTGGTTTGATGGGGTAAATGATTCTCAGGGCGTGGCTGGCTGGTCTCAAGTGGATGATGAGGGTGGTGGGTTCTGGACTGATAAATATTTTTCAAATTACTATCTATCTTCTAATAGTGTTTCGGAGGCTATGAATAACATCGCATTACTAACAGTCAACGGTTACGGAACCTCTCTGGGTGTCATCAATGGAAATACCGGACATGCCATAACTGCCTGGGGATTTGATTATGATTATAATGATGCTACTGACACTCTCAGTTACGATGGAATCTGGGTTACGGATTCAGATGACAATATGGATGTAACAGATCCAGCAAACAGCCTGGTGTATTACGACGTTTTCTATTACCAAGGTGCCTGGTTCCTTGAGAACTTCTACGGTACAGATTCCTGGTATATAAGCGAGGTTCATGGTCTTGCCCAGATGCCAGTCCCCGTCCCGCCAGCAGTCTGGCTTTTAGGCTCTGGTTTGATAGGGCTTGTGGGTTTAAGAAAAAGACGAACTGCATAAAATTTTATTCCGAGGTCTGACCCTTCCAAATTCTTGTTTTTACAAATAATATCGCATAAAATATGGAGCGAAATGGTCTTAGCGCGTGCTTTTTGACGCTGAAAAGGGGTGTTTAAGAATTCGGTATAATTGGTATAATTCTCGGTATTAGATTGACGTTACCGTTAAGAATAAAGCAGCAGTTTTTACAGCTTTAATTAAATCATAGATAAGCTGAATCATGATCATGATGTAACGATAACAGGCGCAGCCATGAGCCATCACGATATGCTATTCCCCGAAATCCCTTGCCAATTCGAAAACTGTAAAGTTTGTTACCGCCCGGGCCTTTTTGTGATAGGATAATTTCCCATTTTAGACCATAATCTGAATATACCTGTTTCCATGTCATATTTGCCAATTTTCGCAAAGTATTGAGGGTATTGTGTTGATTACTTTTGGACAGCTTGAAAAGCAGGCGTTGAAAAACAGGATTGTTCAAATCTAAACGTATGTGTTGATGTATTTTTTGACTCATCATTTGATCCGGGCTTCTAATGCCTCAAAGTCTGTATCTTCGGGCGAATTTTTCTCTGCCCAGGCAATTGCTTTATTGAGTTTGGTTTGGACATCCGGTCTGTGAAGCCAACTTTCATTATCGGGAATGAAGCGACCCAGCTTGACAATCCAAACCCCTGTGTCAATTTCATCCATCATTACGGTTTGGCCTGCAAATTTTTTGCCGAGGGAGATCTGTCCGCTGCGTCCGACTGTTTTTATAGTGTTCATAAACTCTCCTGTGATAAATATTATTATGTATGATTTACGATAGCACGAATGCATGATAAGTCAAGAAAAATAGAGGCTGGCTTCGGTAAGATCAAACAGTCTCTACTTAATTTACTTGGTAATGCGATTAAGTTTACGGATAACGGGGGAGCGTTTTTACATTTTGCCTGCCATTGCCGCCTGTAAATATAGCTGCCACACTGCAAAAGGAGTAGCAGGGATGTATAATTTTATAAGGGCATTTAATCTTATTGAGGGCATCGAGAAAAGTGCTGCAAATAGCAGCGTGGAGACGACTCAGGTTCTGAGCAGTTCTCTGTTACAACATATAAATCAAATCCGGAAGGAAACAGCAGGGGTGAAAAATGTACACTGATTTTTTTGGATTTACAGAAAAACCGTTCAGCCTGGTTCCCAATCCCAATTACCTGTACTTGAGTTATAAACATGGGCATGCACTGACCTTTCTGGAGTATGGACTTGCGGAAAAGGTCGGATTTGTCATGCTCACCGGTGAAATCGGCATTGGGAAAACCACGCTCATAAGACATATGCTGAACAAGATTGAAGACGATATGGATGTGGCTGTTATCTTTAATACCAATATCATGTCCACTGATCTGATCCATATGATTCTTGATGAATTTGAGGTTGAGTATACTGACGGTATCGGCAAGGCAAAAGCCCTTAATATTCTGTATGATTTTTTGATTGAAAAATATGCAGACAAAAGAAAAGTTCTCTTGATTATTGATGAGGCTCAAAATTTGTCGGATGAGGTGCTTGAAGAAATCAGGATGCTTTCAAATCTCCAGACTGACGAAGATATGCTGTTACAGATAATGATCGTGGGGCAGCCGAACCTTCGGGACAAGATACAGGATCCCGGGCTTGAGCAGTTTGCCCAGCGCATCTCTGTGAGTTATCATCTTTCTGCCATGACCCAGGAAGAGACGGGGGCCTATATTGCACACCGTCTTAAAAAGGCCGGCGGCGGTCCTGAAATTTTCTCCATGGAGTTTGTTGAAAAAATATTTGAAGTGTCCGGTGGCATACCCAGGACCATCAATCTGTTGTGTGATGCCGCCCTTCTTTATGGATATGCAGACAGTACAAAAGAGATCGGTCTGGATATACTTGAGCAGGTGATCGAAGACAAGGGCGGTATGGGTGTGTTTACAAAACAGAAATTGAATAATACGGCAGAGACGATTTTAAAAGATGATTCTCAGGAAAAATTAAAAGATAAAATATCTAAATTGGAGCTGCGCACGGAACAGCTGGCAAGGGCGATGAATGGCCAGCTCAAAAGGACTGAATCAAGGGCTGAATTCTGCCGGGATGAAATGGTTTCAACCCTGAAAAGCCAGCTTGAAGCGGAAAGGAAACGAAGTGCCGGTCTTGAATATATGTATGGCAAGCTTAAAGGGAAATATGATTTTTTTACACAGTTTAAGAGGGTTCAATGATGGGGTCAGGCTTCGCTTATTGTGGTTGTTGAAGAATGGGACGCAGATTTGCGCTGATTTTCAGGATTTAATCAGGGGGTCAGGTTTTTTTTAAGCCTGCCCCTTTTTTTAAATAAGGAGAAATAAGGAATGACCCGTTTAGAAGAAAATGTATCTGTCGGCCTTGTATGTGAAGTGTTTACTTAACCAGTTGATGAGGATTATGACCTGGAGTTTGAAAGATTAAAGGGCATTGGCGGGTTGAAGAAGCGTCAGCATCCTTTAACATGGAAAATAGACATTTTCACTCACATGTGTAATAAATAGAAAATCATAGAAGAACATGAATATTGAGTTGCTTTTGCAAGATAAATTTTTAGGCTTTGTTCTCAATAAGCAGGGGTAGAAAATGTACACTGAATTTTTTGGATTTAATGCAAAACCTTTCAGCCTGGTTCCCAATCCCAATTACCTGTATTTGATTACCAAACATGGGCATGCTCTGACCTTTCTGGAGTATGGGCTGTCAGAAAAAATCGGGTTTGTAATGCTGACGGGCGAGATCGGTATCGGCAAAACTACACTCATAAGGTATATGCTGAACCAGGTTGAAGCAGGCATGGATGTGGCAGTTATCTTTAATACCAATATTAGGTCCAATAGGGGGAGAGTATGTTAAAAGTTGCGATGGCTGTGAGTGATGATATTGATGTGGAAGTTGCAGTGGCAAACGTACTGAGTGAGTGCAGCGATCAGATGGATGGAAAATTGCCTCAGGTCGGTATTCTGTTTACTTCCTGTATGGATGCAGACTTTAAGGCGATGCTTGCACGAATAACAGCACATTATCCGGATATGGAGCTGATAGGGTGTACGACAAGTGGAGAGGTTACGTCAACGCAGGGTTTTTCTGAAGATTCTGTTGCACTGTTACTTTTGTCCTCTGATACGGTTCATTTTGCCACCTCAGTCGCACGGGATATTTCGAAAACTCCGGAGATCTCAATACAGAAAGCATTTGAAGAGTGTAAAGCAAAACTTGCAAGTGATCCTGTGTGTGCCATTGTTCTGCCGGATGGACTTACTATTGGCAGCATACCGCTGGACAGACTTCTTTGTTCAGTCATGGGAGAGTCTTTCCCCGTATTTGGTGGTTTAGCTGCAGATCAATTTAATTTAGTCCAGACATTTCAATTTTGTGGTGGTGAAGCCTATTCTGATGCAATGCCTGTTCTGTTGTTTGGAGGCGATTTGACTATATCTGCAGGCGTGTTCCCCGGGCCCGTACCTTTCGGTCCTTTTCATGAAATTGACAGCTCCGAATCAAATATAATTCATTCAATTGATGGGAAAACTGTCAAGGAATTCTACATAGAAGAGTTTGGCGAGCTTAATGCTGCCTATTCAAACTTTCCCCTTGCCGTATATCCGGAACATGATGATAATTATTTTTTGAGAAGTCCTTTTCAAGTTGATGAAGATACGGGCAGCATGGCATTTCTCGGAACATTTCCTGAAAAATTTCGTGTGCGGCTGAGCCAGGCCCTGCGTGAAGATATTCGTCGTTCGGCGGAGAAGGCAAATAAAAAACTATTGTCCGACCTGAGAGAACAGGCACCTGAATTAATCCTGATTTTTCCCTGTACCTCCAGGAGGCATGTACTGGGTTCGGAAACTGATAAAGACTTCGCTCTTTTGAGGTCTTCCGCCAAACATGTACCGTTTTTTGGTTTTTACTGCTACGGTGAGATCGGGCCGTTTTCTGTTGGTCTCCCTACCCTATTCCATAACGAAACTGTGACATCCGTTGCATTAAGCTCAAAAGCCCATAAAATAGATGATAAAAAAACCTTCTGAAGATATTTCTGATAGACTGGCAGAGGTGGAAAGAGAGAATGCCTACCTTCGCCGTAAGCTTAAACGTATGAAGGCTCAACAATGGCGGCAGGAAAAAATTGATGAAATGAATCGTTATCAGGCTAAGCGTGCCAATAGCCGGCTGGAAGAAGCACATGCCATTGCCGACCAGGCCAATAAAGCCAAGACCGAATTCCTTGCAAACATGAGTCATGAAATTCGCACGCCCCTGAACATTGTGCTTGGAATGGGAGAGTTGCTTTCAGAAACAGCCCTTAACTCCGTACAAAAACAATATCTTCATAGTTTACGACTATCCGGGAAACATCTACTTGAACTGATCAACAACATTCTTGACTTCTCACGCATAGAATCCGGATCTGTAGATGTGGAATTTGAACCCTTTAACCTGGGTGTTCTGCTAAAGAGTGTAGATTCAATGACTTCCCATCTTTCTAAGAGAAAAAACATAGACTGCCAGCTTGTGCTGGAACCCAATATTTCTCATAGCAGAATTGGAGATGTCGGTAAGATCAAACAGTCTCTGCTTAATTTACTTGATAATGCGATTAAGTTTACGAATAACGGGGGCAGCGTTTTATTGCATGTGTATGAAACAGAAAATAACGACATAAAAGATTCAGTAATGTTTGAAGTCAGTGATACCGGCATAGGCATTCCTGAAGAACAACAGGCAATTATTTTTGAACGTTTTGCGCAGGTTGAGGACAGCCACCTGAAAAATAAAGGTGGTGTTGGTCTGGGACTTGCTATTACCAAACGTTTAGTAACTGCCATGGGTGGGGAAATTGATTTTAAAACCAGTAAAAGATGGGGGAGTGTTTTCAGACTTTGCCTGCCATTACCGCCTGTAACTATGGCTGCCGAGGAGGAGGATAATAACGGCTCTTTAACAATTGTTCCCGAAAGGATGCAGCAACTGAATATATTAGTAGTGGATGATGTTTCGCTCAATATCGAGATGATAGCCAGTTTTCTTAAAGAATATCCCGTAACAATTGATCGTGCAGAAAACGGGCTGTTGGCTGTTGAGTTGTTCAAAAAAAATAAATATGACCTTGTTCTAATGGATATCCGAATGCCGATTATGGATGGTTCGACGGCAATGCAGAAGATAAGAAAAATTGAGCGATTTGTGGATTCCACGGTCACTCGAATTGTCGCCATGACAGCGCATGCATTCAGAGAACAACGCGGCATTTTTCTGGATTCTGGTTTTGATGAAGTCCTTACTAAACCTTTTTCCAAAAGTGAATTATTAAATGTTTTAATTTCTAAAGCAAACATGGCTGCACAGTTTTCTGAAAATCCGGTTCAAGAAAATAATGTTATTTATATAACTTTAAAATCAGAGCCTAAGCTGAGTCTGCATCCTGAATTGGAGTGGCTTTTGCCCGAACTGGTGCAATTGCTTAGTGATGAGGCAGCTAATATTCATAAGGCTCTTGAGCAAAAGGATTTTGACTTGCTTGCCAAGAGCTGCCACACTGCAAAAGGAGTAGCAGGGATGTACTGTTTTAGAAGGGCATTTAATCTTATTGAGGACATCGAAAAAAATGCAGTGAATTGCAGCGCAGAGGCGACTGAGGTTCTGAGTAGTCTTCTGTCACGACATATAAATCAAATCCGGAAGGAAACAGGAAAGTAGACAGGACGGTTTTTAATTCTTCTGAGCTGTTTCCGCATGATAAATTATTAGACTTTGTTCCCAATAAGCAGGGGTAGAAAATGTATACTGACTTTTTTGGATTTAAAGCAAAACCGTTCAGCCTGGTTCCCAATCCCAATTACCTGTATTTGATTACCAAACATGGGCATGCGCTGACCTTTCTGGAGTATGGGCTGACGGAAAAAATCGGGTTTGTAATGCTGACGGGCGAGATCGGTATCGGCAAAACTACACTCATAAGGTATATGCTGAACCAGGTTGAATCAGACATGGATGTGACAGTTATTTTTAATACCAATATTAGGTCCCATGATTTGATCAACCTGATCCTGAGCGAATTTGAGATTGAATATAATAACATTATGGGGTCAGGCTTGCCTTATTGTACTTATTTGGTTTTTGATTCGCTGCATTTTCTCCTGCATCGGCGGTTTCTTTGCCACCTGGTCACGTATCGCCTTGACCTGCCGGCTCATGCATGGCATGCCCCGGTTAAAGTATACTGCAAAATCGGACAGCAGATAATGGCAATGGTCCAAGCCGATCATTGCCGTCATCGCCCTTGCCTCGGCCAAATGCCGTGAGCGGCTGGCACTTGTCATTTCCCCTGGTGAAACCTGGTAAACCAGGGCCCCAGCATCCACCACCTGCTCAATTGTAATCTCTGCCGGAATCTCTTCTCTGTTCTCCTTGAGTACCTCTTTGACAAAGATTTCATTGCCGAGTATTCGCCCTTCACTGCTGCCATGGCGGAGTTGCTCCATGAGTTCTTCCTCCGCAGCCTGCCCCATAAAATACAGATAAGCGACCCGGGCACCGGACAGCGTCTTTCCGAAATACCCCAGGCTCCGATCAACGAATAACCAGGAAGGGGCCTGAACATGACCGGCATACGCCGCATGACTGCTGAAACGGTAATTCACAGGATCGATGACGATTTCAGCACGTACCGGATTAAGATGAATATAGCGGATCAGCTCTGACAGGTAGGCATCCTTATCCACGAGGATTGCCTTGTAACGTCCCTGGAACAGGTGCCCGACCCGGTCATGCTTCTTATTAAACCATTGTGTATATCGCTGGGATAGATTTTGCATCAATTTTGAAAGTGGCCTGTCCTTGACCTGCAGCGCCATGTGAACATGATTTTTCATCCAGCAGTACGCATGCAGTTTGAGCGAGTGCTGCTCCAGCCCTTCGGCTAGGATCGTTTCAAAATACCGGTACTCTTCATCTCTGTAAAAAATATCCTGTTTTGCATTTCCCCTGAGCATTACATGATAAATTGCTCCGGGATAATGGATGCGGCGCTTTCTTGGCATAATTACCTACAGCATATTTAAATTAACAATATAATAACTACAATAAGGCAAGCCTGACCCCTAGTATTGCATAGAGCTTATTTCTTGAATTCATCCAGAGTAACAAAATCACCGTTTAATTTTTTTGCCTCATCCATTGCCTGAAGTGTTTCACCCTTTGGAATTTTTACTTCAAATGGGAGCCCTTTATTACAAACAATCAAGCTGTTAAATATATTAACCGCTTGTGAATACGATAAACCCAGATATTTTAGTATCTCTTTCGCCTGGGTATAATTATTTTGATCAAGCCTTATGGTAGTTTGAGTTTTCATTATTATATCTCCTCAAATAAAAATTTAATACATGAATTATATATCCCAAATGGGATATATAATCAAGTTAATTATTGGTGGGAGGTAGAAAATTAGAATTCTTTTTCGTTATTCGTAACAGTTGAAGAAGCGTCAGCATCCTTTAACATGGAAAATAGACATTTTCACTCACATGTGTAATAAATAGAAAATCATAGAAGAACATGAATATTGAGTTGCTTTTGCAAGATAAATTTTTAGACTTTGTTCTCAATAAGCAGGGGTAGAAAATGTATACTGACTTTTTTGGATTTAATGCAAAACCTTTCAGCCTGGTTCCCAATCCCAATTACCTGTATTTGAGTACCAAACATGGGCATGCTCTGACCTTTCTGGAGTATGGGCTGTCAGAAAAAATCGGGTTTGTAATGCTGACGGGCGAGATCGGTATCGGCAAAACTACACTCATAAGGTATATGCTGAACCAGGTTGAAGCAGACATGGATGTGGCAGTTATCTTTAATACCAATATTAGGTCCCATGATTTGATCAACCTGATCCTGAGCGAATTTGAGATTGAATATAATGATGGCATCAGCAAGGCAAAAGCCCTGGAAGTCCTGTATGATTTTCTGGTTCAAAAATATGCAGCTAAAAGAAAAGTGCTGTTAATCATTGATGAGGCCCAGAATCTGTCTGATGAAGTCCTTGAAGAAATACGGATGCTTTCAAACCTTCAGACAGACGAAGAAATGCTTTTACAGATCATGATTGTGGGGCAGCCGAATTTAAGGGAAAAGATCCAGAATCCCAGGCTTGAGCAGTTTGCCCAGCGGATATCAGTGAGTTACCATCTTTCTGCCATGACCAAAGAAGAGACGGGCGCTTATATTGCCCACCGCCTTAAAAAGGCCGGCGGCAGTCCCGGGATTTTTTCCTTGAATTTTATTGAAAAAATATTTGAAATATCCGGTGGCATACCCCGGACCATCAATCTGCTTTGCGATGCAGCCCTTCTTTACGGATATGCAGATGGTACAAAAAAGATCGGCCTTGATATACTCGAACAGGTGATTGAAGACAAGAGCGGTATGGGTGTGATTACAAAACAAAAATTGAAGGATAAGCCCCAGGGTCCTGTCAAAGATGATGTTTTGAAAATTATGAAAAATAAAATGATGATTATGGAACGTCGCATTGATCATTTGTCTAAAACCCTGGGATCGCGGATCAGTGATATTGAAACCCTGGCTGAAACCTGCAGGGATGAACTGGTTTTAAATCTTGTCAATCTCTTTAAATCTGAGAGAAAACAAAGAACCCAGCTTGAGTCCAAGTATGGCGAGCTTAAAGGGAAATATGATCTTGTAGTACGTTTAAAAAAAAATCAATGAAATATGTAACAACGGGGTCAGACTTAAGTCTGATACGGCAAGCCTTCCTTGACAGCCTTTCTTTGCAGTTCTATGAGGCCTCTTTCAGAAATCCTTATATTCAGCCTCTTGTCCTTTCTTAAAGTATTGCGAGCGTACTCAGTCAACTCTTTTTTTCTTTTTGAAAGGTCAGCGACAGGAACCCATTCGCCCTTTTCGAAGCTATCCAATATTTCCTTCTCTTCTTTTGTCAGTTTAATCTTCATGTTGTAAAATTATCGCAACGTGTGCAGTTCGGCAACATGTTTATGGGTAAATTACCAATATTGCAAGATCTGGCATTATTGGTAATTTGAGAAATTTTTTAATTGGCTTTCCTCCGGGCAAAGAATTATGGATTGTGTTTGTAATTAAAATTTGTTAGTTTTCTTAGCTTGAAATGAGTATCTTAAAACTTTAACTGTCTTGTCTGTTATTTGTAATTTATGAAATTATTTATATTTTTGCTTTTTTCGATTTTGTTCTGGCAGGAAACTTTTGCCGGAGATATTCTTTTTTTAGATATTAATAATGCAATTCCTGAGATACAGGTTGTGCAAGAATATCTGGAGAAAGAAAAAGAACAGGGTAAAGGGCCTGAAGCCCAATCTGAATCCAAACTGGTTATTGTTCCTTCAATGCAGACATACAGCATGGAGAAACGCAAAAGAATCCAGGAATTAACAGTTCTAATGAATAAGATGAAGGATAAAAATATTTTACAACCTGGTGGGGACTTTTCCAGAAAGATTTTTAATCTTGGTAAAGTGATTCGCTGGCACAAAACAGGTGACCCGGATAAGGATTATAGTTTAAATGATTTTTTGCCGGAATTAAAAGAGGTTTTAAGCAATAATTCATATAATTTTGACAGGGTAATTATTTCTGGCCATCATGGATCTAATTATGGGAGTCTGAATGCGGTCTTAGGCGGTGAATTCTTTAATGGGCTCACTGTTGATTCTTTGAAAAAACTACTCAACAATTCACCTGCCACAAAAAATGTAAATTCCCTTATTCTGCTTGGGTGCAAAACAGCAATTAATAAATTAATGGAGCGGGACGGGGTGGCCTGGGCTGCAGTATTACCAAATTCATTTTTTCAATTTGGATTCAATGAAACCTCACCTGTTAAGACAGATGAATTAAATCTAGCTATTTTAAGAGAACTGCTTGAAATACAAACTTTAATTTATATGTTTAAGAATGATCAAGATTCAGGAATAACCCCTGACAAAATTCTTAAGCAGATCATGAAGATCAAAAGGGGCAACCGGTATTTAGGATTTCGATTAAATAATAAATATTATCAATACCCGAAACATTTTGTAGAGTAGGCAGTTATTTCTCCTTATTCATTGGTGACAGGTTCGCCCGGGAAGGAAAAAAAATCGGATAAGAACAGGGATTTGGATCCAATAAAATAATTAAACACAGCTGTTTAGATTTAATCTTTTTTTCTTAAAAAACTATCCAGGGCCTCAATAACAATATTGGCCAATGCAGTTTGTTTCTCATCTGCAAGTTTTTGAACTCTTTCTGCCATGACACAAGGAATTTCTATGGTGATACTCTGAGTCGGGTCTTTGCATTCATTCATGATGTTTTCTTTGGCCATTTTTTTCAACCTCTTTAAGAAGTTTAATATATTTCATCTGCAATCTTACATTAAGATCACTATATGGATTTAATGGTTTTTTCTTTATTAATTTTTTCTATGCTTATTATTGCATGTTTTTTTACATTTGAGATATGTTTCTTTAAAATCCCGGTTGCACCACTAAGATTGGAATCAGCAATATACTCATATAATTTTATGTGTTCTGAATCCACAGTGTCCATGGGTGTCACAAAAAGAACATTGCCCCTGTATTTTAAATATAAAAGATCAAAAAGTGATTTCAGGGTATTAATTTGTATGGTGCATCCTGAAAGTGTTGCAAGTATAAGATGAAATTCCATGTCCTTTAACAGGCGTTCTTTTAAATAAATATCTCTCACAGCATCAAGATGATTGTCCAGAGCTTTTTTCAGTGTCTTCAAACCCTTATTATCAATTCTTTCTATTGCTTTTGGCAAGAGTGAGATTTCAATTAATTCTCTGAATTCATAAATTTCTATAATTTCTTTTAAACTGATATTTTCAGTATAATAGCCACGATTGGATTCATGCCTGACAAGGCCTTGATATTCAAGCCTTTTTAAGGCCTGGATTACCGGTGTTGTGCTCATTTTAAGTCGCTTTGCAAGATCACCGTATGAGACTTTTTGTCCCGGTATAATTTCATTTAAAAAAAACATCCGGCGAATACCCATATAAGCTTCCTGGGTAAAATCATCTTTGGTCTTTTTATTGTTTATTATTTTTTTTCCCATAAGCTCAATAGATATACCAAGCCTTTTATAAAATCAATTAAAAAGGGAATATTTTTTAATCCCCATACCAACTTCTAAATGTCTGAATATCGATGATTTTATTCTTGACATAAAGACTGATAAGCGTTAAAAATAATAAATCTGATTAAATATTTGATCAGATTTATTATTTTTATTGATAAAAGTTTTTATTAAACTCAAGGAGAAAAAAATGGCCTTGTCATTTATGGAAGGAAATGAAGCGCTTGCCAGGGGAGCTATTGCTGCCGGCTGCAATTTCTTTGCCGGTTATCCCATTACACCTGCAACTACTATTTTTAATAGTATGCTGAAAATGCTGCCCCCTAAAAATGGTATATGTGTTCAGGGAGAAGATGAAATTGCATCCATGGGATATTGTATCGGTGCATCCATGGCAGGCAAAAAGGCACTTACTGCAACATCCGGCCCAGGTATCAGTCTTTACAGTGAACAAATATCATTTGCCATTGGCAGTGAAATTCCTCTGGTGATAGCAGATGTACAGCGACTTGGTCCGTCAACAGGGTCAGCAACCAGGGGTGCAGACTCTGATATTCAATTCTTGAGATGGGGCAGTACAAGCGGTGTGCCTGTAATTGTTCTTGCTCCTAAAGATGCACTTGACTGCTATGTCCTGGCAGTTCATGCTTTTAATTTTGCTGAAGAATTCAGATGCCCTGTTTTTATCGCCTCCAACAAAGAGATTGGAATGACCAGGGAAAGTTTTGATCTTGATTCTGTTAAGCTTCCACCGATCATTGAAAGAAAAATGTTTTCAGGAGATTCATATCTTCCCTTTGAAGCAGCCCAGGATGCAGCCCCACCATTTCTTCCCATTGGGGGGAAAACCCTTGTCAGACAAACATCATCAACCCATGGTCCTGATGGTTACATAACCATTGATCCTGAAGTGATTGCACAGAATCAGGAAAGACTCAGGAAAAAAATTCATAGTGCCCGAAGCAGAATTACGCTTTTTGAAGAAGATATCAAAGAGAACACAGACACCTTGATCATAAGTTATGGTATTACGGCACGTTCCGTTGAGGATGCCGCTAAAACACTTGAAAAAAAAGGCAAACCTGTATCAACGCTTACGCTTAAAACTCTATGGCCAACACCTGAAGAACTTTTGCAAAAAAAAGCTAAATTGTTCAAACGCATTGTGGTTATTGAAATGAATTTAGGCCAATATATAAATGAAATAAAACGAATCCTCTGTGATAAAAAAGTGGAGTTTTACGGGCAGATGAACGGAGTGTTAATCACACCTGCAAAAATTATGGAGGTCATTGAAAATGAATAGTTTTTTAAATAGAAACAGACCCCCTGTCTATTGTCCCGGATGCACCCATGAAAAAATTACCACGGGCCTTGATAAAGCATTGATCAATCTGGGCCTTGATGCAGACAAAACAGTTATTGTAACTGATATAGGCTGTTCAGGATTGTTTGATACTTTTTTCAATGTTCATGCACTTCATGGAGTTCACGGCCGGGCGCTTACCTATGCTTCGGGAATTAAACTTGCCAATCCTGAACTGAATGTAATTGTCACAATGGGCGATGGCGGGCTTGGTATTGGTGGTGCGCACGTATTAGCCGCCTGCAGAAGAAATCTTGACCTAACCCTGATTATTCTCAATAATTTTAATTTTGGTATGACGGGTGGACAATATTCCGCCACAACACCAACGGATGCAATAGTGGGATCTGAATTCCTTAATCAGGCTGAAATTCCTCTTGATATATGCGCTATTGCCGAAAGTGCAGGTGCAACCTATATTGACAGATGTTCCGGTCTTGACCCAGCCCTGCCGGAAAAAATTGTAAAAGCAATGGAGCATAGAGGATTTTCAATAATTGAGACCCTTGGCATGTGCACGGGTCGCTATACAAAAAGAAACAAGCTGACTCCAAAAGTTATTGATAAGATCATAAGTGATCTTCCTGAAAAGTCAGGTATCATAGAAAAAAACAAAAGACCTGAATATGGTGAACGGTACAGGGCGCTGTCAAAAGAGAGAACAAGGTTTTTCGAGGCAGTAACCATTGAAAAGCAAATTGATCTTAAAGACTATAAAAAGCAGGAAGTTGTTATCCTGGGCAGCGCAGGGATGCGGATCGTGACGGCTGGTGACATTGTCTGTTACTCAGGTCTTTGTGCAGGCATGAATGTGTCCATGAAAAATGACTATAATATTACTGTTCTAAGGGGCCAGTCCGTAAGCGAAATACTTATCTCTCCTGAAAAAATCGGTTATCCCGGTATTGAATCTCCTTCTGTTGTGTTAGCCTTAAGTGATGAAGGAGTCCAGCGACGAAATAAAATTTTTGCAAACCTTAAACCAGGCACCTTTGTTTTAAAAGAAAAGAGTGTTGATATCCCCCAAACCCCGGCAGATGTATTTGAAATCGATTTTAAAGAATTAAAAATCAAAAAACAGGATTGGGCTTTGGCTTCTCTCGGGGTAATGGCTAAAAATGATAAGGCAATTAACAAAGAGATGTTAGGTTATGCCTTAAAATCATATTTTAATCAAAAAGTTTATGAGGTCGCAATGGAAACCATTGAAAAAATATTCCAGGATAAAAAAGTTTGAAACACTGATTAGGCCTTTAAGTTGGTATATATTTGTGCTAACTAAAGCAAGAATAAAAGTAATTATTCAGCTCTTACGCTTGAAACCGCCCTGTCTGATGGATATTTGTTTCGAGGCTATTCGCTTAACCTCCTGCAAATATCCATCAGACAGGGCTTTGGGGATAACTTTTTTTAACGGGCTGAACAATTACTAACAAAATAGATAAAAAAAGTAACTAACTATAGACCCTGGTTCGGCTAAAGAATGCCGGGCCGGGGTTTATCAAGCCAGATGAGCTTTTTATATGCAAAATATCAATCAATCAGTTTTCAGAGTTTTTTTGCCATTTGCATTTGGATATTTTTTATCATACCTTTTCCGGGTTGTGAATGCAGTCATTGCCCCGGATCTTGTAGCTGATTTACATATTAATCCTTCACAACTGGGGCTTTTAACTTCCACCTATTTTATAGCATTTGCTTCTTCCCAATTACCCCTTGGTATTTTACTGGACCGGTTCGGTCCCAGAATAGTGGAATCATTTCTTCTGGTTTTTGCCGGAATCGGTGCTTTAATATTTGCAAAATCGCAAACCCTTACAGGTGTTATCATTGGTCGGGCATTTATCGGTTTTGGGGTCTCGGCATGTCTCATGGCAGCTTTTAAATCTTATGTCATCTGGTTCCCTGAAAAATTATGGCCAAGGATCAATGGATTTCAAATGGCTGCAGGAGGCCTTGGTGCCCTGTCAGCCACCACACCGGTTGAATGGCTTCTTAACTTTACAGACTGGCGGGGCTTGTTTCTTTTATTGTCAATTCTTTCATTTTCCATTGCTTTAGGCGTTTTTCTTGTTGTGCCTGAAAAAAAATCCCAAAACAGGACAGACAGTTTTTCTTTACAGATTAAAGGCATAAAACAGGTTTTTAAATCTCAAGATTTTTGGCGTATTGCCCCCCTGGCCACAATGGCCCAGGCAAGTTTTATCGCTTTGCAGGGTCTTTGGGCTGGACCATGGTTAAGAGATATTGCAGGTATGTCAAGACCACAGATAGCGATTGTATTATCCTGTGCCGCCATTGCAATGATATTCGGATTTATCTGCCTTGGATTTCTTGCTGAAAAACTTGCCCAGAGAGGGATCAGCATTTTTTATACTGCTGTAACGGGGATGAGTATGTTTATGGGCATCCAGATCTTCATTGCATTCCAGATTCAGATTGCTCCTACATTTTTATGGGTATTGTTTAGTTTTTTTGGAACTTCAGGAATTCTCTCGTATTCAGCCTTGTCTTATTGTTTTCCTAAAACCTTGTCAGGCAGAGTGACAACCAGCATCAATCTTTTGGTTTTTATAGCTGCTTTTATTTTACAATGGGCTATTGGTGCTGTCATCAACCTTTGGGAAGTATCTGCACAAGGGAGTTATCATCCATCCGGATACCGGGCCGGCTTTTTAATGATTTTAGGCCTCCAGGTAATCGGGCTTGCCTGGTTCTTTTTTTCCGGATTTAAGTTTAATCATTCAAAAGCTGCGGAATAATTCTGGATTTACTTTAAAATGAAGACAAACTGATAAGGGCCCACTCAAAAATAATAGTAATTATTCAGCTCTTACGTTTGAAACCGCCCTGTCTGATGGATATTTGTTTCGATGCTAAACGCTTAACCTCCTGCAAATATCCATCAGGCAGGGCTTTTGAAATCATTTTTCCGGCAGCATTTTAAGCGCCATTAATTTTGCAACTTCATCATCCACATCCGGTGATGCCCCTGATCCGTATTTGTCTTCCAAAGAAGTACCAGCATCAGTTTGTGAAGAAAGCTCATCCCATGCTTCGGCTTCTGTCTCCTCTTCTATAACTGCTTTTTCAAGGTCGTTAAGCTTAGACAGGGGACCATCATTTATATTAAAATTGGAGGAAGCCATGGAGAGCTCTTTTCTAACTTTGGCACCTTCTTTTCTGGCACTCAGGCTTATCATATTACGCTCTGCAGATGAAATTTTTGCTCTGGCACTATTCAGGTTTGCCCTCAGCGAATCAATTATCTGCTGATTCTTGGCTGTCTCGTTCGTTAGAAATCTTACCTGTTTCAGGGCTTCGGTTTTTAGCCTTATTGCCTCTCGGCAATCTGATTCATTTCCACTTTTAGCTGCTTTTTCAGCAAAGCTCTGGTACTTAACTTCATCAGCCTGGGCAGAATACAATTCTTTTTCCACACGCTTGTTTGCGGCAATCAATTGGGAAATCTTTATGGTAAAATCCTTTACCTGCTTTTTAGAGTCCTCTATTGCAAATTTACCCTCACGTACGGGATCTGACATATTTTTAGAAAGCTCGTTATCTTTGCCACGAATCCAGGAACCTATGGATTTTAAAAATTTGGACATAATTATTCTCCTGTTATCTTAAATTTTATATTTTAACAAATAACACTAGCTTTCAACAGCACCGGGACAACTGAAAGAGCTGACCAAAGGCTCTCCACAGAGGCAAGAATTTCCTGGTCAGAAAGATCGCCTAAAGGAAGGCTGTCCGTAAGAACGATGGGCCATTTTTCTTCATCATCCAAGTCAGGATCTTCTGTGGCGCTTATAATGGCAAATGCATAGGGACGAATCATGGTATTATAATCAAGCAGGGTAAAAAGGACATTGGACATTTCTTCTTCCTTGATATCCCCCATCCTTGCGATCTGGCAGTTTATAATTACCTGATTTTGCCCTTTATCAATGGTAAAGACAGAAGTAAAAGGAATAGATTTACCTCCAATCTTCATAACAACACCTTCGTTGTTTCTTATGGTCTCATAACCTGCTGACTCCAGTACCTCTTCAATCTGTTCTAAACTTGAAATGTTTTTCATAATCACTACCTCTTTTAGGTTTAAAATTAAGCTTCTAGTATATCGATTTCAGTGGGACGCAGATTGCAGCCTATCATCAGTCTGATAAGACCGCCATCTGAACTGTCCTGCCCTCCCATCTCCAAAAGGAGAAGTTCCGGATTATCACACTTTTGTTTTGCCTGGTACTCCACAATGGTGGCAATTTGATTATTAATCTTTGATGGAACTGGCAATAGTTCACAACTGCAGTGCATCTCTTTAAAACCTTTTTGTCCGTAAATCAACACTTCATCATTGTCTGATTCAATTTCCATATGGTCTGTAAACTTAAGATCATTATATTGAAAATTTGCTGGATTGTCCGGTTCCATGAATAACCAGAGATTCTCCTGGTCCATCATATCCTTTCTATTGCCGGGCTCAAACTCGGGGTGTTCAAAATAGACCCTGAGCTCTATTTCCTGTTCAACAATTTTAACCATGAGCCATATTATATCCCCTGGGTCATCGAGCAAAAAAAAGTTCCATTCGGCCAGACCATTGAGTTCTTTAAGTTGGTATACAGTCTTGACCACATAGTCCACCCCTCTCATTCCATTGCCTTTTTCCATGGAGTCTTCTATTGCCTGCTTATCCTTAAGGGTAATGGTTGACCCTGGATTTATCCCCTGCCAGAAACCTTTCTTATCGATATCTAACATTTCAATTTCCCATTTAATTGAATGTATTAAATTTTTGCTTACCTTGTCCTGCCGCTGCTACAAAGGACTTGAGAATAACCACAAGCGAAAAGAATGTAATCCCCATTCCAAGTAGGGCCATCAGAGACAATCCCGGCCTTGAACCATAGTAGTACCCGCCCATGGCCATGAGGCTTGCAGCCATAAGTGGATCGGCAAATGGAGAGTAAGGGCGCCAGCTGGATCCTGCATAATATCCATATCCGCCATTACGATATGAAACATTATAACGCTTCCCATCTGTGGTAATGGTGGATGGAATATAATCAGGTCTTGTACTTGGCTTGGAGCCAAATTTTGTTGGATATTTTGAAGAGTTCTTGCTTTTAAATGATTTTAGAGCATCAGCTTTGCTATTGAATACAGTACCTGATGTTTTCGCTCTATTATATAATGATCGATCAGCTGAACTCATTTTGCCGGCTGAAGTTCTTCTTCTGGTGCTGGAAAGTCCGGACTTTTTTTTCCCCCAGTTGAAAGAGGAATTGCTAAAACTTTTTTTGCTTGTAAAAGATCTGCTCGATCTAAAACCTCCAAAACCTCTTGACCTGGCAAATGCTTCTCCCACTGCCATGGAGAAGATCAAACCGATACAAATAGCAATTAAAAACAGATTTATTTTTTTCATAATAAAATATTCCTTTTTATCCAATACTTTTAAAGCTGTTTTCCACAGCAGCTGACAGGATAAGTGCAATGGTTATAAACGAAAAACAAGCCACTTTTCCAGCGGCAAGGTTTTTTTGTCCTGCCACTTCGTCAGAAAGACTGCCACCAGGCAGCAGGAGTTTATCAACAACAATCCTTGTGCCTGCAAAAAGTAGTAATCCGACAAGGGAAATGATTATTAAGACCTCCAGCTCAACGATCACATTGCTGGATGCGCCTTTTAAAGCCGTACAAATGATTATACCCAGAGCAATCAGCCACCCGCCAAAACTCCAGCCTGCAGCCTCGTTATCATCATGTTCAATAACACCATGCACGTCATAGCTTGTAATCAATTGAAAAATAAGTCCTCCTACAACCAGTATCACCTGTCCTGCAAGCCAGTACACGATAATATCCCGGATACCTAAAGCCCAGGAATTACTGATACCGGTCTGGGCTCCTAAGAGAATTAGTCCTGTGGCAATGGATGAACTTGCCACCACCTGGCCTGTACCGCAATTTTTGTCCCTTATGATCTCTTTATCAATATTAAAACGGTAAAGTATAAACTTATTATTAACAAAAATACTTAATCTCATGAGTATGATGGATAATATCCCTCCGGATAGAATATTCCAAAGATCAGTGAATAGACTTAGTCCTGTACCAAAGAGAGTTCCAGTGAGTGCCAATGCCAGTCCCAGCTGATACCCGGATACCATGGAGCCCACAGCAGGGTTGTCTTTTTGGGTCAGCTGATCCTTCAGGTTAAAACTCACGGTCTTGTCAAATAGATACCAACCCGCTATCCAGCACAAGGTGGCTATCACAAAGTTGGGCACAGCGGAGAAAAGGCTGTCAAATAAAAGCATGTAATCCATAAATTATCTCCTGATAATATTGATTAATTTAATATTTTTTCAAGCTTGTTTATCGTATCCTGAGGAGTTTCACCGAACATATCCGCTCCTATTCTCTTTGCCCAGTGGTCCGTGGCTACTGCTCCACCCACCATTGTTTTTACCTTGTCACGCATACCGGCTTCTTTCAAAGCTTCCTCCAGCCTTCTTTGGCCAAGCTGGGTGGTTGTCATCATGGCCGAGGACCCGATCACATCAGCCTTGACTTCCCTTGCCTTTTCAACAAATTCTTTAATGGGGATGTCCCGGCCCAGGTCGTGGACCTCATAGCCATGCACTCTGAGCATGGTCACGATGATACCCTTGCCGATGTCATGAATATCGCCTTCAACTGTGCCTATTACTATTACGCCCAGTTTTTTCTGCTGCTCTTCCACAGGCAAAGCAGCTTCCAGGATCTCAACTGCTGCAGACATGGCTTCAGAGCCTATGAGCAGTCCAGGCAAAAATACTTCCCCTCGATCAAAAAGATCTCCCATTCTGCGGATACCCTCGCTAAAGCCTTCATTGATCATATCAAGCGGGTCCATGCCGTCTTCAAGAGCCTTTTGGGCTATTTCTTTAGCCGCTTCATCATCCGTATCCAGGATGGATTGGATAGCTTTTTTAATCCATTCAGCTTTTTCCATTCAATTACCTCTTTTGCTTGTAATGGTTTAAGTAAAAATTTGTTAATCCGCACTTTTCACAATCTGCTTAGGGTCCACTCATTGGTTTTTACCAATTTTGCAGCCTTTTCATTTGCAGATTGAATCAAGCTTTTTTATTCCCTTTTTACCATGGCAGAAATCTCATCGTCAATGACCAATTGACCAAAGCACTAATGCTCTTTGGCCACCTCCAGCATGGTTAAAAGGTTTTTTGTAGGCGTACCAGGGCCCACTGCACAACCCGGTGCCAGGATTTGGATTCCATCGGCAATGGCCTGCTCCGATTCTTTTCTAATTTCATCGGGTCCCTTAAGAAAAAGCGTTGTAGCCACTTCTACGCCACCCAATAATACTATATCAGGCCCGCATTTTTCCCTGACAACTTTGGGATTTGTTTTAGTGTCCAGACTTAAAATATCAGGTCTGGTTTGGGCCATCCATTTTACAATCGGGTCCACCTTTCCGCAAATATGCAGAATTGTTGGAACACAGATCGCATCAAATTGTTTTGTCTGAAATTCAAGTTCTAACTCTTTGTATGTTTTAGGAGCAATCAGTTCAGGCGAAGCCGTCATATCTTCACAGCAAATAATATCTGCACCGGCATCAATGATCGCCTTTGCCAAAGCAGTGCCGGCCTTTTCTCCTAATTCCAGCCAGGGTCGTAATTTATCGGGCGCCTTAAAGGTTGCCTTTAAAAGTGGAATCGTATCAATAAGAGAACCTGCAAGTGTAAAAGGTCCGATAATTCCACCAATCACAGGCACTTTGTCACCCACTTCTTTTTTTACAATACTTACAGCTTTGAGCAGTTCCGGAATATGACCCCTAAAAAGAAAGTCATTCGGAAATACAGGTGTGTCATCAATCCTGAAAGCCGGCGGGTGATCAATCCCCGGGATTCCTTCCATGTTGTCCGGTAATTTCCCAGGCTTTATATTAGCGCCTAAAGCACGTGCTTCAAAGGTTTGGCAGAAAGGAACCCTTATTGCATCAAACCCGAGAATAGTATGGGAAGCAAGCGCCAGTCTGGCCATGGCTTCACCATCTTCATGTGCTTTTGGCCAAAAGGCCTGAACTTTCTCCATTTGCTCATATGTTGCTGTGCAATTGGCCCCAAAGCAAGGCATTCGATCCGGCTTTTGATGATTGATCACTGCCATTACTCGTTCCTTTGAATTCATAGCCTTATTTCCCTTTCCTGATTTTGATCAACCAGTGTATCACTTATAATTTTAAAAATTAAGGTAATTGTTCAGCCCGTTAAAAAAAGTTATCCCCAAAGCCCTGTCTGATGGATATTTGCAGGAGGTTAAGCAAATAGCCTCGAAACAAATATCTACCAGACAGGGCGGTTTCAAGCGTAAGAGCTGAATAATTACGTATTTTCTAATAAAGTTTTCAAAGGTTTAAAAGCCATTATAGTTGATAAAAAAGCAAAAAGCTTAAGACCAATTCATGACTTGAAAGCCTTTAAAGAGAGTGCTAAAATTTTTGCCAAAGCTGTTCTAACAGATGAGTTTACAGCAGAACTGGCAGAGATTGGGTCGTCAGTGCTGGTTGAACCCATCAATGCGGTTGGAGCATTTCCAACCCGCAATGCAAGGGAAGGCCAGTTTGAGGATGCAGATAAAATCAGTGGAGAAAACATGGCCCGGATTATTAAAAGTCGTGGTGGATGCATCCAGAGATGCCCAGATACATATGGTTCTTGTTGATACTGTCGGAATCTGTGACTTTGCCCAGACCGGATTTGGTGCTCCGGACGGGACCCAAAATGTTTTATCAAGAACCTTTGCCTCCGCATAACAAAGTAGTTGTTATCTCAGATGAAGAAATGGATACGACCTTTAATTTTTTTAAGGAGTGATGGATTATTGAAGTTGAATGTTAAATTATATGGAACCCTGAGCCGCTCTTTTGATAAGTATGATCATTTGAGCGGCATTGATGTTGTTATCCGGAAAGATGCATCTATAAATGATCTTCTGGTTCATTTGAATCTTTTGTCTGAGCGTTTAGGTATGATTTCCATGGACGGCATACTTTTAAATAAAAACAGTCAATTGAAAAATGGTGCCAGGATCAAGATTTTTCAACCCATTGCCGGAGGATAGCATTGTTTAAATCGTTCAGGCTTTGAGACTATTTTAAAACCTCATCAAGAAGATCTGTCCTTCATAGCATCAGGCAATTTGACCTGGAATCGGGAAAAAATGTCTGTGTAATATGATTGAAGAATAGGACGCAGATTGGCTCAGATTAGAAGGATTTAATTAGGGATTCAGGCGGAATTCAGGAAGAGATTTTTGCATACACGTACAAAAAACCCTTTAAATTTTTGCATATGTATGCAATAAACTTATATGGAACGGATACACACTCAATATTTGTTTGATCATGAATTAAATGCCGATAAAATGATTTTTCTTGCAGGCCCAAGGCAGATCGGCAAGACTACTTTTGTCCGACACAGGCTTGCAAAGCTAAAACAGTCTGATCTTTATTTTAACTGGGATGATCCCTTTGTTCGCCAGGAGTATCGTCGGAATCCCCACTTTTTAAAAGGAAAGATTGCAGGTTATGGTGCAGAACCTCTGATCGCTTTTGATGAAATACACAAACATAAAAAATGGAAAGATATTTTAAAAGGTCTTTATGATCTGCACAAAGAGGAAGCTCGATTTATCATCACAGGAAGTGCCCGCCTTGATTATTTCAGAAAATCCGGCGACAGCCTGGTAGGCAGATATTTTTCCTATGGAATGCTGCCTCTTGGTCTGGCAGAAGCTATGGGATGTCCTGGATTGATAATAAATGACGATACCGTATTTTCCGGTCAAAAGGAAAATGAACTTTTAGAAAAGCTTCATAATATCCCGTTGAAACAGGCACAAGACGTATTCCATCAGTTAAGGCTGTTCGGCGGATTTCCTGAGCCTTTTATTAAAGCAAGCAAACGATTTTCAACAAAATGGCGGCAAAATTATAAATCACTTTTAATTTATGAAGACTTGCGTGATCTTTCAAAGATACAGGATATGAAAGGTGTGGAGCAGCTTGTTTTACTCCTGCCTGAAAGAATTACCTCGCCATTGAGTATTAATTCTTTAAGAGAAGATTTGGGTGTAAATCACAGGACGGTGAGTGGCTGGATAGAAGGATTGAAAAAGATATTCCTGATTTTTTCAATTATGCCCTGGAGCAAAAATATTTCAAAGGCAATAAAAAAGGAAAACAAAGTCTATTTTTATGACTGGACTCTTGTGGATAATCCCGGGGCACGGTTTGAAAATATGGTGGCAGTGTCCCTTTTACGCATGGTTTGCCGGTGGAACGAGCTTGGGCTTGGAGATTTTGACCTGCGATATATCCGCAATCATCAAGGAAAGGAAGTCGATTTTCTAATTGTGAAAGACAGACAGCCGCTTGTTCTGATAGAAGCAAAAACAACGGATAGAACGCTTTCAAATTCCGGTCAATACTTTAAGCGATATTTAAATATACCTTTTTATCAACTTGTTGAAAATTATAATGATATAGAGGTTTTTAAAAACAATTGCTATGTTTTTTCTGCTGTAAGATTCTTAAGTTTGACAGGATGATCAGTACTGGGCCAGAAATGTCCCTGTTTTTATTTTAAAACCACACAACATATTTTTAGTATTGATATTCTTGACTTCTACTGATAAGAAACTTATCAGTAAATGATGCTGTTATCAGGCAGAGAAGCTGATACTAACTGTGATTTATGGAAAGCATCATGGAAAAATAAATAATTGTAAACTTTGTTATCACTATGCAGGAACCCAAATGCCGCGTTTTGAAGATCTGATAAATGACTTTACCCCTGTCCAGTCGGCAGGAATCTCTAAATCCTGTATCCTTGTTATTGATGATGATGCATCCATCCAGAGAGGATTAACCACATACTTTTCCAACACCTATCAGGTGGAGGTCGCCGGCAATGGCCAGGAAGGCATTGATACGCTTTTAAAAACGTCTGTACACTGCATTATTCTTGATGTCAAAATGAAAAGAATGAATGGATTTGATACCTTTCCCAAATTAAAGGAAATTAACCCTGAACTTCCCATTATTTTTTATTCCGCCTTTCAAAATGAGCATGATCTGAAAAGTATTCTTAACCGGTATAACCCTGAAGGATACTTTGCAAAAGGCGATGACATAGAAAAGCTTAGATCTGCCATTGATAAAAGTATTCACAAATTTTTAAATATTCTTAATCAAAAAACAGATTTCAATAATATTCAAAACAAACTCGTTGAGGAAAAAAAGAATAACCGCATCCTTCATAAAAGACTTTTATCCAATTACAAATTTGATATTTTAATTGGATCAAGCCCGAGAATGATCGAGTTTAAGCAATTGTGCGAAAAAGCGGTGAACTCTGATATTACAGTCTTAATCCAGGGAGAAACAGGAACTGGAAAAGAATTGATTGCAAATGTGATCCATGAAAATTCCAGACGGTCTGATCATCCCTTTTTTATCCAGAACTGTGCTGCCATCCCGGAAAACTTATTTGAAAGTGAATTGTTCGGACACAAAAAAGGTTCCTTTTCAGGCGCCATTACCGATAAAAAAGGGATATTTGAGCTTGCTGATAAAGGAACGGTTTTTCTTGATGAAATTGGAGAATTGCCCCTTGCCATGCAGACAAAACTTTTAAGACTGCTTCAACAAGGAGAAGTCCGGCCGCTTGGGAGCAATACAACAAAATATGTGGACGTGAGAATTGTCTCAGCCACTAACAGAGACCTTGTAAAAGACATTAAAGAGGGGCGGTTTCGAAAGGATTTATACTATCGGTTGAATGTGTTTAATTTAACGCCCCCTCCGCTTCGTGAAATCAAAGATGATATCCCTCTAATGGTTAAATTTTTTATAAAAAAGTATCAAAAAAAGCATGGGGCCGGAGCAAAAAAAATAAGCGCAAAAGCTCTGGATATTTTATGCAGCCATTCATTTCCCGGCAATGTCAGAGAGCTTGAAAATGAAATTGAAAGGGCTGTGGTCATGTTAGGGTCTGAAGCAGACACCATAAAACCATGCCATTTCTCAGAAAATTTAATGACAAAAAGCCAAAGCAAAAAAAAGATAAAAGATAAAGAAAAGACATTAAAAGAAATGGTGGCACTCTTTGAACAGGACCTGATTAAAAAAGCCATGAAAAAGCATCGCGGTAATAAAACCCATGCGGCAAAAGAACTTGGGATCAGCCGGGTGGGATTAAACAATAAAATACAGCGGTATGAAATGGTTTTAAGTTTACCCTATGAGACAAATTAAATTTTAAATAAATCAGGATTGATCCACAATTAAATGTTTGGCCTAAAAAAGAAAACAAAAAAATTATTGACCCTGGAAGATCCAGTCTATTCAGGACGAGATCTTTTGCCCATATGGTTCTATGTGTTAGCACATGGGTCTAATATTGATCAATTCTTTGATGGGATTGATATTCCCAGAGAACGAATATTGGATGAAAATGAATGGTTTGATATCGATACTACATTTAAATTGTGGGAAAACTATCGATCCTGCCTGCCTGATTATGACATGACCGAAAATTTCAAGATTTCGATTGAATCTGTTAAAAAATCTTCCTATGGGATTGCAAAACTAGTGGCCCAGTTTTCATCCATTAAAACTATTTTCAGGCTGCTCCCATATTTGGCTTCTACTGTATCCAAAATTGATCTATTTGAAGTTCTTGAGCTTGATAATACTTCAGCAACAATAAAATACAACCCTTATCCCGGATTTGAAAAATTTATCGATTCGTCTCACACCTTCGCATTTCTGGGGATGTTTTCAGCTTTCCCCACGATCCACGATATGCCGCCGGCAAAGGTCAGGGAAATTGCAAGCCTGATCGATGTGTTTAAAAAATTTTCCATTGATTTTGCACAATTCGGCCATACTATTAACGAAAAAATGGAAATCATCTATCTGGATGATGAGCCTGCCGGAAAATGGATCACCATTTCTCAAGATCATGATCTTGACCCTTTGGTAATAAAATATCTGGCAGGAGAAAAATGTGTGCTATGGGAAAAGGATATATGGGAAACAAAAAAATCAGGAAAAAAAATTCTCATCGCGCAAAAAGGAGATCTTTATAATTGCTCATCCAGTATTTATACGGCAAAATGGGAAAATGCCGGCTTTTTTTCCAGGATAAAAAAGGCCTTTCCCATTGCCAGGCAATTTTTACTTGCCTTTTTTAAAAGCCGGGATGCCTTGTTTAAACAGACCTCCATGCTCCATGACCAGGCAAGCATACTGGAAGATAGAATCAGAACAAAAACAGCTGAATTGAACCAGGCCCATGAGGCAATCATGGAACTTGAAAAACGCACAATTGAGCACAGGATCACGGGGGGATTTGCCCATGAAATGAGAAATGCCCTTGCCGGCGCACAATTGGAATTAAGATCTATCATTGATTATAAAAACCAGAAAAAAATATCTCCTGAAATTCTTAAAGAGAATGCAACTTCTCTATTGGAGAATCTATATCGGCTTCATAAAGACTATGGCATACCCAAAACCAGGATCACAAAATCGTTTATCCCACACCTAAAGGAGATGGCTGAGATATCAGATCATTTATCCAATGTGCTTATTGATATTTCAAGTGATATTGACCGGGGATTACATATTACAAAAGAAATCAGAAATTATGCTAAAATGCATGAGTTTAAGGCAGGGACCCAGATTGTTGAAATCGTTGGCCTTTTGAAGAACTTGAAACACAGGCATTTTAAAGCGCTGAACAATAACAATATCACCCTGTCGTTTTCCGGGATAAAAAAAGCCCATGTCACAGCAGATAAAGACCATTTAACTTCTATTTTCACCAATTTGATTCTTAATGCAAAAGAGGCGTTGGTTGAGGATAAAACATTTGAAGGTAAAATTTATATCAGCATCGAAAAAAATAATTCAACTTTTATCGTGCGGGTAAACGATAATGGTCCGGGCATTCCAGATGATTTAAAAAATGATATTTTTGAACCCTTTTTTACAACCAAACCTTCCAGCGGAACGGGTTTGGGTTTAGGCATTGTTAAACGGCTTGTCAATTTATATGGCGGGCAGATCACCATTGAATCCACTATCGGTCAAGGCACCCGTGCTGAAATAACGTTTCCAGGGGTTGAAAATGAATCGATTCAATGAACTTTTAGAAAAGTTTGACAGCAATACATGGCCTAAAACAACAAACCCTTTCAAAATTTTAATCATTGATGACAGCCTTAATATTCAACAGGCCCTGAAACGAATCCTGATAAAAAAAAATTATAGGGTAACTTTCGAGTCAACGGGTCAAGGAGGGATTGACGCTTTAACCCATGAGACCTGTGCGGTTATTTTGGATATAAAACTTCCGAAAATGGATGGCCTCCAGGTTTATGTAAAGCTGAAAGAAAAAAATCCTGACGTTCCCATTATTTTTTATTCTGCATATCCGGGAGACAACCAAATAATCAAAAAATGCCTTTCTTTAAACCCCTATGCCTTTATCGAAAAAGGTGTTGCCGAAGATATAGAGGCTTTATATCTGTCAATTGAAAAAGCTGCCAGTGAAAATAAAGATTCCAAAAGAAAATTTTCAACTGACAAGTAAGTTTACAATATCTGCAGATCCCATACAGGTCAATCATTCTATAAATTATAAAATTTTCATTAATATACCCTTTGTTATCATACGGTTAACGCTGATTAAAATCATATTTGTTCAAACTGGCATGCTTGATGCAATTTTGTTAGTGAATACCAGGCCGTGATCTTATACAGGAGGTGATATTATTTCATTACTGAGCAAAGCAAAATTAGAAATTGATCCAGAAATTGATCCAGAAATTGTCCAATTGCAGCAGCAGGTTGAAAAGCATAAAGCAGCAGCATTGATTTTAACAGAACTCAATGAGGCGCTCAGCAAAGAGGTGCAAAAAAAAACAAATCGATTAAAAAACCTCAATGAAAAACTGGTTGATGTTGAAGAAAGGGAACGAAAGGCAGTTGCTTCAGACCTGCATGATGGTGTTGTTCAAAATCTTGGCATGAGCATTTCTACAATAAAAACTATCAAGGAATCTACTATAGTGCCAGATACACAAACACTTTCAAAAATTCAGGAGTATCTTGAACAATCTGTTATAGATATCCGGTCGATGATTTATAAATTAGCACCGCCGATTTTAGATGATTTTGATTTTGAAACAGCTCTGGGTTTTTTTGTTGAAGAAATAAATATTAAATATCAAGGCAGTCTCAGCTATATAAATAATATAGATAAACCTGTTCTTTTTGATAAAACAACTAAAATTGTTTTATACCGCGCTGTCAGTGAGTTAATGACCAATATAATAAAACATTCACAATCACAAAATGCAGAAGTTATCGTTTCAGAGACCAACAATAGGATACAAATAAGTGTTGAGGATGATGGTGTTGGGTTTTGCTGGGAAAAAGTACGTCCTACCCAGTTTAGCTGTTTCGGGTTAAACAGTCTTATGGACCGCATGCAAAATATTGATGGTGATATGAAAATATTTTCTGAACCTGGTAAGGGTGCCAAAATAGTATTATTAGTGCGCAAGCCACCAAATTAAAAATCCCTTCACTTTACAATCTCAACAGTTGTTGATAGAGATTGAATTATAATTTCAAATACATATAAACAAACAACATCACAACACAAAGTTTGAGGGTAAAGAAGCAATTGAAAAAGGTTATAAACCTTGCGGAACCTGTAAACCTTAATCAAAAGTAAGGATTCTATAAAATGATAAATGTTATTGCATCAATACAGATTAAAGAAGGAAAATTGTCAGAATTTATTAAAATTTTTAAATCCAATATCCCAAAGGTCCTTGAAGAGAAGGGGTGTATAGAGTATGTACCGACCATTGACGTCCCTACAGGCTTGCCCCCACAGGAACTGAATAAAAATGTCGTTACAATTATAGAGAAATGGGATGGTTTGGAGGATTTAAAAGCACATCTATCAGCACCACATATGCTTGAATATAGAGAACAGACTAAAGATTTAGTTGAAAAAATGTCTGTGAAAGTATTAAAAGAGGCATAATTTTTTAATCAGACAGGCACATGAGAATCTCCCATTTCAGGTTATGGCGAATATGGAACTGAGTTCATCATTGATTTTATTGCTATCAATAAAATTCTAATTTAATTAAAAAATAGGGAAACCATGACCTTTTACTCATATAAAAATATAAGCCCCATACTCCATGAATCTGTTTTTATTGCACCAACGGCTCAAATTATTGGAAATGTTCAAATCGATAAAAAATCTTCTGTCTGGTTTCATTCGGTTCTTAGAGGTGATTTAGATAAAATTAGTGTAGGAGAGAACACAAATATTCAGGATCTGTGTTTGTGTCATGCTGATGAAAATATACCATTAAAAATAGGAAATGGTGTTACCATAGGGCACAGAAGTATAATCCATGGATGCACGATTGAAGATGAGTGCCTGGTAGGGATGGGATCAATTGTTATGAACAATGCTGTTATCGGGAAAGGATCTATAGTTGCTGCTGGAGCTGTTGTTTTGGAAGGAACTATTATCCCACCATACTCTTTGGTAACCGGGTCACCAGGTAAAGTTAAAAAGACATACAAAAACAAAAAAGAGATTGAACAAAAAATTAGAACCATGTCTGAGGATTATATGGGAATGGCTCAGAATTTTGGCTCAGATCAAATTTTTTATGAGGTAAAAGACTAACAGAATGCCCCCTAAAACTTTCAAATGCAAGCAATGCGGTAACTGCTGTCTCAACCTCAGCGATTCTTTCCAAACAAGTGTCAGTGATGAAGAAATTGCATTGTGGGAAATGGAAGGACGGTTTGATATCCTTGAATAGTTGAATTTTTTATGTTTTTTAGATAATGTCATTTATAATATTTTAAGAGGAAAAATATGACTGCTATAAAAATTATTCAAGGCGATATCACTAAAGCCTCTGTGGATGCCATTGTTAACGCAGCTAATTCCAGAATGCTTGGCGGTGGTGGGGTGGATGGGGCTATTCACAGCGCAGCTGGTCCTAAATTATTAGAAGCATGTAAAAAAGTTAAACCGGAAAACGGGATTCGATGCCCAACCGGAGAAGCAAGAATAACTGAAGCAGGAAATTTAAAAGCAAAATATGTTATTCATACGGTAGGCCCTCGATATAATATTGATAAAGACCCTGAAAATCTTCTTTCATCAGCATATAAAAACAGCTTTGATCTGGCTCTATCCCATGGATGTGAATCCATTGCATTTCCAGCAATTTCATGTGGAGTTTTTGGATATCCCCCACAGGAAGCTGCACAAATTTCTCTTTCAATATGCAAAAGACCTGAATATGAAGCATTGATAAAATATTTTTATCTGTTTCGTGATGATATGGTAAATATCTGGGAAAATGCACTTGAATCGCTATAAGAAAAAGACAGAATCTTATTACTGGAAAGATCCCGGTTCTAACTCAAAAAGGAAAAGTTCTTTCATTGTAACGGCACTCAACCCAAAAGGGATAGACTTTTTTGTGGCATTTTTGTCACAATTCATCAGCCCCAATGAACCAGTATTCAACACTATTGAATGACAAACCCAGAGATTTGTTGCTGTGGACAATGGGAATCGGCGTTCATATTTTTTTGAAATCTCAAGTATATTTGGTCGTCACGTTACGGTGAATATTTTGAACAAGGTATCCTTTAGAATTTAATAAGTGTGTAAAATGTGTGTAAAAAATTAAGATTCAAACAACAAAGGCTTCGAGCGAAAACGCTGAAAGCCTTTCTTGTTGTGGTGCCCAGGGACAGAATTGAACTGCCGACACGGGGATTTTCAGTCCCCTGCTCTACCGACTGAGCTACCTGGGCTCAAACAACAGAAGGGTTTATATTATTTTTGGTTATTCATGTCAAGTCAAAAAGTTTGAAAAATCAGGTTTTTAAATATCCCCAAGGATGTGCTGAATAATTGTACAGCTTGAAATAGAGGCAGTTTCAGCCCTTAAAATCCTGGGGCCAAGGGAATAAGATAAAAATTCATTATCCTTTGATTGGGCTATTTCGTTTTTTGAAAATCCTCCTTCAGGGCCGACAAGAATTATTACCTTTTTTTTGGAAGATTCTTTTTTAAGTGTGTTAAGCTTCTTAGTTGCTTTTTCCCAAAAGACAATTTTTAAATCATGGGTGCTGGACCTGTCTAATACTTCTTTAAAACTCAAGGGTTTTGAAATTTTCGGCAGTCTGCTTCTTTGGCACTGTTTTAATGATTCTCTTGCAATGATTTCCCATCGCTGATGCCTTTTTATTATACTTTTTTCATTTGGGGTGGGAATGGATCGTTCACAATAAAAGGGGATCCAATCATATATACCAAGCTGGGTAATATGTTTGATCACAAGATCCATTTTTTTATCTTTGAGCATGCCCGAGCACAAAGTTATTTGTAAAGGGGATTCTGTTAAAGATTCATGCTCCTCAATTATATCAATCTCTATATTGTTCTGAGAGATATTAGAAATGACGGCGGTATAATCTTTACCCCGGCCATTGGTGATATCGATCAGGTCTCCTTTATTTAGCCTAAGAACCTTTGAAATATGTTTTGCATCTTGTCCATGGATATTTGCTTTAAATGGTATGGAATCAATGTCTTGAATGATAAATTTTTGCATCATGAGATTGTTTAAACCAAAGTAGGGGCATTGTAAATGGGTTTTTTAAATAGTTGACACTTTGATTCGGCTTTGGTATTTTTTTGAAGTTTGCAGATATTGGACAGTATATTGTTTTTAATATCTTAATCAAGTGAGGACGTTATGGTCGATATGACAGATTGGTATGATGATTTTATAAGTGAAGAAAAGTCAGATGAAAAAATTGTTGAGCTGACAGATATTGCTGATGAAAAAGATGCTTCAGCTCAGGAAGATCTTATTGAGTTAAAAGATATTGCTCATGTGGAAAAAGAATCTTCAATACAGGACGATATAATAGAGCTGACAGATATCACTGAAGGCCAGAGTCCAGTTCTTGAACTGGATAGTATTAAGGAAGAAAAGGTTGAGCCAGAAGAAGCACTTGAACTAGGAGAGGGCATAATTTTTAAAGAGGAACTTGAACTTGAAGATGAGATATCTTTTAACGAAGATCACGGGCTTAAGAGGGCGGATCTTTCTGAAGATGCACCGTTTGAATCTGATGTGAGCGAAGTACCTGGTATGGACTTGAGTATGACCTCGGAACAATTGGAAACTGCATTGGAGAGGGTAATTGAAAAAAGATTTGCTGATAAAATTGACATCCTTTTGACCGAAGGTATGGAACGAGTGATTAAAAAAGAAATTGCCGAAATCAAGGAGAGGTTGCAAAAAGATCTTAATCAAATGGGAAACGTCTAAGTTAAGGCGATAAATATATAAAAAAAGTGATGGGGATTCAGTAAAGGTCCCCTTTTTCATTAATATTGAGTTTTAGGAGTTGTTTTATGGGTTCTGATAATCTGGATAAAGGATATGAGCCATCAGGAATTGAAGAAAAATGGTATAAATACTGGCTTGATAATGGATTATTTAAGGCTGAAGATAAAAGTGACAAAAAAGCCTTCTCAATTGTAATACCACCGCCGAATGTTACTGGCGTGCTTCACATGGGCCATGCTTTAAACAATGTTGTTCAGGATATTATGTGCCGGTACAGAAGGCTTTTAGGGTATAATGTCCTCTGGATGCCCGGAACAGACCATGCAGGGATTGCAACCCAGAATGTTGTTGAAAGAGATCTTGCGACAAAAGGGCAGACCCGGGATGATATTGGCAGGGAAGAATTTATCAAACAAGTCTGGAAGTGGCGTGAGAAAAAAGGTGGAGCCATTATCAACCAGCTCAAAAGGCTGGGTGCCTCATGTGATTGGGATCGTGAGCGGTTCACCATGGATGAGGGGCTTTCCGATGCTGTTCGTAAAGTGTTTGTAAGGCTGTATAAGGAAGAATTGATTTATGAGGGTCAGTATATCATTAACTGGTGCCCAAGGTGCAAAACAGCCCTTGCAGATCTTGAGGTTGAGCATGAAGAAAAAGACGGATATTTTTATTATATCCGATATCCCTTTGCAAATAAAAAACAAGGGCTTACCGTTGCAACCACACGGCCTGAGACCATGTTTGGTGATACTGCAGTAGCGATAAATCCAGATGATGACCGTTTCAAAGATCTGAAAGAAACCCATGTCTTGCTTCCTTTAACTGATAAGACCATTCCTATTATCAGGGATGATTATGTGGATACCCAGTTTGGAACAGGAGCATTAAAGGTTACACCTGCGCATGATCCCAATGATTTCAATCTGGGAGAAAAACACGGGCTTGAAAAATTAAAAGTAATTGATGAAGATGGATTTATGCTGGAAGGTGCCGGCGAATTTAAGGGACTGGATCGTTTTGAGTGCAGGCAAAAGGCTGTTGAGGCCCTGAAAGAACAGGGTCTTTTGGTTAAACAGGAGCCGATAAAGCACAGTGTTGGGCATTGCTATCGGTGTAAAACTATTGTTGAACCTTCTATTTCCAAACAATGGTTTGTAAAAGTTGAACCCCTTGCTAAAAAAGCATCCCGGGCGGTTAGATCAGGTAGAACACGAATTCTACCGGAGAATTGGTCAAAAACTTATTTTGAATGGATGGATAATATCAGGGACTGGTGCATTTCACGGCAGATCTGGTGGGGTCACAGAATTCCGGTATGGAAATGCCCGGATTGCAAAGCCGTTATTGTTGAAGAAA
>Ga0233431_1001029_pt1 | contig 52308 bp, 40 predicted proteins | sample SI_118_April2016_FD_179867 | JGI IMG/M metagenome (GOLD analysis project Ga0233431, IMG submission 179867) | Seawater microbial communities from Saanich Inlet, British Columbia, Canada - SI_118_April2016_200_MG | ecosystem: Environmental > Aquatic > Marine > Inlet | place: Canada: British...
TTGACCTTAACTCTCAGTCCCAATCCCACGGTTGAAAGCGATCTGATGCATTTCCTCGACGCCTTACAGAAACAGGCGTAAATTCAAACACACATTTCAAGGGCTTTTTTTGCAACATTAGGGTACACACTGATGGTCTGGAGATTTTCGTTAGGAAGCACGACTCCTACTACGACATTCCACTCAATGAAGAGCTACCCAAGCCAGTGATCGGTCTTCCTAAGAAAACAGAAGCAGAACATGGAGGTAGTGACTTGGGACCCCTATTTGATTCGGTGGAAAGTGGACAGTAGTTGAGTTACACCCGACCGCGTATTTGAGATGCCAGAATAGGCAACATTACTTAGAAATCAGGAAGCGCCGAGATGAGAGATCAGATGCCCGGTGAGGTTTACGATGATATCAGCACCTTTCTAAGGCATAGAGGACGCCAAGCTGAGGAAGGATGGGATTCCGCTAACGAAGATGAAGATACCCTCACCGGTGATTTTGGGAGTATGCTTCGGCGAAGATGGACAAAACCGAAGACGATTGAGGGTTCGAGATGGAAATGGCGTGTGACATACAAAAAGCTCAGGGGACGGGGACGCGATGCCATTGAGAAACCGAGTGGAGCTGATGGCATCTTCAGAGTTGAAGTTGAGGATGTTGGGTCAGGCGAGATACAGCAGAAGTGCCTGCTGTTCCAGGCAAAGAAAAATGGACTTACACACGATCTGATAGATCAGACCACGAAAATGTGCCACATCGCCCCCGGGGGGGCTGCGGTGTTTCAATACACCGATGATGGGTACTGGGGGTACAACGCCGATCTCTTTGCGAACAACTCGCCAAATGCTTGGCCTAATCGGGTCCAGAGATTGGGTAATTTTCTGGGAGGTGAGTTTCTAAGTTGCGAAGTCGGCCTTCGCGATGTCTACTACGATGCGCAACGGAAAATCTTACAGTGTATAGATAGAAATGGGACCGTTAGAACGGTGCGATACGACGTCAGCCACCGTTTTTCGATTGATGTGGCTAAAGAACCGACGTATAGGGCTTCGGTTATTATGGAACGAGAACCAACAAAGAGGATTTGAGGAAAAATATGGCTCTGTCTCCCATCGCCGTTGTTGACGAGGTCATTAGAGAATACCAGAACTATCTGACCACGGAGTTCCAGGCCAGCGACCCGCACTTGCGACAGGCGCTCGAAGAGGCGATCAATGAACGCGGCTTCCTGGCTCAAGAACCCTTCTTCCAGGCCCACCGACCCTTCAAGGCGGGGAAGAGATGGCAAGACCTGGGGCTGGATCAGCCACTGGCCAAGGTCATGGAAGAGCGCAGTGACTCGGAGGCGGCGTACCTCCATCAGAGCGACTCGATTTCTCACCTGCTCTCCGACGAACCCACACCGCTGGCTGTGACTACGGGCACCGGCTCTGGCAAGACCGAATGCTTCCTCCTGCCCGTTATCCAAAACGCCGTCGAGGATTCCGTTCGCTTTAAGCGTTCGGGGATTACGGCACTACTCGTCTATCCCATGAACGCCTTGGCCAATGACCAGGAGGAGCGCATCGAAGAATATCTGCAGAAGTCGGGCCATACACATGTAAAGGTGGCCCGCTATGACCGCTCGACAAAGCAGGATGTGCGCGAGCAGATGCGCAAGAATCCCCCTCATATCCTGCTCACCAACTACATGATGCTGGAATATCTACTCATTCGGCCTGCAGATCGCGTGGCGCTCTTCGCAAACCATCGCTGCCGCTTCGTAGTGCTGGATGAGGTGCACACCTACCGGGGCAGCCTGGGGGCCAATATCGCGCTGCTTTTCCGCAGGTTGGCATCCCACCTGCGCCACGCCCAGCAGGATTGGCAGGCTGGAGATAAGGACGACAGACAGCGTTTTCCGACTCTGATCCCGGTGGCTACCTCAGCAACCATCAAGAGCGTTGACGAGGCCGGTCTACCACCTGAAGAGGTCACTCGGTTGCGCGATGAAGCGGTGCAAGGGTTTCTGGGCAAGATAACCGGTGAAGAGCCAGAACAAATCCGCGTAATCGGCGAATCTATCCGCGATCTGGACGTGCCCGACGAAGCTCGTTGGACCCCAGAACCAGTAGATGTGGCCGTGCCAGATTACCATGACGAGAAGGCGGTTCAGCGCACCCTGGCCGTGCTGGCCGGTTTACCCCCCGATACCCCGTTGGAGAAATCTGTCCGTTCGGCAGCTATCTTGTGGACCCTCAACGACCTGTTGGCCCGTAGACCTCTGTCGGTGAGTGGTATCGTCAAAAACATCCAGGAAAGAGTGCCCGAGCGACAGGGCGCCGACACAGAAGCGGTGCGCCGGGAAGTGGAAGCCACTTTGGTAGCTGGCTCGGCTCTATCGGACGGGATACCAGGGGGGGTGCGGCTTCGCGCTCATCGCTTTATCCGTGGGGGGTGGAGGTTCCATCGATGTGTCGATCCACAGTGTGGGAAGCTCTACCCTATGGGGGAAGAGCAGTGCTCGGCTTGCGGCCAGGCCACGGCCCCCCTCTACCTGTGCCGCAGCTGTGGAGCCGACGCGCTGCGCTTCCGCAGTGCGGGGGATGACCCTGAAGATGCGCCGTTGGAGCCAAATGACAGTCGTACCAATGAAAACGAGTGGGTGCTCTACAACCAGGAGCGCCATGCGGAGGGTGAGGACGAGGATCTTATCGATGTGGATACAGGCCGCCAGCTCCGGCGTCGGCCTATCTTGCGGGGTTCATTTGAACCCGTAAGTCGGCAATTCTCTCAGGATGAAAGCGCCTACACCGTCCGAGTAGTGCTGGCCCCAGCTCGCAATCAGTGTCTGGTCTGCGGGGCCTTTGCCGGTGCTGGCAATGTGCTGACGACGGTGGGTTTGGGGACGTCGGCAGCTGTGCGCGTAGTTGCCGAAGGATTGGTTGAGGGGTTGGCTGAGCAGAATGCCCACAAGCCAGACCACGACAACAAGGAGCGCCTGCTCATTTTTGCCGACAGCCGGCAGGATGCGGCTCACCAGGCTCGGTTCATTACCTATACGGGTCGCTATGATCGAATGCGTCGGCGCCTGGTGCGGGTGCTTCAGGAGGCTGGAGAGCCTCTGACCATCGACCGGGCCGTACAGGAACTCATGGTGCGCGGGGTGACTCGGCACGACAATCCGTGCGCTACAGGACACGACGATCCCGACTTCCTCCCTCAGCCCGTCCAGGAACGAGCTAAAGTTTGGGAAGAAGCTCCGCTGCTCGATGACTTGGCCGTGAGTGCCGGGTACCGGGCCACTGTGCTCAACCTCGGACTGGTGGGCGTGCGATACCAGAAGCTGGACTTATGGGTGGAGAAGCACGGCGATAGTCTGGTCAGCGCACTGGGAATTGGAAAGCCGCAGCTTTTACACCTGTGTCGATGCCTACTGGACGAAATGCGGCGCCGGGCGGCTCTATCACGTCCCATGCTAATCTATCATCCCGGCAGTCCCCATTGCCCAGAAGAATTCTACCGAGATGCTGATTGGGAACGGCGCGTCAAGACGGCTCAGGGCTTTGCCTGTAATGGAGATGGTGAACCTGTCGGGTATCTGGATCGGAGTGAGGTGCCACCTGGGATCAATCCCTTTAATGTTTGGCGGCGGCCCAAAGCTGGAGGCAGAGGACCGCGCTCGGAGCGGATCTTCAAAGACCTGCTGGAACGCATGGGAGGGACGGAAGGAACAGAGGACCTGCTCCTGGAAACCATAGGTTTTCTGAAGGGCGGAATGCAATACATCCAACCCGTCAAGCTCTTTGGCTACCGCAAGGACCACACATTGCTCCAGGTGAATGCTGAGGCTATCCACCTTGAACTCCTCGGCGAAGCGGATCGCTTCCGCTGTTCTATCTGTAATGTGCGTATGCCCTGGGTCGGGGCGGATATGCCCTGTCCGGCCTGTCAGGGAGTCTTCCAACCCTGGCCCGAGAGCGAGGTGAAGATCAACCGCTATGTGCAGCGGATACGCAAAACCGACCTACTGCCATTGGTCGCCGGAGAACACACAGCCCAAATCACGGGCGACGACCGGTTGGTGCTGGAGGAGAACTTCAAAGGCCCGCCCGAAAAGTCGCCCATCAATGTTCTGGCCTGTTCGCCTACCCTGGAGATGGGCATCGACGTGGGTGGGCTGGATTCGGTGGTCATGCGCAATGTGCCCCCCCGCCCGGACAACTACGCCCAGCGAGGGGGACGGGCAGGACGGCGCTCCCGGGTCGGCATTGTATTGGGATATGCTCGCTCCACGCCCCACGACGGGTATTTCTACGACAAGCCCGAGGAGATGATCGCCGGTGAGGTGCCTGCACCCGGAATTGGTTTGGGCAACCGCGACGTGGTCCTGCGCCACCTGCACGCCATCGTTTTTGGCTCCTCCGAGCCGGGATTGTCCGGCAAGATGGCGGACTACATCAATATCCAGGGCGCGCTCAATGCAGAGACGATTGATCAACTTATCGATGGCTTGCAGGCTCAATTTGGAGCGGCGGTGGCGTTGGCACAGGATGCCTGGGGTGTCGACATCCTGGAACCAGCCGGCCTTGATAGCGTCGAGAGCCTGCAACAGGCACTGGCCCAATTACCCGACCGCGTGTGCGATGTGTTCGATCGGGTGCGCTACCAGATTCTGCAACTTGAGGAGACGATAAAGCGCTGGATCGAATTGGGCATGGGGGATCGGGCGGCGCTCAATGCGATGGAGCTGAAGCGCAAGCTATTGGGACTTCGCGGTGAACACGATAAAGGCGGAGAGGCTGACGACCGTACGCAGGGCCATCCACTGCGTCGGTTTGCTGAATTTGGCATACTACCCGGCTACGAGTTCCCCAGTGAACCATGCACTCTGCGTATGTGGAAAGACCGGAATGAGGACGACCCGATCGCCGTAGAGCGGCGATTTGGGATTGCCCAGTACCAAATCGATGCCCGTGCTCATGCTCGGGGCCATCGCTGGCGTGTGGTCGGATTGGACATGGCCTCACCTTGGAATCCCAAAACACCCGATCCAGGCTGGGTTTACACCCTCTGTAAAAAATGCGGTCTACACTACGCAGCCCAAGAGCACGTGCGTTGCCCCCGGTGTAAATCGGACGAAAAGATCGGCAATGGCTTCCCCGGACATGAATTTGGAGGATTCCTTGCTGTACGCGACGATACGCCCGTGCTCGAAGAAGAGGATCGCTTTGCCATAGCCTCTTTATTGCAGATCCATCCCCAGTGGAACGGCGAGGTGAAATGCCGTTATGACCTCCCCACAGCGTGGTATCTGCAACTGCGCGTTTTAGAGGAGATCCGATGGGTCAATGAGCAGAAGCCACCCAGCGAAGCGGAGAAAAAGGCAGGGCGACCGTATTTACATGACCGGGGGCGAGGCTTCTATCTCTGCCCATGCTGCGGCAAGGGCCTTGTGGTGCCAGAGGAGAAGAAAAACGGCGGACGGAAGAAGGCTCAGAAGAGTGGGAAAGATCCGTACGGGCACGCTGGGGATTGTGAACGCGTCGGTCAACCGCCCAAGCCGCTGGCTATTACTACGCACAGCACCGCGACCACTCTGCGTGTGGTTGTGTATCTACCCACGGAGATGGATGAAGACAGCTACCGACGTTGGGGCTACTCATTGGGATATGCCCTGCGCATAGGGATGCGCCAGCTCTACATGCTCGACGGTCCTGAGATTGAGTTTGTGTTGGAGCCATCCTGGGAGGAAGAGGAGGAGGGTTCACATCGGCGAGTGGGAGCACTGACCTTCATCGATCCATCGGTGGGAGGAAGCGGTTTCTTGGAACGAGCGGCCGAGGAGTTTCATCTGGTGGCTCGAAGGACTATCGAGCATCTGGACCATCCCAGCTGCGAATCGGCCTGTTATCGCTGTCTGAAAAGCTACAACAATCAGCGCCACCATGAATTTCTATCCTGGCCACAGATCATGCCCGAACTGGAGCAGCTGTCAGAATTGCCTCCGCGCCTATTGCAGCCGCAACAGGGCGATGGGCAAGATCCGGGTCCGTGGCTGGAGGCGTACGACGCAGGAGTGGGTTCGCCGTTGGAGCTGAAGTTTCTGCGGTTATTTGAGCAGCATGGGCTGGCCGTGGAAAAGCAGGTGCCGGTAAGAGCTAATGCAGGGGAAAACCCAATCAGCACGGCGGATTTTGTTGTCAAGGATACCCGGATTGCTATCTACGTGGATGGCGCTGCTTTCCACCGAGGAGATCGCCTGCGGCGGGACCGAGTTATCAGACAACGACTGCAGGAGGGGGAGGAAGGCTGGCGAGTGGTGGAGTTGAGAGCGAAAGATCTGGGAAGAGGAGGTGAGGTGGTGGATCAGATCAGGGAGCTGAAGGGGTAGACACAGACCGTAGGGAAACCGGACTCCAATCGTCGATAGATAAGATAGCGGGTCCACAGCGGGAAATAAAATACCCAAGTTCCGTACAAGCACGAATACATCTTAACACCAACGCCGGTTCTTTTTGATGGCCCAATTTGGGGAGGGAAAAGATGTTGACCTGCGTAGTGAAGATTGACCTGTGTGGTAGCAAGATGTTCGCAAGTCGGCAAGAAAAAGCAAATCCACAGATCAGAAAGCAGGCACTTGAAAAGCTCCTGGAAGTTGCAGAGGGAGTCTATCCATCTGCGGATCAGCCAATCCCGGATGGGAGCTACTACAAGGCAGAGGGTGATGCCGTGTACTACCTTGTCTCCCATGCGACCGTTGCCCTAAGGAGTACTTTTGAGTTTATGCGCACATGGTACTACGAAGCGTTGGCTGATTTTCCTGACTGTCGTGTCATTATCACCCAGGGAGAGATTGCCGAAGTGCCTGTGCCAAGTGGCATTGATTACGTAGGGAAACCCTTTGAATCCATCTCGGTTTTTGAGAAGGATCTTGGGGATGGCCAGATTTATGTTACAAAGGAGATAGTGGATGACTGCGACCCGACGATGGTATGGTTTTCACTTTATCGGGAGTATTCATCAACCTCAGGGGATGGGATTATCGTTTTCTCAGCAGAATTCTCTGATCCTCGGACAACAACAGATTCAAGCCTGATACATGCACTCTTTGTAGCAAACCCACAGGCAACGGCAGCACGTGAGAGAGTCATCGAGCTATTCCTCATGGAATATGCCCTTGAGAATGGACGTATTTCTGGGCTACAAGACGTAGGAAATTGGTGCCAAAAAAGAGGATACCCTACCTGCCCAGAGGATCTTGTGCATCGCATACTGAACGAGTCAAATACATTCTCGTCGACCATAGAAGGAGAGAACACCTACTATCAACTGACAGATCACAGCAGAGAACTGATAAAAGCATCTCAGCAAGCTCTTCACGAAAGTAGAGAAGAGTGTATAGCACAGGTAATTGGGGCGATCCACCAAGAAACCCACTCTCAGGAATCGACGGAAGAAGTGAATCTGGAGGAACTCATCGAGGAATATCTGTGTGCCGTTTTTTCTGAGCTGCGTGTTATGGCGAATTATTTCAGAGAAACACACCATCTCTTTAAGCCAGATAGCCCCGTTTTCGGTCGATTTGACTACATAGTGGGACGCTACTGTCCCGGGCTAACAGGGAAGTACTTCGATGAATGGAAGGCTGGTTTCATAAAGGGGCTGAGGTTAGCCGCACAGGCAGACAATCTGTTCATCGCGTCTGTATTCCATAATGTGCTCTCGACTTACTATCTGAATAGATCCCCTGCGGCTTCAGCTTATCAGGTAGCGCTTCTAAAAGAACGGTGTGTTTATTTTGACACGAACATCCTGTATTCTCTTTTGGTCCGGGCAAGCAACTACCACGATTTGGTAAAATACTTCGTAGACCAATTCCGCCCCATTGGCCTGGTACCTCTGCTATTCCCCTTCACGATCGAGGAGTACGAGAACAGTCTCTTATCTGTCGAAAGGCAGTGTTACCAAGGGCGACCATCCCAGGAGCTGCTCAAGCGAAATCCGTGGATCTGGCAGGAATTCTCTGCGAACCGCGGAACTTACCTGAACAGTTTCCCAGCATGCCGGCGTATGCATTCAATCACGAATGGTAAACCTGTTACAGAAGAGAATGACGCCCTCATATCAGAGAAGCTGCAGCGACATTTCCTTGCTATCGAGAGGGACTTTACAGAATTCCCAGACAGCGAAGTCGATGATTTATGGGTTGGGTTTCGGACGAAGATAATGAGGGATCAATGGGAGCTTGATAGGTTCTGGGATTTCATCCATCGAGATGCGGCAGTGTCAAAGGCAATTATTGGCCATGATGTGCACTGCATCCAAAATCTTGTGATGAAAAATGAAGAGCAATTACCAGATGAGCTCGGGTGTCGGAATTTGTTCATTACGGTAGATTCGAAACTTCTTAGTTTGAACAAGGAATACGAGTTCATTCTTAGCCCAGAGCAATTTCTTGAGTTTTTTCTCCCATATCTCTTTCTCGCAGACATACCTCTAATGGATGCCCAGAGATTTCCGAACTCATTGCTGGCTGCCGGACTAAGTACCGTCCTTGCCAATGAGCCACCAGACATTGTCGAATGGGTCAAGCTATTTCTTGAAAATAGGATTTACACTGAAAATTCTGACAAAGAGATGCCTGTGGTTGCGAAAGATCTGGCGACTGCTCTGAACAATGAGAGATACCGAGAAGTAGTTGATCGTAATCAACAGGAACCGCAGGAGGATGTATCAGAGTTGGCCCGCGAGGTAGCCCAGCAGTTTGAACAAGATGTGGCTCAGGACAGAGAAGATTATTACAAGGCGCTGGAGTCATTCAGAGGACAGATAACACAACAGGAACGACAGATAGGGAAATTGCACCGTACCGTGCACTATTGGCGACAACAGGCAAAACGACGGGATTGACTTTCAGAACATGGTGAATAGGTATTTTAAAACCGCTCCATGAAGGTTGATTGAACTGAAGTTCTTGAGTAGGAATTGCACCATTTTCACGGATAGGCACGATGGTCCAGCAGATAAGACTTTGGCGCGTTGAAGACGGTAATTTTCTGGCGGAAGTCGTTATCAATGATCTCGATACCGAAGCCAGGTTAGAGGATTGGCTTTCTGGAGACATCACCATCATAGACGATGATCTCTTGGTTATCGGTAGGCAAGTCCGAACAGATTTCGGTGGGTTCATCGATCTCTTATGCATGGAACCCGAAGGCGACTTGGTTATCGTGGAATTGAAGAGGGGAAAGACCCCAAGAGAGATCACAGCGCAGTCCCTCGACTATGCAAGCTGGATCGTTGATGTCGGCCAGGAACGCATCACTGAAATAGCAGAAGACTTTCTCCGCGACAGTGGTGGGTTAGAACAGACCTTCCGAGAGAAGTTCGATAGCACTCCCCCTGAGACAATCAATGAAAGCCATCGAATCATCATTGTAGGCACTCAGATCGATCCAAGTACGGAGCGGATCGTCCAATACCTGTCGGAACACCACGGCGTTAATATCAATGCCGTCACGTTCCAGTTCTTCAAAGATACATCAGGGCAGGAATTTATCGGCCGCACATTCTTACTCCAACCTGAAGAAGTAGAGTATAAGTCTCACTCACGAGGCCCGAGGAGAAGACGAACAAAATTAACACTCGAGCAACTTCAGAATATCGCTGAGTCCAACGGCGTCGGAACCCTGTACATTGAAGCACTTTCTCTACTGCGGCCGCTTTTCGACCGTCTTGGTCGGAGGAAGTCCTGGTTAAGTCTCCGGAGTCGGCACAACGACAAGTGGGCTGTGATGCTTAACCTAATTCCCGGCGAGAGTTCCACGGAGCAAGGGTTGGCCTTCCAGGCTTATACATATCGTCTGGCAGAGAAGTTTAGTGTGACCGAACAGGAGATCCGGCAAGTGATGCCATCCGATGTGGAGGACTGGGAATATTATAAAGATGCGCCTCCAGACTGGCGCGGTGTGCAGGGGCACTTTCCAGATTTGGATTCTGTACATGAAATCGCCGCAGTACTCCGGGTTACGTAACGTACAGTCACTGAATGCTGCCCTGATCTATAGAGGATATAATGCCTCGAAAGGGGCTGGGTTATCCATATATTTCTAATGTCCGCGATGGGGAGACGAGGGAAACTTGGAAAGCAACAAAAAGGATCGATATAGAGGTAGCCTACTGGGGCTGGCGGCAGGGGATGCGTTGGGCACCACACTGGAGTTCAAATCCCCTGGAACCTTCCAGCCCATCGATGACATCATCGGTGGTGGCCCCTTCGGCCTGAAGCCAGGTCAGTGGACTGACGATACATCGATGGCTCTGTGTCTGGCCGAGAGCCTGGTCGAGTGCCAGGGTTTCAATCCTACCGACCAGATGCAGCGATATGTGCGCTGGTGGAAGGAAGGACATCTGAGTAGTACGGGTACCTGCTTCGACATCGGCAATACAACCAGCACGGCGTTATCCCAGTTTGAACAAACCGGAGATCCCTTCTCAGGACCGACTTATCCTCATTCAGCTGGGAATGGGTCGATCATGCGGCTAACTCCGGCGCCCCTCTTTTTTGCCGATGACCCGGAAGACGCCATCCGCCTGGCCGGAGAATCTTCGCGCACTACACACGGCGCTGAAGAAGCCGTGGATGCCTGTCGCTATCTGGCTGGATTGATCCTCGGCGCAGTCGAAGGGCACCCTAAGGAAGACCTGCTCAGCTCAAATTCCTGCCCGGTAGCCGGACTGTGGGAACGACAACCTCTCTCCCACAAGATCGCGACTATCGCAGCTGGTTCCTTCAGGCAGAGGAACCCCCCTGGAATCCGCGGTACAGGCTATGTGGTCGACTCGCTTGAGGCCGCGCTGTGGGCATTCTACAACAGCGACTCATACGAAGAAGGGGCATTGCTGGCCGTCAACCTGGGGGATGATGCGGATACGACGGGAGCCGTCTATGGGCAACTGGCAGGAGCGTATTATGGAAGAGAGGGCATTCCGGAGCGCTGGCTTGAGACGTTGGCGTATCGACCCCTCATAGAGCAACTGGCGGATGGATTATGTGCCGGGCGAACAGGAGAGCGACAGAAAGATGAGGGGGGGATATCTCCTCTTCCCTTTGAGCGATCTTACTGGGTTGTGCCGGGAAAGCTGATGGCGGGGTTCTATCCGGGGGCGCCGACCCGCAAGGAGGCCGAGGTGAAATTGAAGGCCCTGCTGGAGTCCGGTGTTCGCTGCGTGGTGAACCTGGTAGAGGAGGATGAGGTGAATTATTCCACGGGGCAGCGTCTCCATCCCTACCAGCAACTACTGAACAGTTTGGCTTCCAAGAAACAACTCGATATCTACTACGCGCGGACGCCGATCCGAGACCAAGGAGTACCTTCGGCGCAGACCATGCGAGGGATCGTAGATCTCATCGACGGGGCACTGGGCCGAGATCAGATGGCCTACGTGCATTGCTGGGGTGGAAAAGGGCGGACGGGGACGGTGGTGGGCTGCTATCTGGCACGACATGGCATAGCCGTCGGAGAAGAAGCGCTCCAGCGGATTCAGTGGCTACGTCGAAATGATGCGAAGGCCCACGAGGCTTCTCCGGAGAACAGCCTCCAGTGTGAGATGGTGCGACAGTGGCCACAAGGGAGATAATTCAGTCACTTGGGTGAGACGCGACTCTCAGGGTGGTTATGACCTGCGTAGGAGTGAGTAAAATGAACAAATGGAAATCCGATCTCGAAATCTACAAGAGTGCCGCCGATGCCCACCTGGCTGAAAACACTGCCGTTAAATACGCGGCATTTTTCGCCGATTTCTTCCGACCGGAGGCGATCAAAACCTACGAGTGGGCAGACATCCAGAGGATTGGGGAGCATCTGCACAGCTTCCAGTCCATGACTTTGGCTAAGAAAAAGGCACTGGGAAACCCCAATCACGAGATTGAACACTATCGCCAAAGTTTTCTGTATTTGGCCCATGGGGAAGACGAAATACCAACGCGCATTGACCGCTTCTATGGAGACTCCCGCTACAGCCTGAGGAATTTTGGTAGAGGTGCCGTCAGCGAGATCTGTGCTTATCTGTTCGCCGACCAAGTCTTCATGCGCAACTCCCGAGATAACTGGGCGGCCGAACGTTACGAGTTAATTCCGGATTACCAGAGGGGCAGTACGTTTGGCCAGAGGCTCCTGGCGTTCGGCATGGCCATGCAGCCGCTTGTGGAGGACTATGTTGCAATCGTTGGCCGTCGTACTGACCTGGGCCTGAATCTGGAAGTGGACCAGTTCTTCAGCTACATGTACGAACAAAAAGAAATGAAGCCAACATCCCCCCAGAAGAACTATTGGGCCATAGGGACAGGGAGCGATGGGGGCATGTGGAAGGAGTTCCGTGAAGGCGGCTTCGTGGGGGGCGATTTCCTGGATTTGGGTGACTTACGGGCCTTCAAGGACCAGGAAGCGATTGCTGAAGCATTGCGTGGCCGAGAGGGGGCCGAGGGATCTAAAAAGATCGACGCTCTGGCCGCCTGGCAGTTCACTCATGAGATGAAGCCAGGAGATGTCGTAATCGCCAAGCAGGGCTTTCGAAGGGTCTTTGGCGTCGGCACGGTTCGCTCGCCCTACCAGTTTGATGACTCCCGTGATACGTTCCGGAACATCTGCCAGGTAGAGTGGCACGTCTCTGGCGATTGGCAACTCCCCAAGGATCGTGGTGTCGCACCGAAGACCCTGACGAAGGTCACTTCGTACGGCAACTGGCTCGAAATGGTCCTAACCCTCACGGGAATGCAGGACAAGGAGGACGATCCAGAACCCGTCATAGCCGGAGCTACCCGTTATTCCATAGAGATGGCCCTTGACGACTTGTTCATACCCGCACCCACCTTCAAGGAGATGCTGGCCCAGTTCAGGCTGAAACAAAACATCGTTCTACAGGGGCCCCCCGGTGTGGGCAAGACCTATGTCGCCAAACGCCTTGCCTATACTCTGATGGGCGAGAAGGACCCCACGCGGGTCGAAATGGTCCAGTTCCACCAGTCCTACGCCTATGAAGACTTCATCCAGGGGTTGCGCCCCAATAAAGAGGGCCAGTTCCAACTCCAGGATGGTATTTTCTACCGTTTCTGCAAGAAGGCCGCGGATGACGATCGCCCCTACGTGTTCATCATCGACGAGATCAATCGCGGAAATATGAGTCGGATTCTGGGGGAACTAATGATGCTCATCGAAGTGGACAAGCGAGGTTCTGAATGGGCCGTTTCCCTAACCTACGGTGGGGATGGCGAAGATTTCTATGTCCCGGAGAATGTATACCTCATCGGGACCATGAACACCGCCGATCGCTCTTTGGCCATGGTGGACTACGCCCTGCGGAGGCGGTTCTCGTTCCTGACCTTGGCCCCTGCCTTCGGCGTCCAAGGCTTCCGTGACCATCTGGAGAAATGCGGGGTCCCCGATCCCCTGATCGCAAAGATTAACGGGCGCATAGCCCACCTGAACGAGCGCATTGCCGACGATACCAAGAGTCTGGGACCGAGCTTTCGGATTGGTCATAGCTACTTCTGTCCCCGCAAAGGCGATGAGCCAACGGAGGACTGGTATCGGCGAGTAGTGGAGTATGAGATTGTTCCCCTGCTGGAGGAATATTGGTTTGACGACAACAGCAAGGTGAGACTGGCCCGAGAAGAGCTACTTGCATCATGAGTAACCGCGTCGAAATCCCTGTCCAGAATATCTACCACCTGCTCTGCTACGCATGGCGCAGACTGGAGGAGCGGGATCTGCTGGCCCTGGACGTCGACGATGTCACCGAGTTGGTCGATCTGTTTGCCAGGGTGATCCTGGGAGGGGTGCGTCATCTCCGTCGTCGCGGGCTGGACCGGGGCTACCGGCCCCACGAAGTGCAAACTTCGACCATTCGCGGTCGGGTGGACCTGGACCAGACGATGAAGGAAAAACTCTGGCCGCATGGCCGTGTCTACTGCCACTATGATCAATTCAGCCACAACGTGCTCCACAACTGCATCCTGCGTTCGACGATGGAAGCCCTGTCTTCAGACCCTGGGCTCGACAAAGAACTGAGCCAAGACCTCACGGCGTCTCTCCGGTGGTTCGCTGATGTGGACCTCGTTCACCTGACCCCCAGCATCTTCCGCAAAGTCCAGTTGCACCGGAATAATGCCGTCTACGGCTTCCTGATGGACGTCTGCAGGCTGGTCATGGAGCAGTTGCTGGTTTCCGAGCGTCTGGGAGAATCCCTATTCCGGGACTTCTACCGGAATGACCAAGCCATGCGGGTCCTCTTCGAACAATTTGTCCGGAATTTCTACGCCTTAGAGCTGACGGATTGCCACGTATATGCCAAGAAGCTGAATTGGGCGGGGGAGGTAACAAATCCTGAGTCGGCGGCCGTTCTGCCGGGAATGGTTACGGATGTGACCATAGAAGGCACGGATCGCGCCATTATTCTCGATACAAAATACACGCCCAAGGCTCTTGCAGATGCCTATTGGGGAGACGGAGCCCACCTCCGAACGGAGCATCTCTACCAGATCTATGCCTATGTCCGCAATGCCGAAGCCTTGGGCAGCAAGTGGCAAGACTGTGAAGGGATACTACTCTACCCAAGTGTTGGGGAGACGCTGCGGTACGACTATGAGTTCGGAGCCCATCCGATGCGAATTCGGTCTGTGGACTTGGCAGCGAACTGGTCCAGTATCCGCGAAGAACTTCTCTGCATAGCTCATGATGGCCTTCAAGTGACTTAGGTCGATTTCGAAATAACGACGGGAAAGGAATTTGCTCATGCGAGGAAAGGGCGGAGATTTTAGCCACGTGGTTTTGAGGTCTTTGGTATTTGTCTTGGTACTGGGGCATTCAGGAGCCTGGGCGTCAAGAGAAGTGACCAACTGGCACGTGCCAGAAGCTTTCAATGCGAAACCTCGATCTCTCCAAATCCGGGCTGTCTTTCCCATATCCGAAGAAGATTTTTCTGAATTTTGGGTGGTTGGGGTTGAGAATAATGTTTCAACAATGTACCGGGTAAAAGATGGCCAGTGGTCAGCAGAAGACCCGGTTCCTGACATAGGGATTATCAGTGACATAGTGATGTCCGACAAGAATCGCGGGTGGGCAATTGGGACAAAGGGAATTTTGGAATACGATGGAATTTTCTGGAGGAAGAAGGTAAGCCATGCTAACAGGCCGGTTTTTGGGGGGGAGCTCATAAGCCAGGTTTCAGAAAATGAAGTGTGGTTCGGCAACGAATACAGGATGAAAGATGGCGTATTTGAGGAAATGGAGTTCGAAGCAAGTACCTATATAAGTACGATATCAATGAGAGATAGTCTGAATGGGGTCATTCTGAATGGTAATGGAATTTATAAAACCTCGGATGGGATTAACTGGGAAAAAAGAAGGAGTTCACCAGGAGAGTGCTGGAATATTGGGTTGGATGATAGCTTAGCGATATGGTTTAATCAGGAGAGTACTCATGGCCTCTATTTTCAGGATGATTCAAAACAAGATCATATTGTTTTTTCTGCTACATATTTGAGGTTTGTTAAATTAGTTGGTGGTGAAGCCTGGTTTACCGGATCTTTTGGTACTCATCCCTGGGGTTTCCTGAGAAACCCCGAACTGGCCCGTTATTCAATCGCTGATGGTACCTGGAAACTGAATAGCGCCCCCAATCAGTTTCGGGCGTCTCCCTCAAGGGATCCCATCATAAAGAAACTTACTGTAACTCCCCATTTTGTCATTGCCACCTTTTTGAGCTTCAATTTGATGCCCGAAGTGGCCTTTTTCGCATCCCCGAGCCTGTCTGCAGCCACGGATTTGCATCTGGATTCCCTGCCTCTGAGCGATTTGCCAGCGGTGGGCGAGAAGCTTCTTCATGCCCTTACTCTGGCAAATGACGGCGATGGCTATCTGGAGTTGAAAGACATCTCAATCAATGGAGATATGTTTTTCATCCAACCGGGCACCTATACCCTGAGCAAAAGAGCCGAGTATGATCGTCTCCAGGGGAAAATATTCGTCCCCGCCCACGACAGCCTCCGGATTGTCATTGCCTATATCCCACCAGATCAGGGTTTCCATACAGGCAGCTTGACTGTTCAGACCAACGACCCCATCAACCCGGTCTGGACCGTGGAAATAACTGCAGCATCGGCAGGGACCAAAGGCCCTCTCATTGAAGCTCCTCCGGTTGTTGACTTTGGGAGAGTTCTTTTGGGGGGTAGTAAACAGGAAGTCCTGCGCATTGGGAATACCGGGAATCATACCCTCAATATCCTGTCCATCCAATCTGTCGATTTCTCTTTCAGCATTGCATCCCTGCCGGACACAGTGAGAATCCAACCAGGAGCCGAACGGGATTTCGAAATCGAGTTCGTTCCCTCGGACACCAGTTCCCATCAATCTCAAATCGAGGTTCTTAGCGACGACCCCATCAGACCATCTGTGATAGTCTCTGTGCAAGGGAAAGGGAGCCCGATACCCCCACCGTATTTAATTCTCGATTCGGGGAATATCTCTCCAACTTCCGGAAAAGATGATAAGGATATCATTCTGGTAGTTACGGGAGATTTCCCCGCCTCCAATGCAGAAATTGACAATACTCAGGTAGTGATTCAGGATAGTACCATCATGGTCGAAATGGCAACCAGATGGGTGGGGGACTTTCCCGGGCCTGTAGATGCACAGGTAACTTCCTGGCGGATTGAGGAAAATCTGGGAAGGTTGGGCGTTGGAACCTATTCGGTTCAAGCGTCAATCAATGGAAAGGAGGCGATTTCTTCGACATTGAGGATTAGCCCTCGCAACATCAGCCGGGGCCTCATATCCATTGACTTCAATCTCGATGAGGGTGATCAAGGGCAGAGAATCATCGGTAACGTGCAGCCAGGTAAGGTGGTCAAGGTTCAGCTAAACATGGCAAAGGGCCTTGAGATAAACGGCTGGAGCGTAACCGTTGATTACGATCCTGAGCAGGTGAGTTACAAAAGTAGTAGCTTTTCGCCGAGTGATTACCTGAAGGGTTTCATGCCTCTGGTTGATGAACAACCCGGACAGGTGAGTGTGGGGGGAGCTGTCCTGGGGGAATCGGAGAGCCGTTCTGGAGAAGGAGTGCTGGCAGAATTTGCCTTCGAGGCACTGGAAGGTTTTGCAGGGACGACGGAACTGGTCATTATCGAGAACAACTTCCGATTTGATGGCGGGGGCAGTGAGCGGTATGTGGTCCAGTCGGTTGCCACTATCACCAGTGAACCGGTTGAGCCACCCGTCGTTGGGGACTTTGACGGCAGCGGCAAGATCGACTTCACGGATTTCTTTGAGTTTGCGGATGCATTTGGTGGTTCCGATGCCAAATACGACCTGGATGGCAGTGGAGAAGTAAACTTCGATGATTTCTTCATCTTTGCCGACAATTTCGGTAAGGAAGCCAGGGCGAAGCTACTTGCCCTGGCGCATGAGTATCTGGGCCTTCCTATAGGTTCAAGTCTCGAGCAGAACTATCCTAATCCGTTCAACGCGTCTACGACGATCCGTTACCGGGTCTCCGAATCGGCCTTTGTGCGCATAGATGTATTTGACCTTACTGGTCAGCGGGTGAAAACTCTGATAAGTGATCACCTCAATCCCGGCTCGTATGAGGTTGTGTGGGACAGTACCAATGAGCAAGGTATGTCCACCTCGACAGGAGTGTACCTGATGAGACTTGAAACAGGAGAATTCACCGCAATGAAGAAGATGATGTTAATGAAGTGAGTCTGATAGCCTTCTGGTCAGCGCCGCATTTATCCCAAAAGGTTGGAGATAGGAAGCAGAAAGGCAGATGAACAATGGCAGACCGAGTCATCAGCGTACAGGGAAAAGGCACGGCTACAGCAGAGCCTGATTTGGTGCGGCTGTCGTTCCAGATCAACACGCTTCAGATGGAATATGAGACTGCTGTTACCCAGCTCAACGAGCGCGTAGACCAATTGCGCCGGGATGTGGCAGAAGTGGGCATCGATCCCAAAGACCTCAAAACTACCAGCTTCGACATCTCTCCAAAGCAGCATTGGAGCAGCGAAGAAGAGGAGTACCTCTTTCTTGGATTCGAGGCGGAGCATGATCTTCACCTCGAAATGCCGTTGGAGCAGGATCAACTCAACAGAACCCTGATGCAGCTTGCCCAGAGTGCAAGCGGGGCGACATTCTCTATCTACTTTGCTGTCAAAGATCAGGACATCTTGCGGAAGCAGGTATTGGCCGATGCGGTGGTAAAAGCGAAAGAAAACGCCCAAACTTTGGCCCAATCTGCCGGAGTGCAGCTGGGAGAAATCCTGCGTATCGACTACGGTTGGACAGAAGTCCGTTTTGAAGAACGAGTAATGAGCTATGATGCGGCGGAGATGCCCTGTGCGCCCATGCCTGATATTGAGCCAGCAGAGATGACGGCCTCGGACAACGTTACCGTGGTGTGGAAGATCATCTAACCGAAGGAGCCGAATTCGCTTCTGACATAGCTCAGAGACGAATTATCCAGGCTGGGTTATGCTTGCCCTGGGAGTCCGGGTCGCCACATTGGAGAATCGAAATCTGGAGGCAGAAATATGCCACGAGGGAAAGGAAGGCGAGTCGGGCAGCGCATCGATTTTCGTTCGCTGGGGTGTGCGCCTGTGAATGAGCAGGGAGTAGTGTACCTGTTTGGCATGCTCCACGATATACTCGACTTTACGATAGAATCCATCCAGACGGGGTTCCCGGACTGCACGGCCCGTCGTGATTTGGGGGACGGAAGTGCTGAGGAACTGAGAGTTGAGTTCGAGTTTGAAAGCCGGTCTTTTCACCGCCACGGGCACGACCCATTGGGAGCCGATGTGATCGTCTGCTGGAAGCACAACTGGGCGGATTGTCCCGATCACCTGGAGATCATCGAGCTTTCGACGCTCATCGATGTTGTTCCTCCGGTGAAGCCGAAAGAGCTGTCCACGTACCAGCGTTTCTGTCAGGAAAAGAGACGCGAGGGGTACTCGTTTAGCGAAATAGCTGCCCTTTGGCATGAAGGGGACAGACCATCGAGATCCAAAAAGCCCAAACCCAAGAAGCCCTTGTCCGAATGGCATATTTTCTGCCGAGACAAGCGAGGCGAAGGTTTGTCTTTTTCAGAAATTGCTAAGCTCTGGCATGACCAGCAGAAAAAGCAGACATAGACAAAATGCATGCATATCGAGGTGTCATCCGCGATGCGGAAGGCAATAGAAGGCCCATCATCTCCCTGGTAGGAGAGAACGCATGGAAGCTTGCCAACAGGATGCTGAAAGATTCTTTGGTTTTCTTGAGAATCTTGTAAGGGAGAACCTCGCAAAGCCGTTGCGTGTGGTTGATATAAACTGGGATGGTTTCAGTTCTGGACTGATCTGGGGCGGGAACCAAGATTCCCCGAACCCTCGCAACAGGATCTGTGACCTATTACCTCCGGAGATTCTGTCTCTGATCGAGAGTTCGACCACCGGCACCAGCCTCTGTGAGGGAGATAAGTCTACTATTGTCAAAACAATAAATAGTGTACTAATGCAGCGCGATGTCTACCAGGAGCGCGATTTCGCCAATGTTGATCTCCCTGGAGATGTTCAGGGGTTGTTGTCCCGGGACCGAAATGATCTCTCCAATAGAGACATACAAACGCTTAATGGCCTTCTGTTTAGAGCGTCTTTGGACTGCTGCCCTGATGCGGCAGAGCGGATCGATGACATTCGATCATTAGGCAAAGGGGCAGTTCAAGCAGTGAAAAAGGCTGCCAGAGAATCAGATGAGATTGACGAACTCAAGAAGCATCGGCAGAGCCGGTTGAAGACACTTCGGCGTTGGAAGGATCAAGCCGACGAATGGGGATACGCCGAACTCGGAGCAGAGATCACCTGGTTGATCACAGGCCTACAACAAGCAGAAACTGAACCACGGCGCAGCAGACAAAACGAACCATATAACAAAGCACTTGAACGAATTACCGGAGAGCTGGAGCGATGTAGAGTGGAATATGCGTCGTATATGGCAATGTGTGCGCTGTGGTATTCGGGATTTTCAAAAATGGATGGGATTGGGAATGCGGTGCCTCCTCCTAATGACCCCATCGCAACATACAAAGAGCGCGGACACCGTTTTCAGGGAATTAACCAACATCTGAGAACCCGGGTCTTGAGATACGAAAAGGCTTTCATAGAGCGTCTGGAGCTTTGGCGAAAAAGCCAAAAGAGTCTAATGGCCGATGAATGGCAAGGCTCCCGACCTGAATGGATGCCCCCTTCTCTATATAGGCTCCTCCTGTCACGGGACCACTATGCGGAGTATGGGGAGATACTCGAGGATATACGACGAGACATTGAAACCCCTCGGAGGAAAAGGTGGAAGTCGCCTGATTAGGATCAGCCTCTCTATTTTGTAGCGGAACCCTCGACACAAAACCGGGTATATCTGCTACATGACAAAAAGGGCTCTGTATAGCTTCGTATTAATGAGGCTATGCAGAGCTCTTTTAGTTTTTCCCAATTCAAGTGGAGGTTCAAGAATGGCTAAGAACATATATGATCCGGAGGTGGGGACGTGGGGCAACGATCGGGCTGCAGCCTACTTGGGCTGCACCTCGGACACTCTGCGAGTTTGGGTGAGTAAAAGGAAAGTACCCTTCATCAAAGTCGGCCGGTTAACGCGCTTTCTGAAGCGAGATTTGGATGAGTTTTTGGAGCAAAATCGTGTCTCGGTAGAGGTCTAAAACGCAGGTTTCCCCCCCGAGTGGACTTACAACAAAATGCCCCTGGTGGCCGGGTAGGCTACAACCAGGGGCGGAAAGAAAAATGCTATGTCAAATTTAACTTTTTCTACCTCCGACGACAATGCTGCAACTGAACGGTTCGACGCTGATGAATGCAGACGCGCCCTGGATATCCTGCACGACCCCGGCACCGTCTTCGAAATCCGCATTCCGAAGACGGCACGACATGGCGTGGTATCCGGCTACTTTGACGACCCCCAAAAAGCTGTCCGGGCCGTGGCTACGCTGAGTGGCCGAGTTCCTGGTATCTATACCACAAGCAATCCTGTGAATCCTGACTTGTTGGCCCGTACAGATAACCACTTGACGAACCGTTCGAAGAGGACGACCAGCGATCGGGATATTTTGCGGCGGCGTTTGCTGCTCATCGATTTGGACCCCATCAGGCCAGCGGGTATCTCCTCAACCGATAGGGAGCATGCGGCGGCTCTGACCCTGGCCGAGGAGATTCGGGAGTGGCTGACCGCGCAAGGCTGGCCGGAGCCTATCCTGGCTGATAGTGGGAACGGAGCCCATCTACTGGCTCGGATAGACCAGCCCAACGACGACAACGCCCGGGGGCTGGTCGAGCGATGTCTGAAGGCTCTTTCTTGGAAGTTCACTGATGAAGTCGTCGAGGTTGACTTGACTACTTTCAACGCCGCGAGAATTTGGAAATTATATGGTACTATGGCTTGTAAAGGCGATTCCACAGAGGAGCGTCCCCACCGGTTAGCGCGGATCCTGAAGGTTCCCGAGCGTACGGAGGTGATGGCGTGAATGTCGTGGGTCGGGAATACCTGGAGGAATTGGCGTCTATGTTGCCCGAGGAGTCGGCCAGGCATCCTACTACGGGGAGGGAGTATCGGGGGAAGTTTGATCTTGACCAAAAGATCGAGGAATACAACCTGCCTGTAGCGCGCTCTGGGCCGTGGCAAGGTGGGCGAAGGTGGGTCTTGGCGATTTGCCCTTGGAACTCAGATCATACCGATAACTCCGCATACATCGTGCAGCGCGATACCGGCGAGATTAGCGCCGGCTGTCACCACAACGGCTGCAATGGGAAAGGGTGGGCGGAGTTGCGGGAGGTGTGTGAACCTGGCTATCGGGGACGCAACGTCGGTAGGATAGAGGAGATATCTCCGCTGCAGCAAGTCGAAAAGGAATCGTTGGATCTGTCGGCGCTGCGCTGTGTGGCCGATGTCGCACCCGAGAAGGTTCGCTGGTTGTGGGATCCCCGCATCCCCATGCGGCATCTGACGGCCCTGGAGGGGGATCCGGGCGAGGGTAAGAGCTTTGTCACTCAGGCGATGGCAGCGGGTTTGAGTCTGGGTCAGGGCCTACCGGACAGGGAGGTAGCGGAGCCCGTTAATACGTTGCTGTTGACGGCGGAGGATCACATTCCCACGTCAGTACGACCGCGGCTCGAAGGGATGGGCGCGGATCTGAACCGCATCTTCACCTTTGATGATGTTTTTTCGCTGGACGAGAAGGGACTTGGGGACCTGGAGCAGCTCGTTACCTGCACGTCCGCGCGGTTGGTTGTCATAGACCCTATTGTCGCCTATCTGTCGCCGGATCTGGACATCAACCGGGCAAATGAGGTGCGTGCGATTATGGCCGGATTGGCGGGTCTGGCGGAACGTTGTGACTGTGCCGTAGTCATCGTGCGGCATTTAGCAAAGGGCAGTAGCAACAAGGCTATTTACCGTGGACTGGGCTCTATCGACTTCACGGCGTCTTGTCGATCCGTTCTACTGGCCGGCCACGACGCCGACAACCAAAATGCTCGGGCGTTGGTGCAAATCAAGTCCAATCTGGGGCCGCTGGCCGAGGGGGTTGGTTATTCCATCGAGGAGGGCCGCTTTCGGTGGACCGGGACGACGGCGATCACCGCTGGCCGTATCCTGGCCCCAGAGACTGAGGATTCAGCTTTAAGCGAGGCGAGGAGCCTGCTACAGGAGATGCTGGCCAAGGAGCCGAAAAAGGCGAAGGAAATTCAGGATGAGGCAAAAGCGGCGGGCATCTCTCAAGCCACCCTGCGGCGCGCGAAAGATGCCCTGAAAGTGTCGGTGCACAAGGAAGGTTTTCAAGGCGCCTGGGTATGGGAACTGTTCAAGGATGTTCAAGAACCCCAAGATGCTCATCCATGAGCGTCTTGGGAGAATCGTTCAATGATGTTCAACGATGCCTTAAGGGCGCAGGATGAGAACCTTTGGCGCCTTTGGGAGAAATGGAGGTGAATTCCCCGACATGAGCACTTTTTAAAAAGTGTATATTTTACAGTTAGTTAGGATGAATACAGATTCAAAGGTGCTCAGATCTGGGCCTTTAGAGCATCTTCTAAATCAATGAGCACCTTTAACGAGATAGAGAAAGACGTATGACGACGACTACAACGTCTCCCTTTAAGGCCATCCAGGCGGCGGCATCAGATGCGGAGTTAGAGGGCATCCTGGAGGATGTGAACGCAGCCTTCGAGCGCGGTGATATGGACAGGGTGACGGTAGAGACGCTGGCGCGGCTGATGGTGGAACGTAGCCGGCAGTTCTACCGGCTGGAGAATCTCGAGTACCGCCCGGCGGCGCGGACGCACCGAGGGGGTCGACGATCAGCAGATACACGTGAGGGCTTGAGGGGTGCATCCAGATTACATTCGACGAGTCCAGGGGATCTACAAAGACGATCCAAAGGGCGATCAAAGGTTGGACCACTTCGGAGTATTTAGCAACGATTGAGAGGGAGCTATAATGAAAGAAAATGGAAATACAGACACTCAGGGTGCCTTGCAGCAGGTTCTCGACAACATCAATGAGGACCAACGCAATGACTTGCACCAGGGCCGCAAGATAGCCGGTGAGATGGCACTCAAACAGATGCTTGATACCTCCGAGCGTCTCCTGAAAAGGCGGCAGTCGGGTACGCCGATAGAGGTAGCAGCACTTTTTGCAAGGCGGGATTTGGAGTCAGATGCAAGCCGATGGAGGGTACTACGGGCAAGCGGCGTACTTCTGGGGGATCCTGCATTTTTCCTTCTCACCCTTCAGATAAAGAATCATGTACTGGCACAGATGATCGTGGAAGAAATATATGATGAAACTTATAAGATGGAACTGACAGCGAAGCTGCTGAAGCTGTTCGGCGAAGAGGAAGTGGCGAGATTATGCGAGGAGGATCCTGAGGGTTACTGCCGTATAGCCGACTGCATCCAGGAGGAAACAACGAGGCGATGGGGTACGGAATCGGAGCCCGGGGAGGGAACTACTTGGGCAGGGGATCTTGATAAGTAATGATTAGGGACTGAAAGATGAAATCCATAAATACTGCTAAGTGCCAGGAAACGAAGGCAGACGGAACGCGTTGCCGGGCCAATGCACAAAGGGGCACCGAATACTGTTTTTTTCATGATCCCACAAAGGCCAGAGAGCGTACCGCCGCCAGAGAGGCTGGCGGTAGCAAGGGCCGCGCTGCGGTCCTGGAAGCCGCGCCAGATGTGCTGCTGACGTCGAGCTCAAATGTTATCACGTTGCTGGGCGAAACGATTAACCAGGTTCGACGAGGCGATCTGGACCCGAAAGTCTCCAACGCCATCGGTTATCTGACCGGTATTCTCTTGAAGGCACTGGAGCAAGGCCACTTGGAGGAGCGTCTGATCGTGCTTGAAGAGATCATCAATCACCGACCGCTGCCGACGGACCGACCGTTCCACTCCACCAAGGTTGAAGAAAACGTCGCCTTCGCCTTTACCTCTTCCGGTGCCGAATGATGACTACCAGCAAGCGTCGCCTAAAAAAAATCGAGATATCCTTGACACCAAAGGAGGCGGTCCTGTTGTGGCTAAAAAACGCCACCACACAGGCCGAAGATTGGACCACCTATATTGCAGATCGGTTCTCAAGAGGCGAGAAGCCGCCGCGTGACGAGATAGCCGATCAGATCGAAGGGGCGATCCACCAGGCCATGAAAGGTGAGAAGGCCGACCAAGTCGACCAAGCGATTCGCCAAGCTGTACGCGAAGGCGATTTCCTATTTATGCTCTTTTTTCGCGTCAACATCGAGGTAATGGCTGAATCCAAGGCTAATATGCTTCAGGTCAGCCTTTTGGCGGAACAGATACAGGGAATCTTTGAGCGAGATTCTTTCAGCGACGAAAAGCGCATATCCGATCAAACACGGGTTGCAGATTGGAGGGCGAGGGCCCTGTCATATACGGGCGAGATCTACTGCACACAGGCCACTATCGAGGTCTTAGAGAGGAGGTATTTCGATGGAGCATCCATCCTTGTTCCGGATGTGGCCGACGAGTTACAGCACCAGCTCGAAATGCTTAGGCAGATTATCAGCGTCTACAACGATACGATTCAGGTTCGACTGGATCGCTACCAGGATCAGGAGTCGCTGGCTGCCGAGAAACCGGAAGCTGACGACGAGAGGCCCTCATCGCTGCGGTCGGGTTTCTGGATCGACCTGGACGAGGTCCGTCGCATCGTTCAACCGCACATCCATAAGAAAGTCCAGGGAATAGCTGCAGGAGCTGAAATTGAGTCGCTGGCAGGTATCGGAGAGCCTGGAGACGTACTTCGCCTTTATGGCCAATTGATGGCCAGCTTAGGTGACGGTCAGTAGCAGAGACTGAACGGAAAGAGCCCCTGGAATACCTATGTCTTCTATGCAGAAATCGAAGCTGACCACTTTGCTATCGCCCGGCGGAATTGATCCGAATTGAGGGCCGGAGAGAATTCGTATCGTCTGCGACCTATTGTCGAGGAATTTCAGAGATAGTCTGGAAGAGGCAGGGGCTTGAGATCGGTTGACTATCGTTGTTTCCAGCGTTCCCTGGAGCGTCTTGTTCTCAGATTGGTAATCTGTCCATAACCAGACGAGGTTTTCTATGCGGAAGCATTCTGCTGTTTCATCAGGTTCCCAGTTAGTCCTGTAAGTCTGAGGGAATTCGACAGGCAGGTTGCCAGTAGACAGAGCTCGCATTCTATTGGTTCGTTCATTCAGTTCGTTGCGCCTTCTCTCATCATCGTGGACTTCGTCAACCAGGCGGTCGAGCAGTTCCTCCGGTTCCAGCAGTTCTTCTGGGATGTCTTTGACCGAAGGGAATTCTCCCGTTTTCTCTCGCTCAAGCCTCTCTATTCGCAGTTTCTTTTCAGCGTTCTTTTGCCATAAGTAGATGGCTACGAATAACAGGGCAACGATGAAGATGATTTCCATATAGCAGCCTCAAGCAGATTAACTATCTTCAAACAGCCTCTTGATCAGCAGCTCCCGCTGCTCTTCCTCGGGCCGAGCCAGGAAATCCTGAATCAGGATTCGGACGATCTGCGCCCGGCTCAATTGTCCCTGAGAGTGCTTATCCAGCGCCTCGATCTCCTGCTTCGTTAGCCGCACTGCTATCATACCATCATTGCTCATTGGACATTCCTTTTCCATTGCCTGAGGGTTTCTATCAAAAAAAAGCAGATAGAGGGGTTGATTTCAATTGATATCTTAGATATCTTTAATATCATAGGTATCAACAAGGGAAGGAGGCGCATCATGGAGAAGGTTTTGGCTGCAACCCGTCTGGACGGGGCAACGCACCGCATGTTGAAGGAGATGGCCCTTCGGCAAGAGAGGACGGTGGCTTATCTCATGCGAAAAGCAGTGGAGCAGTTCGTGGAAGTCGAAAAGGAAAAGGAGCAACAACAATAGTTTTGTGGGGTGGCCTGGGTAGAGCAGTTCTCCCGCTCGGTGAGAACTCCCCGAAAGCTAAATCTGGGTCGCCCCTCAAGGATATGATTGCTCAGAGCAAGCAAATGAGACTGCGGGCGGGCTGGCCCAGGTAGCGCGTCGTCGTCTGACCAGCGGCGGCATTCCCAAGCGCACCTGGCGTCGGCCCGTTTTCGATGATACTCGGATATCTTGATTATTCCCATGGGCAGAAAGGAGTGTGGGAGGATGGCACGAAAAAAGAAGATCAAAGGCGACAAAGTTGAGCCAGGAATCTGGCACCACATCTCCGGGGAAGGGTACGTGGCAGAGATAAATTATACCGATCCGCAGACAGGGCGGAGAGCACGGGAACAGAAGACTATCCATCGGTTGGATCTGGCGAGAGAGTGGAGACGCAATCGTCGGGCTGATGCAGACGCTGGAGAGATTCAGCGAAAGAAGGATCGTCCTGCCCCAATCTTGTTCGAGGATTTGGGGGATGAATATCTGGAGCAGTGGTCGAGGGTGCAGAAAAAAGAATCTACGTACATCCGAGATAAGGCGAGAATGAAACGACTGAAGTTGATCTTCGGCCAGAAATTCCTCACCGAGATTACCCAGCGGGATGTCGAGCGTTTTCTGGCTGATCGGAAAGCCGATGGGATGGCTCCGGCTACCATGAATCGTGAGTTATGCTGCCTGAAGAACATGCTGCGGAAAGCTGTCGATTGGGGATACCTTCAAAGCAATCCTGCCGGAGGAGTGAAGCAACAGAAGGAGAGTCCTCCAGAGTTTGACTTTCTGCGAGAAGGGGAGATCAATCTGCTCATCGAGAAAGCCGCTCCGCACCTCAAAGCGTTCCTAACTCTGGCTATCTATACAGGGATGCGCCGGGGGGAACTTTTCAAACTGGAATGGCGGGACGTAGGTTTCAGCAAGGGTGAGAAGGGGATTATCACTGTTCGCGATACCAAAAATCGAGATACCCGATATATCCCGATGAGCAATATTGTTCGTGACACACTTCAACGTCATCCCAAGCGCATTCTGGTTGAGGCAGGTGAGAAGGGGCAGGTAACCCGTCGAGAGTGTCCCCTGGTCTTCTCATGGCCAGATGGCAGCGGGTTCAAATGGATTGATAATGGTTTCAAGGGAGCTCTGGAGAGAGCTGGAGTCACCCGGTATATTCGCTTCCACGATCTACGTCACACCTTTGCTTCACATTTGACCATGAAAGGCGTGGATCTACGGACGGTGGCCAAGCTGTTGGGACACCGAGATATCAAAATGACGATGAGGTATGCACACTTGGCACCAGACCATCTGCAAGGAGCTGTGGATGTGCTGGAGACCAGAGATGAGAGAAGGGAGAAGAGGCGGGAAGCGGGTTGAATCGCCCCGTGTTTTCCTGCTTGGGAAGGAGAGGGCTGATCATTATCACAAGGCAGTAGCCCACTCATCTCTCCGAGGGCCAGCGGACGACCTGCGCTTCGCCGCTGCCGGCCATCCGTCCCCCGGGCCCACAGAGGACGTCGTCTCCAACCGATCTTGAAGAAGACTTCGAGTCTGGGGGAGATGTCGATGGTGACGCGTCTATAGACGAGGCTTCGCTCAAAAATTCAATCGCCAGGCATGTATTTCACCAGACGAGCACCAGTTCTAAGAGCTTGGTGCCCTCCCATATCAGGCTGCAGAGAACGCCGAAAGGCCGAACGCAGATCCCCCGGAGGGCGATCATACGCACCACCCCGCAAAACTCGGCTTGTGCCGAATTTTGGACCGGTTGGATCCAATTGCGAATGCTCTGGATAAGAATCAAAGTACCAATCGCCTGTCCATTCCCAAACATTCCCATACATATCGTGTAACCCCCAGGGATTTGGTAACTTTGTCCCTACTTCATGGGCATATGTCTCCTGGGGATCTACACCGAAAGTATTCTCTCGGAACCACGCATAGTCTCCCACCAAGCTCTCATCATTCCCGAACGACCACATAGTCGTTGTTCCTGCTCTGCACGCATATTCCCATTCAGCTTCTGTTGGTAGACGGTATTGCTCTGAGCCTTCCGCATCGTTCAACCGACCGATGAACGCCTGCACATCAAACCACGAAATCAGGATTGCCGGGTGCTTTGGATCATCCCGCCAGTATCGGTTGTCATTATCCTTTTTCTCATAGGGACGAGTGCCCATCACCGTTTCCCACTGTTCCTGGGTAATCTCATACTTCCCCAGATAGAAACCTCTACTGATCGTTACTTCGTGTTGAGGGCCATCGGGATGCCCCGGTTCCCAATCGGATGCTCCCATCGTAAATGTGCCCGGCTCGATCCACACGAACTCCATCGTCGCACCCCCAGGCAGATTAGCCGTCATCAGCTCGATCGGCTCCTGAACGAGTTCAGTTACCGTCACTACCACCTCGTCCTGGATATCCGGATGCTTACCATCAGTTACGGTGAGTACGAAGCGGTAAGTTCCCGGCTCCTCAGCAGAGAACGATGCGATCTCCTCATGGTCAAAAACGATGTGGGTCGCCGGGCCAAATGTTTGTGCCCAGTAGTAGCTCAGATCGTCACCATCGGGGTCACTGCTGTCGGTTCCATCCAGTTCCACTGTCGTTCCCACATCAGCAACTTGATCTGGTCCTGCTTCTGCGGTAGGGGGATCATTTGTCTCAACTGTCGCATCTATTGCTCCCATTACCAAGCGGAAACCGACATAATTGCTGTTGGCATTTTCATTCATGAAACTGCGAACCGATGACCGTGTTCCCTGAACTGGACTGTCGAAGCGACCGCCACGGATAGTATAATCCGGGTTATCAAAGGATCCCAACCGTCCTATCGGATCTATTTGATCTTCACTTGAATAACTACCATACCAGTCCCGTACCATCTCATCCACATTTCCATGCATGTCATACAATCCCCATGGATTGGGCAGCTTCGAGCCGACTGTATGCGCATATCGCTCCCCGACGTCCCAGGCATTCTTCTGGTACCACGCATATTTTCCCAATTGACTCTCGTCGTCCCCAAACGACCACCGCGTTGATGTCCCCGCTCGACATGCATACTCCCATTCAGCTTCCGTAGGTAAACGAAAATGCCCAGATAACCCAAGTTCATTTAGGCGCATCGGGAATGTCTGGATTTCAGTGCTTTGGATCTGGGCTGCTGGATTATTAGGATCGGGTCGCACATACTCAGCTGTTTCCCATGGACGATTACCCATCACAGCTTCCCATTGGCCCTGAGTTACCTCGTATCTCCCCAGATAGTAACCTGTGCTGATCGTTACCTCATGCTGAGGTCCTTCGTTCTCTTCTCTCCCCGGTTCCGAAGGGGGTGATCCCATTGTGAACGTTCCAGGCTCAATCCAGATAAACTCCATCTTTTGCCTGGCGGGCAGATCAACAACAATGGTTTCCACTGAAGGCAGAGGGGCTTCATTTACCGTTATCACTACATCATCGATCGTACTATTCACCTGACCGTCATTTACCATCAGCATCAAGACATAAACCCCGACCGACGAAGCCAGGAAATTCGGGGTTGGGCTCGTTGTATCATCCAGCACCATGCCAGTAGGCGCTGTCCACTGGAACGTCAGCACATCACCATCCGCATCGCTGCTACCACTCCCATCCAAAGTCACCGCCTCCCCAACCTCGACAATCTGATCAGCGCCAGCGTTTGCGGTGGGAGGGGTGTTCAGCGATAGCGGCTCCGCCATTCTCAGCAACCGGGCACCGATGTAATCTCGGCGATAATCGGGTGTCGCTCTCAGGCGAAGTGCTGATTTTGTATCATAGTAGACATTCGCAAAACCTCCACCTCGCAGAACTCGGTTCGATCCAGACGCCGGCCCCATGGGATCAGTCTGACTGTTACTGCTGTACGGCCCATGCCAGTCCAGGCACCACTCCATCACATTCCCGTGCATGTCGTACAGGCCCCATGGATTAGGCAGCTTCGTGCCCACCCGCTTGGTTTCGTTTGAGGCATTATTCCCCGAATACCATGCATAGTCACCCAATCCACTCTGATCATCACCAAACGACCACGTAGACGTTGTATTGGCCCGGCAAGCATATTCCCATTCTCCTTCTGTTGGAAGACGATATAGGGAATCACCTGCTGTCACATTGAGTTGATGGACAAACGCCTGAGCATCATTCCAGGAGATCATCTCCACGGGACGGTCCTTGCCTTGGAAGTCACTTGGGTTGTTTCCCATCACCGACTCCCATTGCGCTTGCGCGATCTCATACTTCCCCAGATAGAATCCACGGCTGATAGTTACCTGGTGTTGCGGATCCTCATCCGACGTCTGCGAGCCCATCAGGAAGGTTCCAGGCTCAATCCACACCATTCCCAAAATATTCCCATCAGGAAGGTCTACATTAATGGCTTCCACTGACGGGGGGGGTGCGTCATTCACTGTTACCACAACCAACTCAGAGTCGCTGTTTTCATGTCCATCGTTGACGATCAGCGAGAAGATATGTATTCCAGGGCTTACTGCCAGGAACTGCGGCGTTGCACTGTCTTGGTCCACCAATTCTACACTCGGTCCATCAACCTGAACCCATCGGTAGTCCAACTCGTCGCCATCCAGATCGGAACTCCTGCTTCCGTCCAATTGTACCCTTACCCCCACTTCCACAGTCTGGTCCTCACCAGCATCAGCCTCCGGCGGATGGTTCAGAGCCATGGAATCTGCCATCTTGGCCAGGCGAAAACCGAGAGCATATATGCGAGTATTTGGTAGGTAATCGTACCGACGTCCCGCTGACCGAAGATATAGAGGAGCCTCGATGAAGGAACCGCCGCGAGCAACTCGTTTCTCTCCAGCAACAGGCCCTATAGGGTCAACCTGTGCTTCTGTTGTGTAGACCCGGTACCAATTGTCTTGGCACCATTCCCAAACATTCCCATGCATGTCGTGCAGGCCCCACAGATTCGACTTCTTCAAACCCACTTGATGGGCATATCGTTCCCCCGCATTCCCAGCATTGCCACTGTGCCATGCATAGTCGGCCAGATATCCCTCGTCTTCTCCGAATGACCAACGCGTGGTCGTTCCAGCACGACAGGCATACTCCCACTCGGCTTCCGTAGGCAGGCGATATACTGCCTCTCCTTCTGCCTGGTTCAGCGCCTGCACGTATTCCTGCACGTCTTCCCATGAAACATATACCGCTGGATGATTCGGGTTGGATTGCGCCAATCCCTGGCCCCACCACGGCGTCGTGTTCATCACAGCTTCCCACTGCTCCTGCGTCACCTCAAACTTCCCCAGATAGAACCCTCGGCTGATCGTCACGTCGTGCTGTGGGCTTTCATCTGCGGCCCTACCTGGTTCCGTTTCTGGAGATCCCATCGTGGACCTCCCTGGTTCGATCCACACAAACTCCATGGTTGCGCCACCAGGCAGATCGACAGTGAGAGTCTCCACTGAAGGCAAAGGAGCTTCATTCACCGTTATCACCACCTCGTCTGGATCGCTGTCTGCTTGTTCGTCGTTTACAATCAGCGAGAAGACGTATGCACCAGGGGCAGTCGGTGAGAACTGGGGGATAGCACTGTCTTGGTTTACCAGTTCTGTTTCTTGGCCGCTCGTCTGCGACCAGTGGAAGGTCAGGGAATGTCCCTCTGGATCCGTACTCTGGCTACCATCAAATTGGACAACGTCACCGACAGTCACTGTCTGGTCCAATCCCGCATCAGCTGTAGGTGCCGCATTGGGTTTCGCTGTGACGGTGATCATTATCTCGATGGGCCTACTCTCCAGCAGTTCGCTATCAACCGCAACAAATGAAAACCGGTATTCGCCGGGTTGATCGGGCGTGAATACGGCACGCGCACTGGTCGTATCTGACAAAAGAGCGATGGACTCGCCGCGCCAACGGAATAGCAGCGCATCTCCGTCTTCATCTGCTCCCTGTCCCTGCAACGAAGCAGTCTGTCCTATCTCGATGCTCTCAGGTGGATCTGGGATGGATGCCACAGGACGGTGGCCTCGAACGATAACAAATACGGTATCTGGCTCACTGCGTAGTCCGAATGTTTCCTCTTCAACATAAAGGGTGAAGACATAAGTCCCTCTTCCGAGTTCGGGCTTGAAGGAGATCCGATTGGCCGTTTGGCTGTTATTGTCGGTGAAGGTGCCTACGATAGATCGATCATGGCTTCCCGTCTGATCCAGGATCTGTGACCAGTGGTAGATGAGGGCCCCCTCGGGCTGGATGCGGCCCACGCCATCCAGAGGGATCACCGTTTCGTCCAATCCGGTCCGGAGCGTGTCTGGACCGTCGCGCATACCCCCCCGGGCGGTGATATCAAAGACTTTAACCTGATGAGTCGCACGTCCGATATTCCCTGTTCGGTCCACAACCTCCAGAGCTACCGAGAAGCTGCCAGCCTGGATGTAGGAGTGACTGATCTGCTTTCTCGTCGTCCATGGAATCTCAAATGATCCGTCGCCGTCAAAGTCCCAGCGTACCCGCAGGGAATCCGTTGGATCGTGCCGGTCGATAGCTCCTGCTTGAGCAACAAAGACCGTGTCTACCTTGCCTATATCGGGCGACACAGTAACAGTTACCTCGGGGGCTTCATCGCCCACTCGCTGAATCAACAATACCGCCGTGGCCGTCTTTCTGAACTCAACCACCACATCCGTACTGGCTCCCCACAGCGTATCTCCCTCACTATCCTGAAGCGTCAGGCTGACTGTTCGCTGTCCTTCGGGCACCCCACCAATGCCCCCCCTTATCCAACCATCCTCGACTTGAAGGGTGGTATCCATGGGCGCCATCCCGTCCCCGGTGATCTGAAGGAGTCCCTGAATGATGGTTGCCTTTGCAGACCGATCCTCCGGTGCTGATAGAGTCGGAATCTGAACCTCAATCGAAACAGACCCAACTCGACCAGCAAGAATTGCTGTTGGCTTCTTCCTGTCACATTGGACCTGCACCAGGACCAGGAAGCCCAAGAGAAACACCAGGACAGGACTGCTTCTGGCGAATAGCCGGGAGATTATCGCGCAATCTCTCCCCTCAATGTCAGCACGATTCCTCATGTCAGGGCACCTTCACTTCCACATCAACCCGTCCTGTACGGGGTTCTTGTTTACCGCCTTTTGTGGTGCTTATGATGATCGCGCTCCCACCTACAGCCGTTGCCCCCAGCAGCCACCAAAGCCATCTACGACCTCCCTGCCTGTATTCGCTCGATCCCAGAGGAGGCATAGAACTGCTGTCAGCCGAGAACGGTTGCGCTATAGCCTCTGCAGTCTGGTCATTGACGATGAAGATCGGCAAATTGGTGCCCAAGATCTGGCCATGGGGATGCTGCTGTCCCATCGTCAGTCGAGGCACCTCCATATCTACATGGCTGAACAGATCGCTGATCCACACCACACCATCCTCATCCGCCGCTTCGCCTGTGAATCCCCGCAGAATACTGTAGGTGAAAGCGCCATGCGCCTGATCCTCACCTCGCAGACGGAATTTCTCATCCTCATAGGATTCTTCCCCCGCTTTGCTGGCCGAAAGCAAAAACTGTCCCTCTGCTTGGGCCAGCGCCTCTGACAGATCCTCCCCCTTTTTGATTCCTCGAGCTCCCACGCGGAAGGCCCCCGCATGGCAGGTATCCAGCCACAGCACGAGTTTGCTGATGTTGCCCTGGAGTCGTCTGCACGTCTCATCGAACGTGGCCATCGACAGCCCGGCAAAAATCAGGTTCTCGGCGTTGGCATTGTACGGAAGGAAATAGTAAGTACCCGTCTGGCGGTCTCGAAGGCCGTGTCCAGCAAGGAAGATCAACACGACATCATCGCCGGATGCCTGCCCGAGAAAACGACTCATGGCACTGAGGATCCCATCCCGGGTGGCCTGTTCGTTGACTAATACGTGGACAAACACCTCGCGGAACAGCCGTCCCACCTGCGTCTTCATTACTTGAGCTATCTTCATGGCATCGTGATCCGCATACCGTAGCTGGATGCGCTCATCCTGGTAATCGCTCACGCCGATCGAGAGGACCCACAGAGTCGTTTTCTCGCGGAGAGCTGGGACAAGCTCTTGCACTTGGAAATCTCTGTTCTCGATATCTGCCCACGTCCCAACTGGGAGTCCCAGTTGGAGAGACATGAGAAGACAAAGCCCTACCCTTGGGATACTCAAATGTTTCATGGTTTCTCATCCCCACTTGAAGCGATAGAAACTGTCGTCATGCAGGCTACGGTCCCCAGGCCCACGCTCTACGGAGAGCCATATGCTAATTTACGGATTTTTTATACAGATGGTGGGGTTTTTCGTATATTGACGGACAAAGGTCCGATTGTCACCAAACGGCCAAGGAGTCGGATGGAATGAGAACACTGTCTCTGATTCGAGCGCGGAGGGAAAGTCCCAAACCAAGCTTCCCCCTCAGAATTGTTACTTTACTGCTCCATCTAATCTTTGGGTCAGTTTTTCAGGTCTTTGCCCAAGTTGAGATAGAGCCGAATGCTACTGTCTCCCAGGCAACGACCGTGACATCGGGTCAGCAGGTACAAGGGTCTCTCTACGATCGAAATGATGTGGATTACTACAAGCTTCCCCTAACATCACAGCAGGAAGTGACCGTCACTCTATCGACGACAGCAAGAGAGCAATTCTACGAGATGGGATTGCTGGTTGAGGTACTCAATGCCTCGAACGCAAAGGTAGGTGGGTTCTCATCAGAGACAGCCACTCCTATAGATACCAAGTTGATCGCTGGTCCTGGCGATCTATTCATTTCGGTGAGAAAAGACCCCAGCAACAGCCGCTTCGAGGGTACTCTCCAATACTTCCTGACCGTAACATCCACAGCCATGGGAACGGCAGTAACCGTCGAGATAGAGCCGAATGCTGCTATCTCCCAGGCAACGACTGTTACATCGGGTCAACAGGTACAAGGGTCTCTCTACGATCGAAATGATGTGGACTACTACAAGCTTCCCCTAACATCACAGCAGGAAGTGACCGTCACTCTATCGACGACAACGAGAGAGCAATTCTACGAGATGGGATTGCTGGTTGAGGTATTCAATTCCTCAAACGCAAAGGTAGGTGGGTTCTCATCAGAGACAGCCACTCCTATAGATACCAAATTGATCGCTGGTCCTGGTGATCTATTCATCTCGGTGAGAAAAGACCCCAGCAACGGCCGCTTCGAGGGTACTCTCCAATACTTCCTGACCGTAACATCCACAACCATGGGAACGGTAGTAACCGTCGAAGTGGAGCCGAATGCTGCTATCTCCCAGGCAACGACTGTTACATCGGGTCAACAGGTACAAGGGGCTCTCTACGATCGAAACGATGTGGATTACTACAAGCTTGTCCTGGCATCACAGCAGGATGTCACTGTCACTCTATCGACGACAGCGAGAGAGCAATTCTACGAGATGGGATTGCTGGTTGAGGTATTCAATTCCTCAAACGCAAAGGTAGGTGGGTTCTCATCAGAGACAGCTAATCCTATAGATACCAAGTTGATCGCTGGTCCTGGTGATCTATTCATCTCGGTGAGAAAAGACCCCAGCAACGGCCGCTTCGAAGGTACTCTCCAATACTTCCTGACCGTAACATCCACAACCATGGGAACGGTAGTAACCGTCGAAGTGGAGCCGAATGCTACTATCTCGCAGGCAACGACCGTAACACCGGGTCAACAGATACAAGGCTCTCTCTACGATCGAAATGATGTGGACTACTACAAGCTTCCCCTAACATCACAGCAGGAAGTGACCGTCACTCTATCGACGACAACGAGAGAGCAATTCTACGAGATGGGATTGCTGGTTGAGATATTCAATTCCTCAAATGCAAAGGTAGGTGGGTTCTCATCAGAGACAGCTAATCCTATAGATACCAAGTTGATCGCTGGTCCTGGTGATCTATTCATCTCGGTGAGAAAAGACCCCAGCAACGGCCGCTTCGAAGGTACTCTCCAATACTTCCTGACCGTAACATCCACAACCATGGGAACGGTAGTAACCGTCGAGATGGAGCCGAATGCTACTATCTCGCAGGCAACGACTGTGGCATCGGGTCAACAGGTACAAGGCTCTCTCTACGATCGAAACGATGTGGACTACTACAAGCTTGTCCTGGCATCACAGCAAGATGTCACTGTCGCCCTATCGACGACAACGAGAGAGCAATTCTACGAGATGGGATTGCTGGTTGAGATATTCAATTCCTCAAACGCAAAGATAGGTGGGTTCTCATCAGAGACAGCTAATCCTATAGATAGCAAGTTGATCGCTGGCCCTGGTGATCTATTCATCTCGGTGAGAAAAGACCCCAGCAACAGCCGCTTCGAAGGCACTCTCCAATACTTCCTGACCGTGACTGGAATTGGGGATGAGAGTCCCAATAATGTGCCGGTGCTGGCAGAGATCAGCAACAAGGCTGTCGTGGAAAGCCAGACACTCAGCTTCTCGCTGTCGGCTACCGACCCTGACGGTGACGTGCTGACCTACTCGGTAACCGGTAATCCTGCTGGTTCATCACTGTCGGGTAACACCTTTACGTGGACGCCGACGAGTGGTCAGGCAGGGTCTTATACACCCAGCTTCACGGTCAGCGACGGCAGAGGTGGGACAGATTCAGAGAACGTCACCATCACCGTGACGACTCCCGCGCCGGTTAACCAGGCTCCAGTGCTGGCAGAGATCGGTAACAAGGCGATCGAGGAAGGTCAGACACTCAGCTTTGCTGTTTCGGCTACCGATGCTGATGGAGATGTGCTGACCTATTTGCTGGAGGGTAATCCGGCTGGTTCCTCTCTGTCGGGTAACTCCTTTACCTGGACCCCCAGCAGCGGTCAGGCAGGTTCCTATGCACCCATATTCGCGGTCAGCGACGGCAAAGGGGCAACTGATTCAGAGAGCGTCACTATTACCGTGACAGCTCCCGCACTGGTCAATGAAGCTCCAGTGCTGGCAGAGATCGGCGGCAAAGCGATTGATACGGGTCGAACCCTCAGCTTTGTGCTATCGGCCACTGACGTGGATGGGGATGCACTCACCTACTCGGTAACCGGCAACCCTTCTGGCTCATCACTGACGAGTAACACCTTTACCTGGACACCCGCCAGTGGTCAGGCGGGCTCCTATACACCCAACTTCACGGTCAGCGACGGCAGAGGTGGGACAGATTCAGAGAGTGTCATCATCACGGTAACGACCTCTACGCAGGTTAATCAGCCGCCGACGCTGGAGGAAATCTGGGCCCGGACGATCGAAGAGAGACAGACACTTAGCTTCGCACTTTCTGCTGCCGATGCTGATGGTGATGGGCTCGCCTATTCGGTGACGGACAGCCCTGCTGGCTCATCCCTATCGGGCAACACCTTTACCTGGACACCCGCCAGTGGTCAGGCGGGTTCCTATGCACCCATATTCACAGTCAGCGACGGCAAAGGTGGGACAGATTCGAAGACCGTCATCATCGACGTGACAGCCTCCGCAAACGTTAATCAGCCGCCGGTGCTGGAGGAAATTGGCGACAAGTCTACCGAGGAAGGTCAGTTGCTGAGTTTCACTCTCTCAGCTACCGATCCCGATAGTGATCCCCTCACTTACAGCGTAACGGATAATCCCGCTGGCTCATCCCTGGTGAGTGGTGTGTTTTCCTGGACTCCTGCGGCTAATCAGGTAGGGATATATGCTATCACGTTTACTGTTAGTGATGGCCATGAAGGGGTTGATAATCAGACGACCCAAATCACAGTCTCTGCAAGGAACCACAGTCCTACCTTACCAGATGTAGTCGATCAAGAGGTGGAAGAGGGACAGAAAGTCAGTTTCTCGCTTGATGCCGCAGATCCCGATGACGACCCTCTCACCTATACTGTGGCCGGGGATCCCAGTGGCTCACAACTGACAGACAGCCAATTCTCATGGATCCCTGACATCGGCCAGGCGGGTTCCTACACGATGGTTTTCACCGTAGACGATGGAAGAGGGGGGACTGATTCTCAACCAGTGACCATCAAGGTCATCCAAGGCAACCGACCTCCAGTATTGGCGGACATCGCCAACCAGGAAGTACAGGAAGGAAGAGCGCTTGCCTTTACCCTGAAGGCGACCGATGCCGATGAGGATCCTCTGACCTATAGTGTGACCGGGAACCCAACAGGCTCCACCCTTGAAGGCAGAGCCTTTTCCTGGACTCCTGAAATAGGACAAGCTAATTCCTACACACTAACTTTCTCAGTCAGTGATGGCAACGGAGGGAGTCACAGCCAATCATTGACTATTATAGTCACACGAGGGAATCGTGCTCCCGAACTGATTGATCTTGTGGATAGAGAAGTGCAAGAAGGTCAAACCATAAGCTTCGCCCTCACCGCCACAGATGCTGACGGTGATCCCCTCACCTATAGCGTCACGGATAATCCTGCTGGCTCAACCCTTTCGGGAAGCGTGTTCGCTTGGAAGCCTGCTATTGGGCAGACCGGATCGTTTTCCGTTGAGTTCTCGGTTCAAGATCCGAATGGGGGTTCTGATGTCCAGACCATCTCCATAAGGGTTACCGAACGACCAAAACCTCGCCCCACTCAGATCCGTATCGCCATTCGTCCAACTGTCCCCATCGAAGAATCTGACATCCAATTGCAGATCGACGCTACGTTTTCTTCTACATCGGCGACAATCGCTCAACACTCCTATGATGTTCAGGATTCGATACTTACGATCGCCTTGCTAACGGATCGGATGGATGACCCGTCGGCGGGCGAACCCCAATTGAGTTGTGTGGAGGAGATTGGACAATTGGCTGAGGGTAACTACACAATCATCGTGACCGTGAATGGCGATGAATACCAGAAAGAGACGTTGCAGGTGAGGGATCAGTCTGGCTCCGCTGGTCTAATCTCAATGGATTTTGATCTCGATGACGGCGGGAATCAAGGAACTACCAGTAAGGGCGGCGGGGAACCTGGGAAAGAATACCAGATTGAGTTACACTTAAAAAACGCACGGATCGGGATTTCAGGATGGAGCATTACCGCAATATTTGATCCTGATGAGATCGAGTATGTTGCTGGGAGTTTTGAACCGAGCGGGCTGATTAACGGGTTGGTGCCACTGGTTGATGTTGGGATAGGGCGCGTGGAAATTGGCGGAGCAGTTTTAGGTGTATCCGAAGAACCCCCAAGAGGAGGGTTATTGGGGACTGTCTCCTTCCGGCTACTGGATGGATTTGAGGAGGAAACCAGCATCATAGTTGCAGAGAATAACCTCCGCTTCTCAGAGGGTGGAAGCGAGAAATATCCCACCTACTTTGTTGCCAGTATCACCGGGCGGTCTCTCATATCGGGAGACTTTGATGGCGATGGAAAGGTAGATTTCACAGATTTCTTTGCTTTTGCTGATGCCTTCGGCGGCAGTGACCCGATGTTTGACCTCGACGATAGTGGCAAGGTGGATTTCTCCGACTTTTTCCTTTTTGCAGACAGTTTTGGCACGCAAGAAAGGGCGAAATTGATACGGCTGGCCGAGAAGCACATTGGCCTACCTCGTCCGACGCAGATTGAGCAGAGCTATCCGAATCCGTTCAACTCATCCGCTGCGGTTAGGTACTCTGTCCAGCAGCCAAGCTTAGCAAGGCTGTTTGTCGTGGACATGGCTGGGCAGATCGTGCGAACCCTGACTGACCAACATCACGTTCCAGGCTCATATCAGATAACCTGGGATGGTAGAGATGATGGAGGGAAGCAGGTCTCGTCAGGAGTGTATATTGTGAAACTCGCCGCAGAGACCGCGACCGATACGCATAAGATTACGTTCGTAAAATGAGGCAGCCAATCCCCTCGATTTCCAACATCCACAAGAGCAGCGGAGGTACACGGAGGCGACACACGTAGCCGGAGCGATGGAGGCAGTCGCCCCCCCATTTATTGCTTCATCTACCAGCTGGACTTTTCAGCCGAATGACGTACCGATGCAGGAGCAGATGAAGTCGGCGCTTAACGGAGCGATCCGGCGAGGAGTGCTGGAACGAGGCGACGGAGAAGAGGTAAAGAGAGTTGGGTAGGAAACAGAGAAGGCGCCCCGTCGCTTCAATCACGATAAGATTATAGAATCAGCAATTCTACGCGCTGTTCGATAAAACCATCACCCAGCAGCAGGCAGATGAGAAGGGGCAGGTAACCCGTCGAGAGTGTCCCCTGGTCTTCTCATGGCCGGATGGCAGCGGCCCGATCTGTGCAAGGGGTCTCGCAAAAGTCTCCATCGACTCATTCAACACCAGGCAAGTCGATTCAATTCCATTTAGGTCAGTAAAGTATCGAACTTCCATAAAGACAACACATTGCGACCTAAGTGGCTATTCCATAATAACTTGCGAATTGGACTTTTTTGAGACTTAAAATCCCTTGGCCGCGAGGTCGTACGGGTTCGAGCCCCGTCCCCGGCACCAATCAAACGAACAATCCGGCAGGGGCAATAGACCTGTCGGATTTGCTTTTAGGATCACCTCTCCCTCCGGCTGCACCACGATCTCCTCGATATGCGCCTCCAGGACGGTCTTCCGCTCCTGAAGCGTGCCGCTCTCCAGCAGGCCGCGAAAACCGTCCAGGGCGGCAAGCACTGCCTTTTTGTCGGGCACGGTTGGTTTCGTCGCCTTGGTCTGTTCCAACTGCTGTCGGGTCTGTTCGAGCGATGCCTTCCGCTTCTCGACGCGCTCCAGTTCGGTCTTCAGCGTTTCGGAGATGCCAGTGGCCTTGATCGCCTGCACCAGGTTCGTCAGTTCGCGTTCGGCTTTGTGCAGCTCTTTTACGGTTTTCTTCAGCTCATCTTGCCCAGGATCACGGAGCTGCTCCTTGTAGTGCTTCAGCACGTCCTCTATGAACACCTCCACGGTTTGCTTGGTCAGGATCTCGCCTTGCAGCAGGTCGATCACGGCCTCCTCGATGCGCGGCATAGCCAGCGAGGTGTGATTAGAGCACACACTTTCTCCGCGCCTCTGGCGGTATCCGCAGCGATAGTAGGCATACTGGCCTGCCCGCTCCCCTCCAGAGATTTGAGCGATATAATTGGCGCCGCACTGGCCGCATTTGAGGACGCCGGTTAGCAGATACTTGGAGAAGGCGCCCTTCTCTCCGCCCTTGCGCGTGTTTCCCGCGCGAAAGTTGTCCCTCCGCTGCTTGGTCTTCTCGACAGCCTCCCATAGATCGTCGTCAACGATCGCTGGATGGGCATCCTCCTGGATCACCCACTCCTCGCGTGGCCGGTGGCGGTAGGTTTTCTTGCCATCAGGCTTGCGGACTTTTTTAGTCTTGTTCCAGATCCGCCATCCCCGGTAGGCCTCGTTGTAAAGGATATACCGGACCGCGGACATGTCCCAGGTGTTGCCGCCGGGGGCGGTTATGCCTTCGTCGTTCAGTGAAGCGGCGATCTTCTTCATGCTGACGCCATCTCCGTAGGCCGCAAAGATTCGATGCGCGACGGGTGCCTGCTCAGGATGGAGCTCAAAGACGACATGCTGGATGGGGGCGCCCTTACGATTTGTGCGGCCAGAAGGATCGGAGATTTTGACGCTGATGTATCCGTAGGGGGCCACGCCGCCACAGTGGAAGCCCCGCTCGGCGTTGTTGCTCATGGAATCGACCACTCGACCGGCGAGCTGCCGGGAGAAGTCTTCGGCCACGGAGAGCAGGATATTCCTGACGAGGGCGTTGCCGGGTTCGGTGGCAGAGCAGACTTCGATATCATAAAGGCGTTCAAGGTCGCCAATTGATCGCAGCGTCTCCAGAAAGGATCTGCCAAGTCGATCATACTTGTAGGCGATGATAACGTCTAAGAAGCCGTCACCGGCCATGTCCAGCATACGCCGGTATTCTTCGCGCCCGCCTTCAGTGGTACCGCTTTTGGCCTCGTCAACGAACACCTCACAGACGAGAATATCCTGCCGCTCGCAGTAGTCACGGCATTTGTCGATCTGCACCTGGACGGATTCACCGGTCTGCTTATCGGATGAGTAGCGCGCGTAAACGGCAGCCTTTTTCATAGATATCTCCATTGGTTGGGAGATGTTCAGATCACAGGGATTCGGGGGAGATGAATGGGAGAACCGTTCGGATTACTGTCGTGACAGGAAAACCGGTCAGGACGTCCGGCTCCGGTCACGTCGAGCGTATACATTAATGCTACGGTCAGAAACTAGCCTTCGCCAGAGAAAAGTTTGGCAGTTGTCACGACGTATGTCGTGGTCGTCAGGACAATGTCGTGACACTTCTTTTAGGTGTGGGGTTAGTGTCGGTGCGCACTGCGCCTGAACAATGTGGCTGATCTAACCCTAACGTAAAAGTGGATATATTTAGATTGACTTGCATTTGTGGATTTCGTTAGATTGTTGGCAGAGAAGGAATAATGCAGAGGATGCAGGGAATGGATAGGGGCAATCTGGGAAGCGTTTACTCCACATAAGGGAGGAGTGAATCATGAGACAGAGTCTCAATGCTATCGCCTATGTTGCTTGCCTTGCTTTGATCATTGGGTGCGCTGCGGACAAACCCACGCAGCCTGGTGGTGATGTACTGGCTCCTGCGGCGAAGGGGGCGAAGAAGGGAAAGAGCAAAGTCAGTATCTGCCACATCGATGAGGAGGGCGTTTTCCATCTCATTAGCGTGGCTGAACCAGCGGTTGATGCTCATTTAGCACATGGGGATGAGATTGCCGGTGGGGATGTGTTGGACGAGAACTGTGAGCCGGTATTTCAAGAAGAGATCACGATTGATCTTTCCGATGGAGTGACGCTGGAGATGGTATGGATCGAGCCGGGAACCTTTTTGATGGGTTCGCCTGAATCGGAGCAATATCGGTTTGTTTTCGAAGGTCCGCAGCACGAGGTGACGATCAGTCAAGGATTTTACCTTGGGAAGTATGAGGTGACACAGGAGCAATGGGAAGTTGTGATGGGAGAGGCACCGTGGTTGAATCAACGGTACGTGCAGGTAGCCCCAGACAACCCGGCGTCGTGGATCTCGTGGAACGACATGCAAATATTTATTGGCAAGCTGAATGCTGCGGCAGGAGAGGAAATCTACCGCTTTCCGACAGAGGCAGAATGGGAGTATGCTTCCCGTGCAGGAACGACGACCCCTTGGTCGTTCGGGGATGATGAGACCCAAATGGGGAACTACATGTGGTACTATAGCAATACCTTTCCAGTTGGTGAGGCGTACTCTCATGCAGTGGGGAGTAAGCTACCGAATCCGTGGGGCCTGTATGACATGCATGGAAATGTGTGGGAGTGGTGCCAAGACTGGTTTGGGGATTATTCAAGTGAAGCACAGATTGACCCCACAGGGGCCGAGTCAAACCCGAATAACTACCGCGTCGGGCGGAGCGGAAGTTTCGCCCATGGCATCCAGTACGTGCGGTCGGCGTCTCGGGGCACCGCCAATCCGGAACACAGCAGCCACGCTTTCGGCGCACGTCTCTTGAGGACAAAATAGGACCGTATCCCTTTTGCACTGAAGAATCTTTTTTATGCAACCCCGCTGGAGCAATCTGGCGGGGCTGCTTTATCTGATGCTGTCGTTGAACCCTGCATGATCTGAAACGCCAGTTCCTGCGCCAGCAGACTCACGACATTGAACAGCAGCTTCCTCATCTCGATCCTCCTCCTTCCACTCGATTTGGCCTGTCCTGCCTTCTGGACGGTGCTGATGATCGCGGTTTCCCCTGCTGAGTCAGCGGGGCCGCAGCATGTCCATCGTCATCTTCCTCGCTCACAGCCCCGATCATAGCTCCGTAGGTATACCGTCGCATGTAGGTGAGAGCCGACCCCAATGCCTGGCTCGCGTTGATGCCTTTGGTCGGCACGCTCTCAACGGGCGCTTCTCCACGCAACCATTGGCCGGAGTTGTGCATGAGCATAGTCACCAGCAGCAACCGACCCGTGCCGGGTTCGGTGCGGGTGGACTGGACGACGGAGAGTCCCTGCTCGGTCAGCACGGGCCGCGTCGCATCGACCAGTTCGGTCAGGTCCGTGTAGCGGCTTTTCAGGTGAGGGTTCTTGCTGTCCTTGCGGCAGGCAGGCATCTTCCGCTGTGCCAGGGCAAGGGCAGTAGCCAACTGATCGATCTGCTCGCTGTGCGGTAGCGTCGCCTCCTGCTGGATTTGCTCACTCATACGTCCTCGGTCTTGATCTGGATGGTGTCTTCGCCGCGAATGAGGTCCGTTCCCTCGGGTATCTCACCGGTCTCTTTGATGTGGGAGAGAATTGCCCTCTTGTCCGGTCTGCGGAGCAGTTGCTCATTGACCAGATGCGGGGATGCCTTCGTCAGGAATGTTTCCTCGTCCGAGATTTCTACGCGCTCTCGTCCTTTGATGCGCCGGATGGAGCCGTGGATCAGGCGCACCGATTTCTTGCCGGTCTGCCAGAGGAATCCCTGCAGGCCCCGTTCGTGCCAGGAGATCTTCTTGTCGACGCGTTCCTGCTCTCCCTCGAGCCACAGCTGGATCTTGTCGATCTCTTTCTGAGCGTGTTCCTCCCGGTCCTGGCGATACCATCGCCAGTAGCCCAGGAAACGTAGGTGAGCTTCGGCGCGCTCCAGCGAGTCGACGAAAGGTTCCTCCTTGTAGTCGTAGTCGAGGTCCAGATCGTCCAGCTTGATCGCTTCGCTCATATGAGTCCTCTCTCTTTGAATGACAGGAGATGGTCGTAGCCGGTGATCAGCGCGTCGATCACCTCGATGCCCAGCAGTTGGCCGGCGCTGACCAGGCGGCGGGTGAGTTCGATATCGTCCTTGCTCGGTGTAGGATCACCGGATGGATGATTATGCGCGAAGATGAGGGACGCGGCGTTGGCCAGGATAGCGAACTTGAACACCTCCCTCGGGTGAATGAGGCTGGCCGACAGAGAGCCGATGGAGACCACGTGGCAACCGATGGGGCGGTTGCGGGAGTCCAGGGCCAGGACGATACCCGCCTCCCGGTCCAAGCCGTCCAGCAATCTTCGGGCGATTATCCGGACCGCGTTCTCTGCTTCCAGCGGTTGAGTGATCGGATCGTAATTCAGCTGCGCTTCCCGCACTAGACGCAATCGGTAGACCTGAATGCTATTCATGAACTGGCCTCCGCGTAGATTTCTATCTGATTGAGCAACCCTGTTTCTGTAAAAACGTTTTGGCCTTTATTCGGTCTTCATGTTGAGATAGATTTTTCCGGTCATCCACTCGTCGTCGATTTCGACGAGAAGGGCACTGGCTAGTCTGAGTAGAGAGGCCTCGTTGGGAAACAGCGAGGCGACCCTTGTGCGTCGTTTGATCTCCCGATTGAGTCGCTCCAATCCATTGGTGGTGCGCATCCGCAGCCGATGGGCCTTGGGTAACTGAAAAACGGTCAGACCCTCGGGTATATTCTCTTCGGCCCATTCGGCCAGAGCTGGAGCGCTTTTCTGGTAGCGTTCGACCAGCAACTGGAGCATGCGCTCTGCTTCGGTTTTGTCCGGGGCATTGAAGACGTCACGAATCGCCTGAGCCACTTCCTTGCGCATGGCCTGCTTGGGCACATATCCCTGGGCATTCTGCTGGAGATGGAATTGGCACCGCTGCCACGGCACCGAGGGCAGACTGGCCTGCCGCGCCTGCTTGAGTCCGGCGTGATCGTCGCTGACCAGAAAGCGCACTCCGTGCAGGCCACGTTCCAACAGGCTGGTCAGAAACGTCCGCCAGTGGACTTCGGCTTCTGACAGGGACACACTCACGCCCAATACAGATCGTTTACCATCGGCCTGTACTCCGATGGCCAGCAACAACGCTACATCGACGACATGACCGCCATGCCGCACTTTCTCATATCGGGCATCCAGCACTAGATAGGGAATCTCTCCCAGCGGTCGCTGTCGCCAGCTTTCCAACTCTTCATCCAGCAACGCCGCGGCTCGACTTACTTGAGCGCTACTGACATCTACCCCACACAACTGCTGGGTGATCTGGGCCACCTTGCGGGTGGAGACGCCGGTCACATACATCTCGGCAATGGCCAGTTTCAGCGCTCGTTCGCTGCGCAATCCCTTCTCCAACGACTGCGGATAGAAACCCAAAAGATCCGCCGGCAAACCCCGCACCTGAGGCACTTGCAGGTGGAGCGCACCTACGCGCGTATCCACCGTCTTGTCTTTGAATCCATTGGCGTGGCCTACTCGATCTGGGCTGCGTTGATAGGGAGCCGCCTGGAGAAACTCACTGCGTTCGATCTTCATCGCTTCGTTCATTAGAATACACAGAGCATCCCCCATGCCATCCAATCCATTTTCGATCAGACTTTCCAAAGCCGCACGAATCGCCGTATCTTCTGGTCCCTGGGTCATAGCTGCTCTCCTTTCGCGTTGGTCGGTTTGGTAGCTTACCAACAAGAAGAGCGGATATGGCCCTTTGTTCAACCCCACCCCACCTTATATCAAAATCCCCTCACCCGTTTTTACAGAAAACAAGATACACCTACTTCTATCTCGCGACTGTGAGCATCATCGGTCCACACGGTGTTGTCGTCGACCACCTTGCGGAAGCGTGCCTGCGGATAGCCTTCCTCACAGACGATGCGGGCGTGCTGGTGGATCAGGCTCTCCGTCTCCTGTTCGGCCAGATCCGCAGCCTGCTGGTCGTAGATCTCAAACACATCGGTGCGGTCTTCATCGGGATGAAACATAACCTCTCCTTGTGATGATCTGTCGGGTGTGGTTGAGCTGGTCCTCGTAGAAGCGTGCAGCCTTACGTGCCTGGCGCAGATCGCGGCGCAGTTGCCGTTGCTGCCGTTCCAGGGCGCGGATGTTTTCGGTCAGTTGATCGGGTGTGGTGTCGGTCACGGTGATTCCTCCAGAACGGGAAAGGGCGGATCGGCAGGGGAGCACCGATCCGCCCGGGGGGAGAAGGTTTGTCAGGCAGGGATGGCTTCTAGCTCCTCGGGATCGAAGGAAGTGTCGAGTTCTTCCCCACGGGGACCGTCCAGCATCGAGAGCTCTCTTACCTCTACTTCGGTGGTGAAGCGCTCCCTGCCCTCGGAATCCTCATACGTGCGATACCGCAGCGTGCCTTCGACGTAGATCTGACCGCCCTTGCGCAAATACTGCCCGGCGATCTCAGCCAACTGACGCCAAAAGACCAGACGGTGCCATTCGGTTTTCTCCTGGCGGTTGCCCTCCTTGTCCGTCCACGACTCATTCGTAGCCAGGCTGACGTTCACTACCGCCGTGCCCGACGAGGTGTAGCGGATCTCCGGATCGGCTCCCAGGCGTCCCAGCAGGATGGCTTTATTGACGGCTTTGCTCATTTTCTTTCTCCTTGAGTAAAAGGTTCAATCCGCATACCGGGCAGACACTCAACGCGTGCTCGGGATCGGACTGTGCGTGTTGGAAGTAGGGACAGGACTGACAGGTGAAAAATCCCTTGGGGAAGAGCGCGTCTTCCTCCTGTCCCCTTGACTCATCTTCACTCCTCCACTTCACGCCAAGCATGAGGATCACGGAAGCGAGGAGGAAAGCAGCAATCAGGAGCTTCAAGGCTTTTAGGCTCCTTTTTCAAAAGGTTGATTGGGATGCGTGGGTGTTACCTGGTCGTGCGGCAGTGGAGGGATGTTTTTGAGCAAAGAGAAAGGGGAGACCGGAACGGATCCGATCTCCCCTGCGATGTAGGTCAGTCAGCCAGGAGAGCCTGGACTGCCTCCTCATCCTCTGTATCGGCCACAATCGCCTCGATGGTGTCGTAGGGGACAGCTTCCGCCCAATTGGCATCAGCTTCCACCACGTCGACCAATTCGAAGTTGGGCGTCTCACTGAGGACTCTTAGCGCCACCGATTTTCCGTTGATGCCGCGTCGATGGACGTGGAGGATATCGCCATTGGCCGGGTCCCGTAGTTCGATGTCCCAGGTTGCGATGTAGCTGGGAGTGCTCAAGCGTTCGCACCACCAGCCAACGCGGGAGTCCGACTTGCGGTAGATCTCGATGAGGTCAACCGGGTTGCCGTGGCGAGGGAGCGTGTCGATGAAGACCCAGAAGTCACCGCGGACAGTATGCTTCCCTATGGCAGCGAAGTGGGGGATGGCGGCGGTCTGACAGGCACTTTGAGCGGCTCTGCGAGCAGCAGACAGGTAGTCGAACTGGATGATGCCCCGTTCTCGCAGACGGCGTCTGAGGCGGCCTGATAGCTTCCTGGGTTCGTCCTGCTGGTTGAACATTTCGCGGAGGACTTTTCGGGCTGCGTAAAGCCGTCCACCCCAGGTCGTGCACAACTGCTTCAGTCTGCGCTCTCGCTCCTCTGGTTTGTCCAAAGCGAGGAGCTGTTCGACCAGGGCGAAGTGGGAGAGGCGCTGCTTCTCGTCGGTGGGAAGCTGATTGGCGCCAATGATGGGGGAAGGAGTCTGCTGAGGCTTCGGTTCGGGAGGCTGTGACTGTAGCTGCGTGGGACCGTGGCGACGTTCCGATGCCTGGACGATCCAGTGGTCGTCCTTGCTGACAATGCGGGTCATTATGCGATGCTGTTGGGCGTACTGCTTGGCGAAGTTTTGGGCCTTGCTCCGGTCTTCGAAGGATTCTACATTGGTCATGACGTCAGCTCCTATCCAGTTGACGTTGATGTTTTGGCCCGGTGGGAGCTGGAACTCCTGCCGGGCCTCTTCTATTTACTTCACTCTCTCTCCTCCACCTCCGCAAAAACGTTCTTCAACGAGGCACATTCTCCTTTCTGCACGAGTCTAAGTGCTGCTTGCTTGGAAGAGATGATCTCTCTCTATCTCAAGAGAGCCACCGCCGGGGCAGGTTCTGTCAAGGGGCGGCGGCTGTCGATATCTCGGACTGTATCGGTATCGTGGGGGACGTCATAGAGGAGTGTGATCGCATGTCACTCGTGCGACAGACGACGTGCATTTCACCCCTTGACGGGTTCTGCCGGAAGGGGGAAGGCGGGAGCCGAGAGGGGGTGTGTAGGAGGCGGTAGATTTGAGAGAATAGAGAGAGAGACCGGTCGAGGAGGGAGCGCCTGCCAGCAGGAAGCGACCGAACGAGACAGCGAGGGACGCCCGTTCCGAGAGATGATCCGACGGCTGGATTGATCGGGTTGGGCAGGATTGCGGAGAGCGGTCAGGTGGCGAGTCGGAGACGACGCGATGGGCGATGAGTAGAGGGTGCTCCCCCCAGGGGTCGGTTCCCCGGTAGGCACTCATCGAGGGGGGAGACGCTTTACTCCTCGGGCGCAGAATGATGAAAACCGCTACAAATCGCTTGATGTGCAAATATGTAATTCGTATTCTTTTGGCAATACAGCATGCGGCCACCTCACGACGGGGAAGAAATAGATCATGAGAATCGCCTACGGGTATTTATACCGCCTCTATTGCATGGCAGCCATCCCTCTCCTCGCCATTGCCACCAAGGCTGCAGATGGCCAGGGGACTTTTCTCCAAATGGGGGAGAGCGGCGTGGGAATAAATGGAGGTTTTGAACTGCTCGACGATGGATCCGCGTTTGGCGTCGGTATCGGGTATTCCGTCATAGGGGTATTGGATATGGGAGTTGAGGTTGCCAAGGGCAACATCGACGATAAAGAGCTCGGGACTGATATCAGTTTTACGGCCCTAAGTCCCTCTCTTGGCGTCCATGTGCTGAAGCAATCTGAGGAAGTTCCGATTTCCTTCTACATCGAAGGAGGTTACCTGAAAGGAACCTATTCGGCAGATTTCCTGGACGAACTTGATTGGGACGTGACCGCATCCGGTTGGGGCATCGGGGGAAGCGTGTTCGGAAGAATACCCCTCTCGCCGGAAGCTGAGCTAATCCCAATGATTGGAATAGCTCATGCCTCCACGGAGGTTGAGATCAAGGACAGATTTGGCGATTCTGTCTCCAACGACGATGCCAGTACATCTTTTGATGTAGGGGTCAGTTTCGCCTTCAAATTGCCTCCGAAGACAATCCTTTTTATCAGTCCCGGTCTCAATTTTGGGGAGGAGAGCACAACATTCGGAGTGGATATCGGTTTCGTTTTCAACACGACCCCCAAGAAGAAATCGAGACGCACCACATCTCGTAAATACGGACTGACTCCTCCCCCTCTGGAAGAACCAAAGCGCCGCGAATGGCACCGGTCACCAGTGGACCCTCCAGAGTCCCGAGATCCTGAGACACAGGAATCCACTGCTGCCTCCCAGGTAGAATCAGTGGATGGAGAGCAGGTACCAGAGGCAACTCTACTGATGATGAGCGAAGGAGTGCCGGTTCTTACAACAATCAATGCGATGGATCTCGGTTCAGAGCAACTCAGTGCGATTGCCCAGGCCTTCAAGGTTCCGCCGTCTTCCATCAAGACCTTTCGATGGGGGAAGTCGGCGGCCCCAGCGGGACATCCTCATGCTGGTTCTTTTTGGTACCGAATCGAGTATGGTGAGGAAGCGTACCATGCCACAGAGATGATCCGGATAGGGCCTTTGGGAGGAATCATCAAGAGGACGAAAGAGTAGGACGACGACGCGCGCTATATCCTCGATTCGTGAAGGAGATTGAGGGAAATGACGAGTAATCCAGGCCCCGCAGTGTTAGTGCTCAAAAACTGGCAAGAGGTTCTTGCAGAGGTCAACAAGAGGATAAAGAAAACCCGGAGCGAAGGTGAGTCTATTTGGTTTCGTGGTCAGAATGAACCTTGGCCTGTGCGCTCGAAGCTGCACCGCTATATACTTGACCTGGAAAAGTCCGCTGGGAAAGAAGGCCAAGTTTCTCGGAAAGAACTCGCTTCCCTTCTCCTCAGAGAATTCCAAACGATGTTTCAGGTCTTCGGCCAAAAATCGGTGCATCTTCTTCCTCCCATAGAACAAGGCCCGTGGGGACGGGTGTTCTCAATGCAGCACTATGGTATTCCAACTCCGCTTGTCGATTTTTCTGAGAGTTTTGCGTTAGCAGTATATATGGCTAACTGGAATAGGGACCCTAACAAAGACGCCGCCATCTACATTCTTGAGCCGCTAAAAATGAATGCCCAGTCCCACGTCGGACCTCACCAAGTGGCTCTAAATGATGACAGTCCTGGGTTTGTCTCACGAGCTCTTACGGAATTATACCATCCAACGCTCTATAGTTCGGTGCCAGAGGAAATCATCGCCCCTGAAGAGTTGAAGGACAGAACTCAACTACCATCTCTTGCGGTAACCCCGACCGCCATAAATGGTAGAATGAGAGCTCAGAAGGCCGCATTCGTTCTATCAAGTCCATCGTTTGACCCAATCGATGAAGCTTCTGAAGATGCCATTTTGAAGATCGTGTTGTCGGCATCGACCTACGAGGACTCAATTGACTGGCTTAATCTTGTAGGCTTTGAGCATGTAGAATATTTTCCAGATATCTGGGGCGTCTCAGTCGACTTTGAATTGCGAAGTGGGCATGCAAAGAGGCTGGCCGAGGAAATCGCCAGAGAGGCAGATGGTAACCACTCACAGGACATTAGCAATGCCACGAGATCAGATACTGAGGAAGGCATTCGAGATAGCTGATGATGGAATGCAGGGGGTGGTTGGCTATTTCTACTATGTTGGTGCCTGCCAGCACATAGCCAAGGTTGAGATAGTCAAAGACTATCTCCCCAAGGTTATCTCAAGAAGCGAACCACCCACAATCCACCACATGATGTGGATGTTTCATGAGTGGGTTAGATACTACGATCCGGATGATCTGCTCAATGAGATGGAAGACGTTTTCGTTCCCTACCATATTCGCACGTGTACTCTTGCTATCGTGAGTATCTTTGAGGCGTTCTTATCGAGCGCAATCGACCGACTTGTTGGTAAAGGAAAAATTCCACAGGTGAAAG
>Ga0233431_1001030_pt1 | contig 52260 bp, 39 predicted proteins | sample SI_118_April2016_FD_179867 | JGI IMG/M metagenome (GOLD analysis project Ga0233431, IMG submission 179867) | Seawater microbial communities from Saanich Inlet, British Columbia, Canada - SI_118_April2016_200_MG | ecosystem: Environmental > Aquatic > Marine > Inlet | place: Canada: British...
TTTGGTTCCTCTTTTGGTTCCTCTTTTGGTTCCTCTTTTGGTTCCTCTTTTGGTTCCTCTTTTGGTTCCTCTTTTGGTTCCTCTTTTGGTTCCTCTTTTATATTTTCCAAATGTTCATTAATCATATCTTGAACATTATTTACTGCATTTATATCAGTATTTTTATTGATATCGTTATTTGACGTTTCACATGACTTTTCGAATAACTCTTTATCGGACTCTTCATATGACTTTTCATATGACTTTTCACATGACTTTTCACATGACTTTTCACATGACTTTTCACATGACTTTTCACATGACTTTTCGTATAACTCTTTATCAGACTCTTCATCGGACTCTTTATCGGACTCTTCATATGACTTTTTACATGACTTTTCATATGACTTTTCACATGACTTTTCACATGACTTTTCACATGACTTTTCGTATAACTCTTCATCGGACTCTTCATCGGACTCTTCATCGGACTCTTCATCGGACTTTTTATGTGATGTATATTTCGAAGAATTTGATTCATCAGAGCCAATGCTATGATTGTTGGCATCTTCATCACGATCAATGTCGATATTATGTGTATTGCCCGACATATTGTTATACATATTAATAGATTCGCTAATAATATTTTTTATACGATCTGGTGATAGTCCATTAATATTAATAATACTATCATCTAAATAATTATTATCACAATGAGTACGTTCATTATTATTATCTTGTTTATCATATTTCGTATGTTCACATGTATCGCGTATGCTAAACGACGAACTTGTGTCACTCGTTTCTGTATCAATATCATATCTACTTGAACACATATTTAGTAAATTCGAACTAATATTTTCTTGCAATTTCTGTTGATTAGCTTGTTTGTACAACATGCCACATATATTATGTGCATTATGGGTGTCTAATAAATTATTAGTATCCATCCATTTGTATATGGTATACATATCTTTAAACGTTGGTGGTATTTCGGTAATAATATTATCTTGTATATCATTATACACTTTTCGGTTAGCATCATACTTTTTTTTCGATTCGTCTGAGTTCTCATTACAAACATATAATTTTTTCTTTTTTTCATTTAGCTTATGTGTACGCTTCATTATCATTTCTGATAATTCTTTATTTTTGTAACTAATATCATTGATTCGTTCTGAATCGGCGTCACCTTCTTCATCGTTTAGTACGTATTTAGTTTTAATAATAGTTCCATGTATATTATTCGACATATTGCAAATTAATGTCATTAAGTATGGGTACTGTGATGTATCTAGCGTCATTTTGCACAGTTTATTGGATACAATAGTATTTGTTGCAATATCGAATATGTACTCATAGTCAGACGACGCACTGTTATTACAAAACTCGACCAATCGCAATTTATTTTCATTGAATTTTATTTTATTAACACCTGACATGTACATATATTTGTACAGCTGTTCCAAATAAATCTTTATTGGCTCTGGGTTATTGCTGGGATAACAATATCTGTGATATGTTGCATATGAAGTTGTCTCGTCAATTATAACAAATGTCGACATTTTTAGTTATATTATTATATGTATATATGTAGTTATATTTATACATTAAGTTATAATTTCAATTTTACATAAGTTAATAATAAATAGTTATTATTAACAATGGTCAATTATTTTGCTGATTTTGTACGTTTATTAGATGATGTCGGTTGAGTAGATGCTGGCTTTTTTGTTTTTTTATTTTCTATATCACTATCTTCTTTTGGCGGTGCTATTTCTTTACCATTGGTTGCTTTTGTAGCCTTCGTAACCTTTGATGATTTATCAGTTTGCTTTTTTGTTTTTTTATTTTCTATATCACTATCTTCTTTTGGTGGTGCTATTTCTTTACCAGTGGTTGCTTTTGTAGCCTTCGTAACCTTTGATGATTTATCAGTTGGCTTTTTTGTTTTTTTACGTTCGGTATTTTTATCATCTTTATCCTCTTTATCGCTATTTTCCGTATCACTATCTTCTTTATATGGTTCTACTTCTTTCGCCTTTATATCCTTTGTGTCATTTGTTGCCTTTGTATCCTTTGTTGCCTTTGTTGCCTTTGTAGCCTTTGCAACCTTTGTCGCCTTTGTAGCCGTTGATGGTTTAGCAGTTGGCTTTTTTGTTTTTTTACTTTCCGTATCTTTATCCTCGTTATCGCTATTTTCTGTATCACTATCTTCTTTATGCTGTTCTACTTCTTTATGTTGTTCTACTTCTTTATCTTTTGTAGCCTTGGTAGCCGTTGATGGTTTAGCAGTTGGCTTTTTTGTTTTTTTACTTTCCGTATCTTTATCCTCTTTATCGCTATTTTCTGTATCACTATCTTCTTTATGTTGTTCTACTTCTTTATCTTTTGTAGCCTTGGTAGCCGTTGATGGTTTAGCAGTTGGCTTTTTTGTTTTTTTAATTTTTGTATATTTATCCTCTTTACGAGAATCTTTTTGTAGCGTTACTGCTTCATTATCGATATTATCGATATTATCCTTTTTATCCTTTTTATCCTTTTTATCCTTTTTATCCTTTTTATCATTTGATCGATGAGTGAGTTGAGTGGTTGCTGTTTTTTTAGGGGATACATATTCATCATCCGAATCCATATTAATCATTTCATTAACATTGTTGATAATGTTGTTATCGCATGCATTATCATCAGACACACTGATAACATCCATATCGCCACAATTTCTTTTATTGGTACATGTATTAATATGTTGTTGATCATGTTCGTCTCCAGAATCATCCAAATTATCAGTAAATGATTTTATAAGCTCAGTATTATGTAATTGTTTGAACCTAGTATTAATTTCATCAATATGATCAGTTATACGAAATATGTGTTGTTTGGTCAATTTAAATAAATTAACATTGAACTTATATTCATCATTAACACTTTTAAAATAATCGTTAAAATCTGATTTGTCTGATATATTCGGCATTGTAAAATCATTTTCTTCAATTATATTTCTGATATATTTAGGAAAATCTGCCATATATATTGAATGTTATGAATAAATTATATATAATTAATATATTACTATATTTGTATATTGTTACTATTTCAATTTTTTTTGTTGATTGACGAAGCTGATATAAAGATATATAAAATTATAATATATAATTGCCATGGATAACAACGATATCATTAACAACTCTGTAAATAGTATTAAAAGTAAAAAAAACATGAGTCATAGTACTCGAGCAAATAGATCAAGCAAGTCACATGATGAACCAGAAGAAAAAGTTAGCGATGAATTTAAAGACAATGTACTAAAATATATAAACATTGATAATTTAATAAAAGAAAAACAGGATGAATTAACAGACTTGAAAAAGAAGCGTAGGCATCACGAAGAATATATATTGAAGTATTTTGACAATGCCGATGCAAGTCAAGTTGAATTAGATAACGTGAAATTGCGCAAAAATAAATATGAAACAACCGAAGGAGTTAAGCATGATTATATAAAAGAAGCAATCATGGAAAAGCTAAAAGATACCATTGTTACCAAAGACATATTGGAAAATATTGATAATAAACGAAAAAAAATAACAAGAGTTAGTCTAAAGCGAACTGGGAAGCGATCAGATTAAAATTTAAATCGATCAATATATTGATTCTTATACAATTTATTGTTTTTCATTTTATTGATTTCTTTTTCTATAGCAACTTCGTTGTTAACACCATCATACGAGTATTTGTCAAAATAACGCGACGAGAATTTATATCCATAATATGGAATATATTTAATAATATCATTGTCGAACAAATAATCGTAATTAAAAAACTGGTAACTAATTCCAGATAGCATATCAACATTTCCAAATAATGAGCATGTATAATGCAACATCGCATGTAATTTATTTACCATATAACAACGATTATCCACAAGCCATACATAAAAACTATTAACAGCGTCTTTATGGTTAGTTAAATAATTTTGCATGATGTAAAATATATCCCCGTCTGATTTTGATATAATATCTGATATGTTAGTATTCGCTATTCTATTCAGCTCACATATATCATAATTCGGCATTATGTATTCTAACATATCATCATATGCAGTTTTTTCGGTTTTAAAATAATCATATATATCTTTACAATATGTACCGACATACTTTGGATAATCAAATACATTGATTTTTTGAGATTTATTATGTGCGTATTTATAATTGCCATGTATTTCTATCTTGTTAGTGTTAAAGTAATATCCAACACTAGCAATGAACTTTAAAAAATCATGCATATCTATGGTATTACTTATTTGCAAATGCGCATTATAATTATTTACGTATATGCTTGCATATTTATTGCGACTCGGTAAATAAACGTATCCTATCTCTATTGTTATTAATATATTGTGATTATTATCCATGACGTACATACTAAATCCATTATCAGTTAAATATTTATAAAACATATCATATGCAGAATTACTATCGTACTCTTCAATAAATATTAAGTATTTTTTATTGCCAATGTATGTATCTATTTGAAATATATCGTTAACATATCGATCGACAAAGTACTCTATAATATTATCCAAATCGAATTTATTTATTGATGTTGGTATATCATCATGTATTTTTATAAAATCTATACATATATTGCGTTTACATTGTTGCTTAGATTGGTAACTCAATTTATCACATCCGTCGTAGCTGAATTCGTATTTTGTTATAATTTGTTTTCCTACATTACTATGCGTGGAGTAGTATCGACAATTATCATCTTTGCTAACTAGTTTAAGTCGCGTAAATGGTTTTATGATAATTTCCTTTTCCAATGGAAAATGTGATATATGTTCAATTGCTAAAGCGATCCCGCGTTTTTTTTTCGGTATTCTTATTTTCATTAATATATTGCCAAAATTATATTTGACACCTTTGAAAAACGGGTCGCGTGAAGTGCTTAAAAAACCATGTTCGACATACACATCACCAATTTTCATTTTATGTAAATACCAATCATTGCTTATAAATCTATACAAATAATAATCATTATCAAATGCAGGAGCATTATCGATAATATTGTATGTCCTCGTTATACATGATTCTATTAATTTATTTATGTACTTAAATTTCGGCGAATTTCTTAAATACGAATTCATAATTGAAGATCCCTGAAAAGAATAGTATTTTAGCAATGTATTCGTATCTTGTTGATTAATGTATTGTAAATGAGCAATAAGCAAATTGCTGTTAATATCATTATTTTGTATTTTTTTACATATGTCTAATATATTATCTTTCTCATGCAGTTGAAAATCCATATTATGAAATAATCCAATCACTTCGCTGGTCGTATAATATGGTTCGAGATATGGTATGTATTTATTATATGATGCGCGTATACAATATGATAAATCTTTACCAGCATGAATAGAACTATCATAGTGTGCCTTAACATATGTGTTGTATAATGTTGTTGCATCAAAGTTACATAAAAATGCAAACATTTTGTCAATTTGTTCTATTTTTTGTTTTTTTATTTCATTATATTGTTCGCTCAAAAATTGTTGCTTTAGCATATGCACTTCTGTTTTTATTAATGCATTTGGAAATCTAAAATGTCGTACTGAAACGTTGTTATATACGTTATGCTTATCTACCAATACTAAATTCATATTGGATATATCATATAATGGTATTTTGTTCGATATTTTCGAAATAAGCATTTTCGTTGCATCTGCGTATTTATCTTCGGTTATTGTTGGGATTCTGTATTTAAGCGAGTATAACTTATCAATAATATTATCGCGTTCTACACTTTCTAATTTATCGGTAGTTATATTGTAAATAGTATGATATTCATTCATTGCTACATATATTAATATTATTGATATTTTATCGCGCGTTATCCAAAAAATTGAATTAGTAAGTTTATTTTTATATAATTATAAAAATAAATATTTATAATTATATAGAGACAATGTCTAAAATCTCCCAAAAAAGCAATGAGCTGTTCAAATTCTTACATACACATACAATACCAAAAGAAAGTACACAAGAAATAACACATACAAGTATGGGAAAGCCATGGGGTAAATTTAACATAAATGATGATGATTATCCGAAATTTTTAAAAGTATATTCTGATGCAATGTACGATGGTGGTTTGCACATAGTAGAGCGACATAAGTCGGTTAGTTCGTTGTTAGTAGATATCGATTTTAACGTACCGAGAAAAAAGCGATATTACACCGAATATCACATAACGCAATTAATTGAAATAATAAACGATGTACTACGTGAACATATACAGCTCACACACAATAAAAATTTATACTCGTTCGTTTTAGAAAAACCAGAACCAACGCCAACTAATAAGGGGGATATGTGGAAAGACGGGTTTCATATAATATATCCATATTGTCAGTTATTAACCGAAATCAGACATGTTATATTGCAGTTGGTATATGAAGCGGTAGCGTGTAGTAATACGTTCGACGGCATACCGTTCGCGAATACGTTGCGCGATGTTATAGACGAAAGTGTAATTGAAAACAATGGTATATTAATGTATGGATCCGCGAAGGACGGCTGTAAGCCATATGATGTAACCCATATATACAATTCAAATGGAGTTAATAAATTAATGTCTAAATACGATAAATTAGATTTTCCATCGATATTAAGTACGCGAAAATCAGCCGACGATTATGCGCTATCGTGCATAGACCAGGATGCAATTGATGCTATTTATAACAAACTAAATAAGAAAAAAAACAGGGTTGATAAAAAGAGCGTGGCTATGGGTGGTTGTGATGGTAATGATATTGTACGGAAAAGCAATAAATCACGAAAGGATAATATGGTTAATGATGAAACTGTTAATAAAGTTAGCACATATGAGCAAGTTGATATAGATTTTGTAAAAAAACTTGTAAATAATATGTCAGTTGATCGAGCGACTTCGTTTAATGACTGGATTCGTGTCGGGTGGTGTTTATTTAATATTGATAGTGAACTATTATACGATACTTGGATAGAATTCTCGAAAAAATCAACAAAGTTCGATGAATCGTATTGCAATAAAGTTTGGAATGATGCTAATATCGGTGGTTATAATGTTGGATCTCTTTGTATGTGGTCGAGAATGGATAATTTAGCAGAGTACAATAATATCATGTCAGAACGCATTAAAAATTTCTCAAAAGATTGTGAATACGGAACGCATTACGATATGGCTGTATTGCTACATAAAATATATGGTTATCGGTTTGCATTTACTTATGAAACTAAACATGGATGGTATGAATTTAAGAACCATAGATGGCATAATATGCCAGGTGCGACAACACTAAACATTATCATATCTGAGGAAATGCCTGATATATTATTTAAGCTATCGAACAGCATAAATGACGATCCGTGTAACGCAAAAGATATGGATGAGTTACAAAAGAAACGCAAGGACAAAGAGAGCCTTTTAGATAAAATACAAAAAACAAGATTACGATTAAAGGATCACTCCTACAAAAAGAATATAATATCGGAATGCCAATCACTTTTTTATGTGCCTAAATTGCTTAGTAAATTCGATAGCGATTCTAAATTAATATGCTTTAATAATGGTATATATGATTGTACTGATGAAAATAATATGATTTTCAGAAATGGTGTGCCTGACGACTATATAACTAAGTGCACACATATAGATTATATTGAATGCGATGAAAACGATCCAGGTTTAGGGGAAGTTGAAACGTTCTTTTCACAAGTGCAGTGCGATAAGGAAAATCGAGAATTTTTATTAACGGTTCTGGCAAGTATACTAATTAATAGCAATAAAGAGGAGCGGTTGTATATATTCAGTGGTTTGGGCGCAAATGGCAAATCAAGAACAATAGATTTATATGCATATGCAATAGGAGATTATCATGGACAAATAGATAATACGATGTTAACACAGAAAAAAGGCAAACTAGGTGCAGCGACTCCGAATATTTCTAAATTAATTGGAAGTCGATCTTTAATAATGCAAGAACCTGAGATAGATGATGTCATACAAACAGGAGTAATGAAAGAAATTACAGGTGGTGATAAAATAGAAGCGCGTCCACTATATAGTGAAGTGGTTGTGTTTACACCCACATTTACACCAATAATGATATGTAATAGTAAACCTAGGCTATCATCTGTGGATAAAGCCACAATGCGCCGAATATTTGTACTGCGTTTTAATGCTGAATTTGTTGATCCGGAAAATTACAAAGGACGTCCAAATCAGTTCCTTAAAAACAAAAACTTATTGAACAATATCCCAACATGGGCACCATATTTTGCATATTTGTTACTGAGTAAATATTTACCAATGTATATAAAAAAAGGCATATCGATACCACAAGATGTTAGTGATGCAACCGAGGAATATAAATGCGAAAGCGATTTAATATATGAATTTTTCAGAGAAAAACTCAAGATTACTTTTGACAAACACGATAAAATATGTTTCACGGAATTAATTATATTATTCAAAGAATGGTTTAAGGTTACGAATGAAGGTATTAAAACACCATCGCGCAAAGAATTTCGAGAATATTTGATAAGACATGATTTCGAAATTATTGATAATTACGTATTAGGACTTGTATGCATATCGACAGTTGAATTTTCCGATTAATAAAAATTATAAAAATTGATAACTTAAATGAATATATTATTAATTATAAAGTTGTTATATTATTTTAATACAATAACTTTGGATCAATCAATATGCGACAACAGTGTAGCGAAGCTGGTTGCGATAAGCAAGCATGCTTCAATTACGATGGTATCAAAGTTGATTCGTACTGTAAGGAGCATAAGAAACCAAATATGATCGATATTAAAAATCGTAGATGTAATGAGGACGGATGTTATAAGCAACCAAGATTTAATATACGTGGTATAAAGTCAGGAATATATTGCAAAGAACATAAGAAGCCAAATATGATTGATGTAACAATGCGAGGATGCACCGCACCAGATTGTGATAAAAAACCATGTTTTAACATTCCTGGTTCAGCGAAAGGAATTTATTGTAAACAACATGCTGAACCATCGATGGTTGATGTAGTAAATAGGAAGTGTCGGGAAGATGGTTGTTATAAACAACCACAGTATGGTGTTGGAGGCACATTAACCGCGTTATTTTGTAAAGAACATAAGAAAAAAGAACATGTTGATATTACGCATGAAAAATGCAAAGAATCTGGATGCAATACACGACCACAATATGCAATGGATGGTTCGAAAAAAGGAATATATTGCAAAGAACACGCCGAACCGGATATGGTGTACATAACGAAAAATAAATGTAAATATCAAGGATGTAATAAACAACCTCAATATGGCAATCGAGGAATAGTTAAAGGAATTTATTGCAGAGAACATAAAGAGAGTCACATGATCGATGTAATGCACCCTAGGTGTGGTAATAAATCATGTGATAAATCCCCAAATTTCAATTATCTCGGTGAAACTCGTGGTGCGTACTGTAAAGAACATGCAATGATTAATATGGTTGATGTAAAGCATACTTTATGTAAAACAGGAAACTGTGATACTAGAGCAAGTTATGGTATTGCTGGCAATGCTCCTATACGATGTGCTAAACACAAAGAGAAAAACATGTTATTAAACCCACGCAAACAATGCACTGATGCGAACTGTTATAAAATAGCGATATACGGAAAAACTAAACATGAGCGTTGCGAGGATCATAAATATATCAATGATATTAACTTTATTGAGAGCGAATGTAAGTCGTGTGGATTATTGGGTGTATTGAATGCAGGTAAAATGTGTTATTACTGCGAGCCAACGAACTTTAAGAAATACGCGTTATCAAAACAATTAGAAGTAAAAGCTATACTAGATGCAAATAACTATAAATACGTATCATACGATAAAATAATTAATCGCGGAGAATGCGGTAAAGAACGACCCGATTTTCTGTTTGATTGTGATAATAGATATGTTGTTTTAGAAGTTGATGAACATCAACATATGGATCGTAACTGCGAATGCGAGCAAACACGAATGGTTAATATATGTCAATCGCTGGGAATGCCGACGACGTTTATTAGATTTAATCCAGACACATACAAAGTAAATAATCATAACATTAAAACACCAGTTGCAACACGAATGGAAGAGGTATGTAAATGGATAAATACATTAACTGCGCGAGTAAATAACAAAGCATTTCTAACAACTGTGTATTTATTTTTTGACGATTATGAAAACGATGCGAAAGAATATGTGATTTTGCGGAAAAATAAAAAATGAATTAATATAATACATTTGTATTATATTAATCAATTCTACCTGTTTCTAATATGTTTTGGTTATATTGAAACTCTTCGCCATGTTCGTTGATAAACTGTATATTACGCAAAGTATATGACTGATTATTAATATTAGTTATGTAATCTTTATTTGTTTTAACGGTACTGCTCACACGGTCGCCTTTTAAAACAGTGTATATCGGTGATTCATATAATAATGTCGAACTGTGGTCGATATTGCGCAATATCGAAAATATTGTTGCGCCATCATCGATGCTATAGCACACGTGCATTGTAAATATATATATGCGAAAAAATAAATTTTTGTATGTTTGTGAAGTATGTTGTTTCGCACCTACTGATTGCGCATATTGTATTTGTGCCGCATATACGAGCGATGGAACAATGCATAATATGAAAAAATTATGATTGTCATCATCATATGTGCATAACAATGACATTACTGTATCATTACATGTGCGGTTAATATTTACACAATACAAATTGGGGTATGTTTGACGGTTTGTTAATATAATTTGCATGTCCTTCAAATTATTTTTAATTTCATTAATTTCGTGATTCTTGGCAATAATATATTGTTTGAACTGCGAAAATGAGATCGATGTTGTTAATTTATCAAAATCTGCATCAATATGTGAATGTTGCTGTCGAGCGGTGGCGACGTAGTCATGTAATTGTTTCTGATTTCGTATATATTGTACAGCAATGTCGAGATTATCATCATAATTAGTGCGTTCGCTATCGACCAATTGCATGAATGTATATTTTAGCACATCACTTGTATATGTATCTTTAACATACGTTTGTTCGATCGCGTCACCACCACCAATGTTATTTAATTTGGTTTTCAAGTATTTGTTTTTATATTTCAAATATTTATTATAGTACATTGATTCGGATATATAGGACTGTCCAGTAAATATCCGCTATATTATAATGTAACATAATACATAATCAGCATACATATTCCGAACAAATCCTATAACTGCGAATAGATGCGGATTTTTTCTCCATTTATTGTACAGGAGTAACCGCAATCAATAGTTGTTATATATTTACCATACACAAACACATATCAATCCATATCACTCGCGGTATCATACTGAAATGCGTTTTCGGAACGCCAGTATTTGTGCGAGACAATGCACTGATATATTGTATTTGGTATGTATGTACTTTATGATTACGCATTGATTATTACATTTGTTTATACATACTATATTTTTATTTGTTTATACATACTATATTTTTATTTGTTTATGTTCATATTATTTATGCAATATTAATTATATGAAATATATAAATATAAACAACTTATTTACTGAACAGTCCATATATACATTATAAATGAAAACATATATAAAATGCATAATATGTATGTGTGTATTAGTGATAATGTATATTTACTACTATCACATTTACAATATGGTTAGCTATTTCGATAATAACGCAACAACATTAATATATAATACGAAAACGAAACAAGCAATTAAAAATTGGATTAGTTGTGCAAATCCATCTAACGTATTACATACACAAGGATATCTAGCTAAAAAAGAAATAGAAATGTGTAGGTATAAAATATCTAAAACAATTAATACTAAATTACCACGTGAAATATATTTTACGTCTGGTGCAACTGAGTCGAATAATATAATAATACAAGGAGTTATAAAACCAAATTGCCGAATAATAACAACATCCGTCGAGCACCCAAGTATATATGTTTTGTTAAAAAAAATGGAACTAATTCGCAACATAAAAGTAACATATATTATACCGTGTATAGATAAATCCGATAAACAATACGGAACGATTAAAATCGATGACATTAAAAATGCCATTAATAGCTCTATTGAGCGAATCGCACTAATAACAATAATACATGGAAATAATGAAACAGGCGCTATTAATAATATTAGTAAAATAGGTAAGTTGGCTAAACAATATAATATACCATTTCATTCAGATGTTACTCAAACAATGGGCAAATATAAAATAGATGTTCGTAAATGTAATTTGGATTGTATTAGCTTTTCAGGGCATAAATTCCATGCTCCAAAAGGGATAGGTGGTATGTATATAAAAGATAAATTTAAAATCAATAATTTATCATTCGGAGGTGACCAAGAACATGGTTTACGACCAGGTACTGAAAATGTTGCATTTATATCCGGAATGACGACTGCATTGGAAATATCCCATCGTAACAGAGCACATAAAAACAAATTAATGCGCAATAAGATAATTTGTATCGAAAATAATATTCGAAATAAAATTGTAATCAGCCCATCAATTAAATATAGAATGCCAAATACACTAACGATAATACTAAACAATATGAAAACAGACAATAAGCGGTTTGTGCAAAATCTTAGCAATAAATACAATATATGTTTGGGTATAGGATCGGCATGCAAAACAATGTCAACCAATATATCTCATGTTTTCGAGTCACTTGGTGTGAGTGACGATAATATTAGTAAAATATTAAGAATATCAATATCAGATTACACAACATGGAGCGAATGTAAAAAACTAATAAAATATCTCAACTGATCTTGATAATATCAATATATTGCATACATATAGTATCTAATAATATCAACAATGTATGTATTTGGAACGGTATTATTATGCATTATTATATTCATAAAACTAAATTATGCCAATGTTTCGTACGTAAGATCAACGATAGATAATAAAATATATATTGTTGCCGATTACGAGGACAAACAACAAGCTGCGAATATATTAGCACGTATTAGACAAAATATACTAATGCTAATATCATATTTGTACAAAAATATCGACGCTCATAAAAAATACAAGCCGTTCATCGCAAATATATTGAACAAAATACATAATACAATATTTTGTGAAAATATAAACGAGTATTATTACACAAGTTACAGTGTTAACAAAGGAGATAAAATAGTATTGTGTATTCGATCAAGAAAAAACAATACAATACACAATATTAATATATTAATGTACGTGGCCATACACGAATTAGCACATATAGGATGCCCAGAGAAAAATCATACGCCATTATTTCATGACATATTTAAGTTTATGTTATCAAAATGTGTAGAACTACGTATATATAATCCTCGTAAATATGATATTAATCCAGTAGAATACTGTGGAATGTATATAAATTCGTCTATAATATAGATATACTCGTATAAATGATAGATCTGGATGTACAGATACTAATTGTCATTTTTTATTTCATAATATCATATTTATATATTTTTAGAAATACACCACACGTAACAATACAATATGAATCACGACCATACATTTTTCCTAAATGTTTTGAATAGATCATCTGTTTTTAATATATTGTCAGGTGTAATATACTCATCATCTATTAACAGCCGACCTCGTTCGCTTATATGCGGTTCTCGTCTATATTTTTCCGGTATTATTCTATTTATAAAATGTTTAATTTCAATTGGTATTTCTGGTGTATTATCGAATTCTGGAAAAAATAATTTCAATGTTGATAAAAAGTAATGAATATCATAATATTTATTTCTAACTGGTTCTACGTTAATTTTGCTGGTCCATTTCGCAGTAACTTTTAAATTATTAATAACCCCGGGTATGCACGCAAAATCGAAATCCCATAACTTTATAATATATCCTATGTTAGGTATTATGTACAATACATTGTTCACAGTGTATTTGAATACTTTATTTTTAGACATATTTGATATTTTGTGAACGAGTATATTATTTGGCTTTAAATCATTGTGTCGAAATGACGGATATTTGTCATGTATAACGGCAAGTGTCGAAATTAGTTGGAACATAATAACACTCCAGTCTAACAATGTCATTGTCGCATAATTAGATTTTATATAATCCATCAAATCACCGTTATTTGCCCACTCACTTATTAAAATAGATACTTTATCATGATATTCTCCATTGTGATATTTTTCAACAAATGCGTTAAATCGCTTGTATTTATATTTATTCGTTGATTTGTTTTTTATATTATTTCCCAATGATAATGTAAATGGCTTAATACTTGTGTTAAATGATCCTATTGGAAGAACAATATGTGGTGTGTGTTTATTTATTATAAAATAACTAAGCAATCTAATCATCATTAACTCAGCGTTTTCCGGTCTGCGAACATCATTTATATTGCCATATTTTTCACGTTTACTGTATGCAACAACTTTCACGCCATAATTTATCTGACACCCATCGATTTTTGTTGAAATCCCTTTAAATGTATGACCAGTACTGCCACTTTTTATATATTGTAATTTGCCACCAATCTGAGTAATAATTGTATAAAAGTCACATGATTTTCTGTTTAATACGTTTCGTATATCATTATCTGTATTATGCGAGCGCGAACCACCTACAAAATACTCTGTTTCGGAATGATCAAAATCAACTAGTTTTGGTATACTACTGCTCTCGATTAAGTTTTTTATTTCTTCAATGCGTAATGGAATAGTATATTTTTTTTGATTAGTATCCGTGCTATTTTGTGATGTATTACGATCATTGATTGGAGACGGTGATAACGATGTTGTTGAAACCGACATTGATATATGTATTAGTACATTTGTTTTATATCGTTATAATAACGATCTATATAACTTATAATTAATATTCGCATTTTATTATGTTTATCAAAAATTGATATATTGCATTACGATTCTCATAAAAAAAGAAAGATACCGTGCGTGATCAACGATCAATCGCTAAATGAATTTATCGAAGCTAAGTTGTGAAGAACATATTAATAAAAATCAAATATAAAGTGGTCAATGAAATGGGGCATATAGATACTGGACAGTCATATATGTTATCTCATATGAAAATCTATACATACATAAAAAAATGAAATTTAAATTATATATTTAAATTACTACTACAAAAAATATAATAAAGATATTATAGATAAAGATAGTGTAACGATAAAATGAAAAATGATAAAAATATAGATAAAGATAGTGTGAATAAAGATGGACGAATAAATATTAAAAATAAATGCAAGAAACCAAAAGAAATTAAAAAAGATATTAAAAAAGATATTAAAGAAGATTCATTTTCATTCGAGACGTTGGAAGAATTTTTAGATAAGTTTATTGAATATACACACACTATTGATAATATTAACAACGGCTTAACAAAAAAGAAAATAAGATTACCTAATTTTCCATCTGAAATATCAGAGAATATAGTTAAATTTTGTATTAAAAAAATAAAAAAATCATATCCAACTTGGGATACACCAAATGGAGATTTGATGGACGGTGCTACAAAAATCGAAGTTAAAGGCTTTTCGAGCGATGGACCAACCTCATTTGGTCCAAACGAGAAATGGGATATTTTATATTTTGTTGATTGCAAAAAATATAAAAAAAAACAATTTGATGTATTTGAAATCAAGCTATCGAATATTGATGATACTTTTCGAAATATTAAACTTACATCCACAACCACATATGGAGAAATAGCAGATATCAATCAAAGAGGCCGATTGCGTGCTTCTTTTTCGAAATTCAAAAGTGAATTAGGAGAACATTGTAATAGAATATTTAATGGAACATTAAATGAATTAAAATAAAATTAATAATAATAATACTTTATTTAATATTAATTTAAAAAAAATTATAAAATTTCAAAAATTTTATCGGCAATCAATTTTACAATTGGCACTGAAACAGCATTACCAGCTAATTTGTATAGTTTACTATCACTTAGGTTAGGTAATTTATAATCTTCCGGGAAACCTTGGAGATTAAAACACTCCCTGGGAGTTAGTTTACGTATACCTTTATTATCTTTTAACAACGGTACATTATGACCACCTCCTCCCATATTGGCTGTCAATGTTGGACAAACATTATTTTTATTTTCCCTAACATAGTAACGCCTATATTGATATAAAACGTTGTCATTTATATGTTTTGTTACATTTTCGTGTACTTTATCATATACTTTTAATGAATTATTATAATAATACTTATTAGGAATATTTTGTTGAAGATAATTATTAATTTTTTTATTATTCTTTTGTTCAAAGTCAAATTCAAATTTGTCACATAACGTTTTATCTCGAAAACATACAATATATATCCTTTCCCTATTTTGTGGTATTTTTGATAATTCGGATGTGTTAAGTATTTTATATTTGAAATAATAACCAATTTTTTCAAGTTCATCTGATATAATTTTGAAAGTGTTTCCATTATCATGACTTTGTAAATTTTTTACATTTTCAAGTATAGCAATTTTAGGTTTGTGTTTTTTTAATATGTTTATTAGTTTCCAAAAAACATTCGAGCGGTCATCATCAAAGCCGTGTTGTTCACCCGCAATACTAAATGGCTGGCATGGGAAACCCGCACATAATAAATTATGTTTTGGTATATCTGATGTTTTTATATCGTTTAAATTTTTATTTGTTAGGTTAATATTGTGATTAAGATTATAAATTTGTTCAGATTCAATACACATATCATTTGCAAAAACACATTTAACCCCTTTTTTTTCAAATACATGAGAAAACGCGCCAGTTCCCGCAAATAAATCGATCATATTTAAAATTGTCATTATATATTAATTTTAATATATAATGTTAATTCATTTAAAAATCAATTTTTAGCACATGATTTATTTGAAAAATTGTTATATGTACATATTGTAATACATCGTACATATATTATTTATAGAAAATGAACAACACATACACAATTTGTAGAAATGGATATCGGATAAATAAAGATAAATTGAGCACGATAGAATGCAATGAACTACGAAAAGAATTAACAGTTAAACCAATATATAAAGAAACATATAATGATGTGATACCATTTTCGGTGTATTTAGAAAACGATAATTATTTATATATACCAAAATACTATGGTATTAATAAATATCCAAAATACAAATCAAAAATAGATAAGTACGCAAAAATAAACATATCGTTCAATGGTGAATTGAGAGAATATCAACAACATGCGTACACGAAATGCATCGAGCATTTAGATACCTATCAAGGTGGTTTGGTATCCGTTCCATGTGGATGGGGGAAAACTATTTTCGCAATAAGATTGATTGCTCATTATAATGTAAAAACCCTAATTATTGTACATAAAACATTTTTACTAAATCAATGGTATGAACGAATACGCGAGTTTACAAATGCTCGTATTGGATGCATCCGTCAAAAAAAAATAAATGTAAAAAATAAAGATATTGTAATTGGTATGTTGCAAAGTATTAGTATGATTAATTATGATAATAGTATATTCGATGATTTTGGAATGGTCATTTGTGATGAAGTACATCATGTTGCTGCACGAACATTCCATAATGCACTATTAAAAACATGTTCACATTATACAATTGGATTATCGGCTACACCAAATCGTGCAGATGGATTAACAAAACTAATCAATTGGTTCATTGGTGATAATATGTACAATGTACCCGCAAAACAAGATAACAGCGTCAAAGTAATATTATTTGATTATTATTTAGAACATTATTTATATTCTGAAAAAAAAATGTATATAAAAGGTAAAATGAAACCAGCCATACAAAAAATGATAACAAATATGTGCGAAATATCAAAGCGCAATGTTTTTATAACAGATATTATTGATTGTGTATCGCGATTAAAGAATCGCAAAATATTAATATTAAGTGATAGAATAAATCACTTAACCATACTAAAAAAAACAATGGATTCGCGTATAAAAATATATGTTAAAAATGGTATATTGGATAGCAAAGAATTAACAACGAGTTACTATATAGGCTCCATGAAATCATACGAATTAAATGATGCATCTGATGCAGATATAATATATGCGTCGTACGCAATGGCATCGGAAGGGTTAGATATATCAACACTCAATACAATAATATTATCAACACCGAAATCCGACATTGTACAAGCAATCGGACGAATTATGCGAAAAACATCTTTTGAAATACAACCACTAATAATTGATATTATTGACAATTTATCGATATTCCCATATCAGTTTATAAAGCGCGAGAAAATATATGATAAACGCAAATACAATAAATCTATGCACACTATAAAATATATCTTTGAAAATAAACAGTATGATACATACATTGATGATAATATAATTAACCGTAAACGATTGCTAAATTGTTTTTGCTGAATTTTATTAATCGATAATTTGTTTATTTATTAATAATATAATATGTTAAATTACACAAAATACACGCAAAAAATAGCATACTATGAACATAAATTAAATAAATATAACAAAAAGCTAAATGAATATAATGATCAACAAAATATGATAGGTGGTGACGAAACATATGTAGGGCGAAATCAATATATATGTACCGCAAAGCAAACTTCATCTGGTGAAGTAAAACAAATAAATACGGGTCAGACAACAGTAATAATTGGCGAACATCGAGATGATTATGTTCGTGAAAAATGCGTCGTTAAATTGTTTGATGATCCAATACCATGCAATAACGAGTTGAAAAAATTTAACAATATCGATAAACATATGCCATCGTCTGTTAAAGAATATGTTGTTGGTATACGCGATAATCGATGCGATGGTGATGTTGAAAATCCATTTTTAATATTAAAATACGCTGGACAATTTTCACTAAAGGAAATGATTTATAAAAACAATTGGATGTTATACAAACACGATCATGATATTGCAAATAATGCATTGTTTCGGAGAACGATATTTCATGTGCTATTGAACAGATTATATCAAATCCATAAAACACATATAATGTATGATATAAAGCCAGATAACATAATACTAAACACCACCACGAATAATGCACGCGTGTGTATTGATCCAATATACATAGACGCCGAAACAATAGAGCCTATCGATAATTGTAAAATAGTAAATGTAGAAACAACGTCACGATTTTATACACCATCTGCATTAGCAACTCGTGCAATGAATATACCGCACAATGACGTTGTTTTAATCACCAAATTAAACGATATATTTGCAATAGTTAGTTCGTTTGTTAGTGATGTACAGGATATGTCACCATATAGTAATCGATATGTTACTATTTTGGGCTTTGCAAATGGTATTGTTGGTGCCGACGATAAAGGTAATTTTATAATGCATCATAAATTCAATGATGCGTTAATGCAATTAATTGAACTGGATCCATTTTTCGCATATATTTATGATAAATATCAAACTATGTTGTTGATATTTAATAATGTGTTTAAATCTAGCGATAATGGTAAAACATATAAATATGTGAGTGGTTATGTTAATGATAGTATTATAGATGATCTATATGATAACACTGGTAATTGTGATGCTGTCGAAATGGATATATCGATTTTTAATGCAGAGTTTATCAAAAAGTATAAAAAAGATATATCTAGCCAACTAAAAAAAGATTCATGTAATGTGCTATAATTGTTTGCTAAAAAATTGAAATTTGTTTCTACATGTGATTTATTAATATAATTTTAATTCATTTTAACGAATTCGCATCATGTCGGCTACTCTGCAGTTGTATTTGTCGATCGAGAATGAAAAAACAATTATTTACGTGTATTGTGACAACATTTATTACACGGTACATAGCTTTGCCTATAATAATCACGGATACGCGTACATCGACTTGGAAGAATTCATTGACGGTTCACATAGACTCGAGCGTATTAGTGACTTTTATGAAACAATATTAGTTAAAGTTAAAGACAATCCAATTTTCACTTGTGTAGAATGTGCAGTGCTATGCGAACAATTAGATATAGCATATGATCGCATTGACCCGGATATTCGGGGTAAAGTTACTGCCATATCCACGTATATGAGTGAGCTACAACAAACTATGGGTATTGATGACTTACAAACATATGATACAAATCAACTGATTGGGATGATGACGTTGATGAGTGTTACTGTGTGAGCATCGATATATTATTAAAATAATATACGTGCGCATATTGTCCAAACGAAAAAATTGAATATTATTACATTATGTTATTCATTATCACAATTTTAATTCATTTTAACGAATTCAATTTACAACCACGCACTTAAATGGCAACGCGTTCTAAGAAATTAATTGATGTGGAATACATGAAGACCCTTCCCACACACGTGTTGTTTATTTTTATTAGCCGTCGACAATTATCGCTAAATGAGATAGATGAGAGTTTATTGACGCGTGACTTATTGGATTTGTTTGTACAGGTTATACCAAAACGCTTGGTTGAATTACCCGAAAAATTTCAAACGGAATCGTTATATTTGAATGCCGTCAAATGCACTGAACGCCCAGTATTAAGATTCGTTCCAGATCAATTTAAGACATATGACGTATGTAAATGTGCAATTAAGGCAACTGGAGAGTCACTTCAATATGTACCTAAAGAATTCGTAGATACCGATTTTTACACGATTATGTTAAAGGCCGATGGATACAATTTGATGTATATACCGGATCGTGATATAACCGACCAATTACGCGAACTTGCTGTGAGTAACTGCGGTATGGCGTTGGGATTAATGCATCCTACATTTAGGACACAAAAGTTATGCGAATTAGCTTTTCTTAATAATGTAAATGTATTGGATTATATACCGCCTGAATTCGTGACCAATGCGATGTATGAGCATGCCGTTACACTAAATGGACGAATACTTGAGCATATACCGGCATATCAAAGAACGCGTGCAATATGTGTTATAGCTGTTACGCAAAATGGACACGCACTTAAGTTTGTACCGAGTCGTTTTAGAGACATGTTATTGTGTAAATTGGCATTTGATAGCAATATCGAAGCGTTGAATTATATGTATGATCCACAGATTCGCAATAAACTATTGTTACGAATTCCTTATATGGAGCCAGTGCATCGACAAAACATAGTTGATCAAGAAGAACGAGAATTCGACGCGTTGATGCAACAGTTTGCTTTGTTAAGTGGTGTGTAAGTGCGTTTATTAATATGTATTTAATACATATTAATAAACGCACGTTGCTTAATTATTTCATATAAATACTTTACGTATGTTATTTATATCAACATCGCAGTAAGGACATTTACTTAGTTTTTTAGCACAATTGTGGTCAAGCAAAATGGATATGCGTTAAGGTATGTACCTGAACAATTTGTAACGTATGAATTATGCACAATTGCAGTCAAGCAAAATGGATATGCGTTAGAATGTATACCATGTAAATTTTTAACGTATGAACTATGTGAAATAGCAGTTATGCAAAATGGAAATTCATTACAATCCGTACCATATCGATTTTTAACTTATGAATTATGTATAATTGCAGTTAAACAAAATGAATATACATTAAGGTATGTACCATATCATTTTATAAACACCGAACTATGTACAATCGCGGTTACGCAGGACATTAATACACTTAAATACATATGTGGTAAAAATATTTACAACGACCTTTTACAATACGTACCCGAATACGAACCATTACAGCGACAATCCATATGCGACCAAGAACAGCAAGAATTCACAAAATTAATAACAGAGTACGAACACACATTGTTTAAGTTATTGGCGGATGATATGTAAATAATGCGCGACTAACAATATATTATTTTTTTTTCAGTATGTTTATAATTGTATAAATATAATGAAATATTTTTAATATAATATATAATTTTAACAATAATGTCTTATGAAATATACCAGATATCCACATACGCATCTGCGGACGCATCATTTATTAAACACCATGCAATTATATATGATGATATCAAACAGTTGAAAAATGAATTGAAGCACAATAAAGGGTATCATTTTAGAATACATAAAAACACTACATATATATTTTTCGGCGATCTGGATAAATATGATAATACGATTGGTAAGTTTAGAAAACTATTACAAACGTTTTTGAAAACAAATTACAATATAGAGTTTGAAAAAGAAGAATTCAAATATACATTGAATAATAAAAATAATAACTCATTCCATTATTCAATCCCAAAATGGAATGTAACAACGGAAAAATTAAAGGAAATACACGAGAATATGAAAAAACAGCATCCCGAATTAAGTAAAAATATCGATACGAGCATATATTCTGAACATTGGTATAGAGCGCCTAACCAGCGTAAAGGCACGTCTATTAACGATGATACTAAACACATAATCCAGTTTGGTAAAATGTTAGATTTCATAGTTTATTACATTCAATCATATAGTGAGAATATAAATGAGTACATCGTTGCTAAACAACAAACAAGTCGCAAAGTAAATAACAAATTACTAAATGATAAACCGTATAACGAAAATATCATTAATAACAATTGCAAAGATATAGTTGTTTTTGGGGAAGATGATACGCCAATAAATAAAGATAAAGTATTAAGCAAAACAATATCTGAACCGACGTTGTATAAAAAAATGTTTGATGAATGTTACAAACAGGAACGATTTGATGTTTATGATTATTGGCTGAGTATTGGGATGGCGTTAAAAAATACATTTGCTAGTCATGATGAGGCATTTGAATTATTTAATTATTTTAGTTCAAAGGGAAATAATTATGATGGATATGAAACAACGAAAAAGAAATTTAATACATTTATTAAGAAGCGAACTATTAATAAATATACCGTTGCAACAATATATTATTATGCAATTGAAGATAATAAGTTAAAATTTATCGAAATAATGAATAAAAACACATTTGATTTAGAACAATCAGATATGTGTAAATATGCACATGCATTAGCGGGTAAAAAATTTATATACATCATTGATAATGACATGTATAAGTTATATTGCTTTAATGGTAAAATATGGAAAAAGGATGATGTTATAATGATGAGTTTTTTGTCAAACGAGTTATATGAATTCTTAAAAATGATATTAATTGAACTTTATTTTGAACATTATGCATTTAATAAAATGAAATCGCAAATAAAAAGGTTAAAGACATTTAATTTTAAAAAAGATGTTATTGCATCATATAAAGAAATTGGGTTGCGTGATGATATAAAATTTGACGATAAATGGAATTTATTCGGGTTCAACAATATCGTATATGATCTTGAAAACGCGGAGTTCAGAGAGTATTGTTACGATGATTATTTGTCAACAACTGCGGGTTATGAATGGCGCGAACCAACTAGTTCTGAAATTAATAAAATAAATGACATATTATGCCAAATAATGCCAATGGAAGTGGAACGTAAGTTATATTTACAAATATTATGTACCGCATTAGATGGACAGTGTTTAGAAAAGTTTATAATATTCAATGGTTGTGGTGGAAATGGAAAAGGGTTAATTAACGATCTATTATTACTGGCACTTGGTAATTATGCTATGATTGGTAATAATGCTATTTTATTTGAGAAAAACAAAACAGGCAATAATCCCGAAAAAGCAAATATGCACAAGAAACGATTAGTTATATTTAGAGAACCGTCTGAAAAAAATAAGTTTGAAAACAGTGTCGTAATGGAACTAACCGGAGGAGGTAAAATATCTGTGAGAGGTAATTATGAGAATAATACCGAAAAAGAATTAAATCTAACAATGATTATTGAATGTAACCAAAAACCATTATTCGCAGAAGAACCAAAACAAGCAGATGTGCGCAGGATAATTGATATATTATTTAGATCAACCTTTACAGATGATAAAACAGTGATCGATAACGATAATCATATATATCTGTCAGATATACGATACAAAACAAAACAATTTCAGGAAAAACACAAATTCGCTTTACTAAAAATACTCATGGACGAATACAATGTGTACCGTAATAACGATTACGTACTACATATTCCGGAAACAATAAAAAAGAGAACGCAATTGTATCTTGAAATGTCGTGTAATATTATATCATGGTTCAAAGAGAATTACACATACAGTAGTGATAAAAATGACATATGTAAAATGAAAGACTTGTATAGCGATTTTATAACAAGTTGTTACTTTATTAACCTGTCAAAGATCGAGAAAAAAAAGTACAATAAATCATACTTTGAAAATTATATAAAAAGCGAGCCGTTCTTCAAACAATATTACGTTTTAAAGTCCACGTGGGTTAGGAATTATATAACATGTTGGAAGAGTATTGAAGAATGTAATACCGTTTCATGAAATATATATTTTTACATTAAGACACATGGCGTTTTTAGACCCCATTTTAGCTTTAGAATGCGATGATTGTTATTCTCTTATTAAACTATTTTTGGGGGTTCTATGTGTCTCGATGTCTTATTATATTGTAATGTATATATTACTAATTTGTATACTTATTACTTTTTTACATATAATGTAAGAAAAATATATAAAATACACATAATAAAAACTGAAGGAAAGTTGTACGATTCTGAAGGAAAGTTGTACGATTCTGAAGGAAAGTTGTACGATTCTGAAGGAAAGTTGTACGATTCTGAAGGAAAGTTGTACGATTCTGAAGGAAAGTTGTACGATTTTGAAGGAAAGTTGTACGATTCTGAAGGAAAGTTAATATTTACAATATATGTAAATATTAATGTTCATGATCAATCAACATTTACATTTAATCGTAAACCACTCAAATAGCGAACATACATAGTTTTTTTACTAACTACACCGTTCTCGTGTAAATACTCCATATACGCGCTCTTACATACACGTGGTTCATATTTCTTAAAGCATTTGTTAATGTCACTAATGGATACCATATCATCATAATTCAATGTTATTGTAACAACATTGTTTATTCTTTCAGCAATGCTTGTATAATCTAACTCTTCTTTATCTTTTGCGACACTTTCTTTACGTTGTGTTTTCAATGCTTCTATTTCTGTTTTTAGCTTATCTCGCTCATTCTTAATTTCTATTTTCGATCGCTCTTGTTCAGCTCGCATACGCATTTTTTCCAGCTTATTATTAATATCATCCGTATCGTCCAATCTACGCAATTCTAGCTGTAAACGCAGTTTATCTACCTCCAATTGTAACTGTTTTGTTTTTTCTTTTTCTATTTCTATTTCATTATTAGTGCATTTAAATTCAGGGAATTTATAAAATTCTTGTAATAGATCATCCGTGTATATAGGGACGATCCAGTAAATAATTTGTTTATATTTACTGGATCGTCCCTATATACGGTTTTCAATTGTTAATAAAAATTGAAATTACAAATTATATATTATTTACAAATAAATATTTAATTCATTTTAACGAATTCACATTTACCACTACGCGTCTAAGCATTTCAGTATGAGCGATCCAATGCCTTATATACTGCAAAAGATTCGAAAAAATCGTGATTACTTTCGCCGTATAGATCACAGAATATTGACTTCCAATATATGTGAGTTGCTTGTGGTAACTGGTAATATAGAGCTGAGACAAGTGCCGGTGAAATTTATAAACGAGCGGATGTGTCGATTAGCAGTCATTAGTAATAATTATGTGTTCCGGCATATACCTGATAAGTATATGACTCACGAATTATGTATGCTGATGTGTATACTTCACCCTACCAGTTTTCGTGATATTCCGGACGAATTAAAGAAACCTGAGATGTGTGAACATGTCGTCTCGAAAGACGCTAGTATGCTACAATTCGTGCCCGATGGTATGAAGACTTACGACATGTGCATGTCGGCCGTTTCAAGAAATCATTATATGTTAAAATTCGTACCAGTTATACACATGTCTCGCGACATATGTATGGTTGCGCTTGGTACGTGCGCATGTATGTTCACATCGATACCGGAGAATTTTATGGATGAACAGTTATGCAGATTTGCTGTTTCGAAACGAGGATTAAATCTGAAGCACTTGCCGAAGGATCATAAAAACGAGGCTATGTGTGAACTTGCAATTTTGAACGATGGGCTTGCTTTAAAAGATATGCCAGATCGTTTCAAGACGGATGAATTATGTGAACGAGCCATTAATATACGCTCGTCTTGGTGCTCGTGTTGTTCTGTATTCCGACACGTTCCTACGCGATGTAGGACGCGGGAAGTGTATATATGCGCGTATTGTGCAGGTGAGTTGGAAATCGAAGACGTTCCTGAAATCATCAAGGATGGTGATTTTTACACATTTATTGTAGGTAACGATGGATACCATTTGAAAGATGTACCTGCTGACAAACAAACGGCTAACTTATGCGAACTTGCGGTTGGTCATAGTAGCATTGCGCTGACATATTTGGACGATCGATTTAAGACGAGTGATATGTACAAATATGCGGTTGAACAACACCCTGATGCAATCAAGCATATACCAGACAACGATAAGACCGAGAAAATATGCAAAATTGCCGTTACAGGAGACGGGTTGATGCTCGAGCATGTACCAGATTGCGTTATGACCGAAGACATTTGCACGATCGCTATTGAGCAAAATGGAGAAGCAATCCGATATGTATCACCACGCGTAATAACTGACCATATGTACATGACCTCGGTTAAGCAAGTCGGATGGACACTCCGATATGTACCACCAGATAAACAAACCGAGTGTATGTGTATAGCAGCAGTTAGTGCATGCGGAAGGGCGCTTATATTTGTGACATCACGTATAATTAATGGTGATATATTTAATGCGGCTGTTAATCAGGATGGAGAACAGCTCGAACGTGTGCCAGGGTATTTAAGCAACCAAGATATGTGTGTAAACGCAGTTACACAAACATGGTGCGCAATCAAGCATGTGCCGATTTATTACCGAGACATGGACATGTGTACGTTGGCATGTATTCGTGATATCAGGGCACTTAATTATGTTTACGATCTTCAGATTCGCGAAGAACTATTATGTAGAGTTCATGAGTACGAAATATTGCAGCGACAAGCCATATACGACGAAGAGCATCGAGAATTCGACGCGCTGATGCAACAGTTGGTTTCGCTCACTGGTGAGTAATTGTCATTAACATGTATTCAATACATATTAATAACAATTATATGTTTAATCGTCTAAATAAATACTTTGCATATGCTATTTATATTAGCATCGCAATGCGGGCATCTGTTTAGTTTTTTAGCACATGTTTCACACAATATAACATGTTTACACAGTTCCAATATGCAGTTACGATCCTGCTCGTTACATATTATACATATCATTTTGTCCGATGGTGTTTTATGTTCTTTTTTGCCTTTTGTTGACGATATATTATTGTTTGTAAAGAACAATTTTAAATAATTGATTGCGGAATACATTGTATATTTTATAACATATTATGTTGTTATATGTGTATGTCGTTACTTTTAACAATAACAATAAATAGTTAAAAATTGAAATAGTGTATGATATGTGGTAATTGGCCAAACGTATGCAATTCATTTGGCATCAATATAAATGTTAACTAAAGTTGTACATACATGTGTACTGTGTAATGCGAATTTTCGACATAGAATAGAAATACGAGAACATATTATCAACGGAAAATGCATATATATCACGGGAATTAAACGATCGCCCATTTGCAAATAAGTGTATGGAATTACTTGCAAGTGCGTTACTGAAAATAGGCGAATCACCTATGATTGCTGATGTTTAATAAATAGATAATTGGTGTTATTTCCAAATGTATATCTAATACACATTTGGAAAATGCTATTACTTAATTATTTTATATAAATACTTTATGTATGTTATTTATATTCGTATCAAATTTATGTAATATGATGCAAATTGATTATAATTATTTACTAAAAAATTGAAATTTATTTTTGCATGTGATTTACTAATATACTTTTAATTCATTTTAACGAATTGCGCGAAAATGGCTGTTGCAACATGGAGTTTGTTTGTTGAAGATGGCACCAAGCGTATCTATGTAAGCTACAACACAGTTATTCGTAAGGTGTCGTCGATCAAATATAAGAAGGACGGCACAATGTTCATCGAACTCGGTGAAGACCGCAATCAACGAGTGTATTTACATGCCTTTCATAAAAAGCTGTTGCGCAAAGTCGAATCCACATGCGTGTTTGGCATCGTAGTATGTGCCATACTATACAGCCAATTAAATATAGCTATTGATGATGTTGACCCAGCTATCCGTGGCAACGTTACTGCTATATCCGCGTACATGGATGAGATGGATGAATCTGACAATTGCATCGAAGAACTTGAAACTATCGATAAAAAACTATTGGTAGGCCTGTTGTTTTCGAAGATTGTTAATGTGTAAGCATCGATATATTATTAAAATAATATATCAATATGTATGCACATCGCAGTATATTTTTCAATTCATTGATTGTACGTTTTTAGATTTTTTGAATTATTCATATACAATCATTCATAACCAATGATTCAGATACTATATTAAGTATATCAATTGTTTTACGTATTAATATTTATAAAATGCAAACAATAACCAAAAAATTGAATGTGGTATACAATAATACAAATGTGATTGTAAATGCTAATATACAATTAATCGGTAATATCAAACAAAAATGCATTGTATTGTATGCTTTGAAAAATACACGGTTGATACAATAGTTAGTTTGCATTGTGGGCACGATATATGCAATGTATGTGTTAAAGGTATGTCGGAATGCCCAGTTTGTAAAAAAAACATACAAGTTATTCCAACACCTTTATCGGTAGCAAATATGATAAATGACGGATACATTCGATGTTCGAATTTTCAATGTACTACGATATGTACACATGATACAATTAATATACATATGGATAAATGTCCATTCGCACCAACTATATGCAAATATTGCAAAGAAACGTATCCTAATAACTCTGAACATTTTGTAAACTGTGATCATATTGGCACGTTATGCCAATATTGTAATTTATCGATGCAAATAAGAGAATTAAAAGACCATATTACTATTTGTGATAACGTACCTATTGAGTGTGACTATTGTAAAATAAATTTTGAACGAGCTGTGTTAAATTCTCATAAACTAGAATGCGTATGCCGGCCGGTTGATTGTGATTATTGCAAAATTACAACAGAATTTCAAAATATCAAACAACATACTAAAAACTGCTCACGCCGAACAATTAAATGCAAATATGCGCATTATGGATGCTATATGCAAGACATTCAACATACTATTAATGAGCACGAAAAAACGTGTCAATATACCAAATATAAAATATTAGATAATTTGCAGGACGACGGTGAGCATATTGAGTTAAATGTACGTGGTATGAAATTAACAACATGTATTAATACGATTAATAAATCTAAATTACTGAGCGCAATACATAAATTACATAAGCAAAAAACAATATATATCGATTACGACTATTCTAAATTTGTTAATGTGCTAAATTATATGTCGGGGATGCATCATATTATATGTGACAATGATGACATGCAATATTTCGATGTCGACTATGTTGATTATATTGACCCAAATAAAATTATTAAAGTTACGTTACTGCCATCAAGTAATGTAATATTTACTAAATTTAGCAATATAACTACAATTAAGCATATTCATGATAATTTTATATGCAGTGATAATGCATATTATTTACAAATTAGTGATGATATATTGTATCATTTAGTCGATATTATTACACATAACACTTTATCATATAATAGTCGATGTGAACAATGTAAAATTGATGCGCCCAACAATAATTCAAATTATTTATATTTGCATGGATATGCAAATGCATTAGACACATATATTGAATTTTGTAATATGCGAGTATTGCGACAACGACAAAACATGTTTGGATTTCATGTAGAACCGGTATGTGAATTTATGTGTAAATTATTACGAACCATTGATGAGCAACAAAATAACACATGTGTATTGTTTAATATTACATTTGCGAATAATATTTTTCATATACGCGGAAATAATAAATATGTGTATGAATCATTACACACAGATCGTTCATTATACGACAATCCAATTAATAAACAAATGCAAAATATATTACATCAATTTATACAACAATTAAATACTTTTTCCGAACAACAATCGTCGCATATTAACACGACCGGATACAATTATATACGTGAAAATACTAGACGCATAACCGATTGCGATTATGTAGATATAATTAACAAATATACAAACACACATATCGATAATATAAAAGAATCGATTATTCAATGTTTTGAAGAAATATTTGAAGACATGCATACTCGGATTAATAAAATCATGTTGGAAGCAATTGAGTTAGATGCTGAACTAAAACATTTTATAACATACAGTATGGATTTATGTAATCCTCCAAAGTAATTAACCGATTTATTTTGTATATCAACATATAAAAAATGAATTAAATATCATATGTTTACAATATTATACATAATAACAATTTATAACATAGTACATAATGACTTACAAATTAAAGCCAGACGGTAAATACGTACATGATCATTTAATGATCAATAGCAATAATTTTCATTTGTGTGATTACGTGTTCAAATATTTACACGAACATGACGTACGTGAGCATATTGACGATGATCAATACGTATTGTTGTGTGGTTATGGATATACACATCACAACGATAACGATTTTTTTATAAAAAGCGACAATAAAACATATTTTGTAGGTGATGCAAATATGGGCGTTACTGGCACGGTTTTGCATAATAAATCTATTGAAAATGGTATGTCGCGCGAATGTTTAGAAGAATTAAATATTAATGTACATATTGATAATTATGTTCGTTCTACTCGTGATGGTAGATTCAATATTGCGTTTGTTAATGTTGACGATACACCGTGCGAGCGCAATGAAGATCAACTACCAGTCAAACAATCAAAACAACATAATTCAAGAACAAAAATAGCAGTTATATTATACGGTTCATATGAATCAATGATTGACTTATTAAATAAAATAACTCTCACGTCACAATGTGAGTTATTTTATACAGCAATTATGAAGTTTGGTTATTATCGGTATTGTTTATGGGGTACCGATAACTGTTTATATAATTATCGTAAAAAATATGATAGAAATGGCGCATACATTAAGGTAATTTGTGCATCGACAATACTATTAATACCATATGACCGGATTACTAAATTTAAACGTTCCAATCATTGTTACAAATTAGGAAATAGTCCGAATCACATTTATTTGTAAATAATGCATTTTCACACATAATAAATATTACGTGTAAAAATAGTTAGACATGTATGCCTCGCACCAATACACATCCAACCGCACAATCAGTTGCGCATATGTGGTGAACTGGCTCACGGAATGATAAAACCTTCATAAAGAATTTACCAAAGTTACTGTTATTACAAGAATCATCAATCGAGTTCCATGTATATCCAACACCACCAGCGACTCCTACCATCGCAAGTGTCCCGGCGGCTAATGCCCACTCGAATTGACCCATTGTCGCTTCTCCAGCAAATATGGCCGCAATTGTTCCGTCGGTAGCAACAACCGCACCAATACCTATTATCGCAGCGGATACTCCAGCCGCAACAATGCTTCCAAGTACCAACGATTGTTCGATGGCATCGTTGTATTTTGGCCCAAACTCATTATCACTTCCTTCAATAATAGGCATGTAATGATTAACGAACCCTGGAAATGCTCTACAAATGTCGCATTCAGCAAGTGTCCATGGTCCAACATTGAACTTGTCCATTCGATCGCTTACCCGATAATTACATAATTCCCAATCACGTCCTCTTAGGAGATCTAATTTACGATTGTTGTACTGAATTACGATTCGCTTGATCGTAAAATCAAATTGATACCAGCTTTTTTCTTGCGTTGATCTTTCAATGGGTACATAAAAGTTCTTAGCAACCATTACCGCTTGGGCGCCATTAACCGATCCAATAACTCCATAAAAATATTTTCCATCAATCGCAATGACGACGTAATCACCGTTGGTAAAGCCCATTTTTAAAAATTTGAATTCGTTAAAATGAATTGCTCATTATATTAAACACAATGCAGTACAATTTGTTTTCAATTTTTTGCATGTTGATACATATTAACATGTAAAAAATCCATATAATATGATACAAACGCATAATTAATTCGTTACATGTTATTTATACACATTAGTTGTCACGTGGGTTGGTCGTAAATTACAATACGTACCGACCTACCAACCGACATATTAAAGTTGAAATTAATAATGATTATTAACAATAAGTATTGTTATACATAATAAAGTTGAAATTAATAATGATTATTAACAATAAGTATTGTTATACATAATAAATATACTAATTGTTAATAATACTAATATAATGAATACGAATCAATGTATTAATAAAACCACGATGATCGAACATATATACGATATAACACAATGCCAAATTTGTATGAATAAATATAATGATTCACGTAGTATTGTTTGTCTTGCATGTAAGCATAATTTCTGCAATATATGTATGAATGATATATGTGCGAATAAATGTCCAATATGTAACGCACATATAGTAATTATTAATACTCCAATCGGATACATAAATAGTATTGATATTATCAACAAATTATGTGTGGACGCGAATAACAATGATATTGAATTAGTTAAATTAAAACATAATAATACACATATGAATGAAAAAATATCATTTAAAGAGCAAGAACAATTATCGTTACGTACTATGAAAAATTATGATATTGGTGAATTTTATTTTAATAATAATAAATACAAGGAGTCTATACAATATTATAACAAATGCATAGAAGATAGCGAAAATGTATTTGATGCAAAATTATGTTTGCTATTTGTATATGGCATATTAAAAGATATGGATAATTACAGTAAAATCAAGGATACTATTGATTTTAATTCATCTAATAATCCAGAGATTGAATATTATAAAATTGGATTGCTGGTAGATGAGGGTAAATATCAAATATGCTATGATATATTATTAAAACACGTTAACATCTTAGATTTCAAACAGACTAATGAAATTACGGTATTATTAAATAGATTCAGTTTATATTTAATATGTGTATGTGTATTGGGTTTAAATAAATATATGGAAGGTGAATTTTACACAGAGCGGTTACTTGAGTATGATAATAAATACGCAACTACAAGTTATAATCAGACTATAGAAGCAGTAAGGTTTTATGTAGAATGCAAAATAAAATTAAAAAAAAGTACAAATGCATTGAAAATTATACCGTCGTATATTGATAAAGGATACCGATTAGAATATGAAATGGGACTTTTATATTATAATATCGGTGATTATGAAAATGCAATTAAATACGCAAAATTAGATATTTCAAACAATGTTCGTTCAAATGATTCCATACAATTAATATTCATGTGCTGTTATTACATAAACGATATCGCGGTAATTCACACATATATGCCATTACTTAATATTGTACATGATACATCGATAAAAGGTAAGATATATGATATCATAGGAAGCATGTATTATTCAAATGATGTATTTGATATGGCATATAAATGTATAACGACAGCTGTGCAATGCGGATGTGTTAATAATATATCAATTCTAACATACATATCCGAACATATATTTCATAACCATACATAACATGTATAGGACTATTCAGTAAATAATTTGTTTATGTATTATTTGTATAATACATAAATGATAAGCAACAACAAACATATATTGTTTGTTACCAACAATAATATTAATATCATGTAAATAAATTCCATTATTAATAAATTGAATAATATACCAATATATTTATAAATTAACACACAATGCGTATATTACAATGAACACAACTCAAATACCATTAACGGATAATAACAACACGCATTTATCAACAATGTTAGTTGTCATATTGTGCATTGGTGGGATATTATTATTATGCATAGTAATGCTAGTTGGAAGTATTATCGGAAGTGAAGGGTGTGGATTTCGCGAACACGACATAGAACGTGCGAGAGAAGAAAATAATAAAATTCGCAAAATCGTACTACGAGAATTACATAATTCTAATGTATAAAACATATATAATTAATAATGTGATTATCGCTATCGAATCGTAATATAGCCATTTATTAATGATACCGTAATAACATGTATACATAATTCGGTTATTTATTAAAATTCGTATAATATTCATCAATGTCCTTATCGATTGCAATGTTCAATAATTTCCCTAGCACTTTAATTTCTGTATCTTGTTCAACGGTATACACCGTCTCAACATTAACAATTATATAATCACCAACCTCAATTGGTTTATTGTTATGTTTATATATAATTGTGTTATTTTGGTTATAAAAATTAATTTCATTTATACGATCCGCGGATACCATAATCGATATTGCATCGTTTGAAAGTTTTATAAACGTTTGTGTAATAATATCAACTCTTCCAACTACGATATCATTTTTTGACAATTTACATAACATACATTCATATTCAACTAAATATGTAACGTTGCATTTTTTGCTATACATATCAATACATCCATCTGATAGGATGTTTATATCATATATGTCTTTAATATAACCCTCGGCAATACATTTATGTTTCAAGCTAGTAATTAATATATCTTTTATATTATCTCGCACATCACAACATAATAAATGCGGATCTACCGATACAGTTGTTTGGAGCACTGTAGTAATGTATGGATTTAGGGACATTATTAATATAAATATAATATTATTATATTTATAATGTGCGATAATCAATTTTTGCTATTGATCGCTAAATTTGCAAAACACGCTTAATATAATTAATATCGATCGGTGGCAATATCGGTATATATTGATGCTCTACCTTTTTATAAGAAATATCTATCATGAAGTCACATGGACACATATACGATATTTGTGAATCACTGTTTAACATGTGTTTATATTCATCTGGCAATAAGCATTTACATTGCGGTGGTATAACTATCAGCAAATGTTCAATGTCCGATATATGCTGATGTGTATCAAATAATTCGCTATTATTTATGTTGTATTTATATGCGTTCATGTAAGTTTGTATATCTGATACGAATGGTGGTGCATTGAATGGATAATAATAATTATTACTAACGTTTTTGTGGAAATAATAATTGATTGTCCAGTAGACGCTATTTAAATATTTCACACATGCATTATCAATTGCATTTTTTTGGTATTCGGTTGAATTGAAATAAATATCATAATATCTAAATTTACTGAGTTTAATATTTTTAATATCGATATTCACCTGTTCACTTGTTATGTATTTATTTAAATCTGTTATATTTGTAATGCTATTTGTGTTATTAAATTTATTTAATCGGTTATCTAGCATATTTTCTTCGTCATTCGATAATGCATTAATAATATATTTAAAAAAATCGTTATGTATATCAACACGCGTATCATTATCAGTTATTAAATAATCATATTCGTGTAGCCCGGTCATATATATATTTATAATCTGATCGAGATTGTGACTATATATGCTTAGTGATGGCAAACACATAACAAAATCATTGCCAAATAACATACATAATAATACAACATCATTTATTAATCTTTGTTTGTATACTGATTTTTGCATACAATTGATATTTTGATCTGTGTTATTAATCATAAATTGAACGAAATATTTTTTCAATTGATCTATTGATATGTATACATATTCATTATCGATGTGTATGTGCTCTTTGAATCGATCATCATATTCTCGCATAAGATAAATATTTTTATTTTGAATCATGGATAATAAAATTAAATCGGTATCTAGTCCGTATATAACTACATTTGTTATATCATCATTAATTATTTGATCAAACATTTTAAATTCACCTTCTCCTCGCACAGAACTGTCCGAAACAACTACATCATCGCGCGAAGAATATTTTTTTTTTAAATATTTATCAATCATATTCATAAATGCAGTATGTGGCGTTATTTTAATATTATACCAATCGTTAGCAAAATCGGTGTTATTTTCAACTAGTTTTTTTGCACCCATGTATCTTCGCTTCCGTTGTTGAATTATTTTACCCATTGGCGGAACTCCATCTACGCATATATACGTTTTTGCTGGGTTAACTTCGCTAATAATTTTATTTAATTTTATTATTATGCTCTTGCACATATTTTTTTCCATATCAACCGTATTTTGATTTATGTATGATGCGCGAACCTCATTACATACATCATGAAATACCGAATTAGCATCTATAAATAAATAGCATTGATCTAGTGAATGATGCGTATATATTATTTTTTTTATGTTCGGTTTTAACTTGTTCAATAGGTATGCGAAAAATCCAGGAAACCCCATTATTAGTTCTGTTTATTTTTTATTTAGTTTATGTTATATTTGTAATTAAACCTTTAAATGTCAATTTTTTATGCACTATCGCATTAAAAATAATATGAATAGATATAATGAATAAAGAAGATAATATATGGAATAAATATTGCTCAAAATATGATAAACAAATTTACATAAGAGATAAAGTTGACAGAATTATTGTAATTGGAGATTTACATGGTGATTACTCATTAACTATATCGATTCTAAGATCACTTGGAATAATAGATGTTAATAATAATTGGATAGGTGGTAATACAAATGTTGTCCAAATTGGGGATCAATTAGATGGATTGCGTCCAGACACTGACAATAGTGAGTATATTGCGACGAACCGTAAGTATGGTGATATTGAATTATTTAACTTTTTTACTAAACTACATTACAAAGCTATAGTACATGGTGGATGTGTTATATCATTGCTTGGTAATCATGAATTAATGAACACGGAAGGAGACATGACATACGTATCTGAAAATGGATATAATAAATTTAGAAATTTCATGTCTCCATTAAAGGCCAGAATAGAAGCATTTAAGCGCGGACATAAATATGCACGTGTAATGGCATGTACTAGGTATCCATTTGTATTTATTGGCTCATATATGTTCGTACATGCCGGGATCATAGATAAATTTATAAATCGTTATAATATTGATTCCAAAGAGAAAATGAATAAAATAGGAATTGGTATACGTCATTGGCTTCTTAATTTAGTACATAGCCATAAATATTATGATATTATGACTAATCAAATATATTCTCCATTCTGGCTACGAGTATTAGGTATGTTACCTGAAAATTTACCATATGAGGATAAGAAATGTAATATGCTACTACACACAACAATGAAAATATTTAAATTAAATGGAATGATAATAGGACATACTCCACAATTGTTTACGAACGGGAGTAGAGTCAATGCTACATGTGGAGACAGAGTTATAAGAGTTGATACCGGTATGTCTAGATCGTTTCATAATTACAAAACAGATGTTCAGAAAAAACATCCAATTGAAATATTAGAAATTACGAATGATAGCAATGTTAGGGTTATTAGATTCACTCCGAAATAATTGCGTAAATAATATTGCGGATTAATGCTGTTCGAAACATGCATGTTTTAAAATGGATTCCAATTTGTCCACGTATCCATGATTTACTGTATCATGACCAGCAATGTATTATAAAAAATTGAAAATATAATTATATGGCATAATAAATCATATATTTTATATACAAATATTAACATTAAATACAAATATTACAACATTAAATATGGCTGATAAAAAATCACTTTGTTTCTGGTATTTGATGGGTCAATGTAAAAAATGAGATACGTGTCAAAATATACACGCAAATATAGATGAACATATCGATGACAAGCATACGATGTTATTACTAAGCAAATTTTGTAAGAATCGTAATATGGAAATTCCGCAACCAATTATGAGTACATATCCGAACATATTATCGCAAATAGACGATATGAATAAACGATATGAACAGCAACGTGACCAAATGAATGTCGTGCAATATAAACAAGAGCAACATAAATCACGACTAAATGCACAGGATAATGTCAATCAACTAACACGTGAAAATCGTAATAAAGATAAATCTGAATTAGCAATGGTCAAAAAAGAATTAGAGGAAATGAAACGAAAAAATGAAATGGATGCGATGGAGGTGAGACGAAAAAATGAAATGGATGCAATGACACAGCAACTGAAAATGGAAATGCAACTGACAATGATGCAAACTATGGCGTCCCAAAGCAAAATAAATAATTTAAAAATTTGCCAAGCAAAACAAGACGTACAAATCAATAATGGACAGATGGCATTGTTGGAAAATTCACAACGAACCGAAACAGCACAAACGACCGCATATACAGCACAAACAGCGGCATCAACAGCACAATCAACGGCATCAACAGCACAGTCAACGGCATCAACAGCACAGTCAACGGCATCAACAGCACAATCAACGGCATCAGCCGCACAATCGACTGCTAATAGCAAACCAAATGTTGTATATGGATTTGGATACAATCATGGATGGCATTGTCCTCATAAATTTGCTGGGTATTGTTCGGTGTGTAACTTTTAAATTATTAAATAATGTATAATATTATTACGCATTATTTAATATTTTATTAATCAACGGTTGCAAAAGAATCAATATTTTCAAATGATTCGATATTTGCGACATAGTCATCATTATATTGCTCCTTTACTTGAAATTCTTCAGTTCGTAGCATATCGTGTATATCTCCTTTAACTTCATCAATAAACTGTGAATTGGTTGCCATTGTTAATGTAATCATAACTGCGATAGACGCGACTATTGCGTTTGTCATATCCTTCAGTGAAAATAAACCAATCACGAGAATAATGAAAAATCTGAATATCGGATGAGTTATATACTTAGCGATCCATATTGGCATCCCTGGTGAAACTAAACTTCCATAAAACGCAATAAACACGATGAATATCATTTTTATATAATCATTGCTTCTCAACTGCTCAACTTGTTTGCTAATGTCAGGTAACCCGCTCATATTTATTTATATCTATATATAATATTTTTTATATCACATTTACAAAACGATTTATTTTACGTTTCATTATGAATATAGTTTTTTCATTAAAAATAATCTTTGTATAATATATAAAATTAAATAACAATGAATAATAAAGTAATTAGAACCGACGATATATTATTAGAGAACGAGAGTGATAATGAAACAAAATCATTAATAAATCGTTTACAAAGTGGTGGAAAACGCAGAAGAAAATCCAAGGGCTCTAAAAAGGGTTCTAAAAAGGGCTCTAAAAAGGGTTCTAAAAAGGGTTCTAAAAAGGGTTCTAAAAAGCGATCGCGCAAAGGATCCAAGAAACTATCACGAAAGAGATCGTGTAAAGGATCTAAAAAGGGCTCTAAAAAGGGCTCTAAAAAGGGCTCTAAAAAGGGCTCTAAAAAGCGATCGCGCAAAGGATCCACGAAACTATCACGAAAGAGATCGTGTAAAGGATCGCGCAAAGGATCTAAGAAAGGATCTAAGAAAGGATCTAAGAAAGGATCTAAGAAAGGATCGCGCAAAGGATCTAAGAAAGGATCGCGTAAAGGATCTAAGAAACTATCACGAAAGAGATCGCGTAAGGGATCTAAGAAGGGATCTAAGAAGGGATCTAATAAGGGATCTAAGAAGGGATCTAATAAGGGATCTAAGAAGGGATCTAAGAAGGGTTTGAAAAAGAGATCATGTAAGGGATCTAAAAAACTATCACGGAAGAGATCTAAGAAGGGATCTAAGAAGGGATCTAAGAAGAGATCTAAGAAGGGATCTAAGAAGAGATCTAAGAAGGGATCTAAAAAACTATCACGGAAGAGATCGCGCAAGGGATCCACGAAAGGATCTAAGAAGGGATCTACGAAGGGATCTAAGAAGGGATCTAAAAAGGGATCGCGCAAAGGTTCTAAAAAGGGATCTAAAAAACTATCGCGAAAGAGATCTCGCAAGGGATCTAAAAAGGGATCTAAAAAGGGATCTAAAAAGGGATCTAAAAAGGGATCTAAAAAGGGATCTAAAAAGGGATCTAAAAAAAATGATCAAGAATTGGTAACAACAAAGAAGCGCAAGGGTTCTAAGCGATCTCGTAAAGGATCTAAAAAGAGATCTATGAACCTATCTAGAAAAAGATCTCGCAAAAGTTCCAAGAAAAGTTCTAAAAAGGGATCGAAAAAGGGATCTCGCAAAGGATCGAAGAGGCAGACTGGTGGAAAGGGTGGAAAGGGTGATATGTTTAAGACAAGGGGATTATTTATTGCGAAATTGAAAACTAAGTTTAGTGAGTTAAAAGGATTAAAAGCATCAATTCATCAAAAAGTAGCAAATTATTTTATCAATAAAACTAAAGTTGATGGGAAAGCTGATTATGTAAAGGCATTAGAACTTACTAATAAAGAAAAATCAAATATCGCTAAAATTATTAGCGATGCAAAAAAGGAATCTAAAAAGTAATGTACATATATTATAATTAACATACATATAATTACAAAAGTATTTATATGTATCAAATTATATTAATCAACCAATCTTATTACTAAACCGTATTCTCGGAGCTATGTTAATAGCCATTAGTTCTTGTAATAATAGTTTAAATGCATATGGTATTGATATTTTTGCTATTTTATTGTTATTGTTACATGCTTTACAATAATATATATCAAAATGCGAATCTGTTCCACTATGTTGCCGTCTTAACATTCTTTGTGCAAACATTCCACAAATTTCGCAAACATGTACTTTATATTCGTCCGATAAATCAACCAATCGCTCTTTTAAAAAATTAGCCATGCCATGACTTATAATACAATCACGTTCCATTTCGCCAATCCTAAATCCTCCATCACGCGATCGTCCCTCCGGCGGTTGTCTGGTTAAAATAGTGGTTGGTCCGGTTGCTCTTGAATGTATTTTATCGGCAACTAAATGTTTTAGTCTTTGGTAATATGTTGGTCCAATGAAAATTTTTGTTTTGATCTTTTCACCAGTAAAACCATTGTACATATATTCAGCGCCATCATCGCTGTAATTCAACTTCTTAAGTTCGTCTTTTATATTGTCTGTATCAACTTTGTTAAATGGAGAACCATCATAAGTATATCCATTTAGTATAGATATTTTGCCAGTAACGGTTTCTAATATTTGACCTACTGTCATTCGAGATGGCAACGCACATGGGTTTATTATAATATCTGGAATAATACCGTTGTTCGTAAACGGCATATCACTCTGTGATAGCATTATCCCACATACGGATTTTTGACCAGCGCGACTACAAAATTTATCTCCTATAATTGGTCGTCGTTCGGAACGCAAACGTATTTTAACCATAGGATCTCCCTCTGGTGTCGATAAGTTAGGAAATACCCGATCCACGACCGATGGCGTTATTGTTTTATAAATAACACTGCTATCTTTGTAATTATCTTTACCAATCGCTTTATTTATGTGTGATATTTTTCCAACTAGTACATCATTATATTCAACAATATCTTCTTCATCAATATATCCATCTTTATTTAATTTTCCATAATTCCCATATCGTGTACATGTAGTGTTTTTATGATCAGGTATTGTTATAATTTCGGTTTGCGTAGACGATTGATTATTTTTCGCAATAACCATAATTTTTTTAAACGACGTTGTTAAAAACAACCCTCTATCGACGGCTGATGCATTCATTATAATTGCATCTTCTTGATTAAATCCGGTATAACACGCGACAGCACAAATAACATTTTCACCAGGCGATAATTTATCAATCCCGATGTATTTCGCGGCGTTTGTTGTTACGAGTGGTTCTTGTGGATGATATAATAAATAACTTATATCGACTCTATTTAAAAAATCAGTAGAATAAACGCTCATGGCTTGCCTAACTTGTGCGGATTGATAAATCCCTCTGGTACATGGATTATGATCTGCGAAAGGTATTCCAACAGCAACCGATCCAAATAGTAGCATTGGATCTATTTCACAATGTGTGTATTTACAATATGTTTTTTCATCATATCGATTACTTATTAAATGAGGGTTAATATCAATACCGTCAAAATGCTCGCGACGTTTCATCTCATACACTTGATCAACATTAGCTCCCAACATAATATAATATGATTCATTTGCATCAATATATTCAATTGTTCCTGGATTTTTTGCTATAAATTCGTTCCAACTAAAAATACCTCCTTTGTTATAATCGTAGTCGTTTAACTTAATTTCTGAAATCTGTTTTTTGGTAACTAATAATTTGTTATCATCGACTCTAAATAACGGACGTAATACGCGTCCATCATCACAATATATTTTTATTTCATTGTTATCAATATCATAAACTATCCCTGTCATTATATCGATACGGCCACTGTATTTTTTTTTCCGAATATCTGTCAAAAAATCTATATGATTTATAACAAACCCCATCCAAATACCATTGAAAAACAATTTAATATATTTGTTATATTTGTCAATACAAATATCTTCAAAATTTACAAAATGGACATGGTTTAATAATATGTTTTTAACTAGTTCGGCTGATCGTTTTGAAATGACGGAAAGTGTGCTTGACAATGCCATACTTTTCACTAATCCTATTTTTTGTCCTTCAGGTGTTTCGAGTGGGCATATATAGCCATATTGAGTAGGATGCAAATGACGTGGGCTTGTCATTTTCGAAGTCGTTTGATCGGTTGTAGGTGAATTTATTCGCCTAATAATCGATATTGTGTTTAAATATGTATATCGTTGTAATACTTGCGCAACTCCCTTTTTTTTATTATTATTATTCTTATTCCAATTACCAGATCCTAGGAACGCTTTTATTTTATGTTCAATTAGTCCTGATTTTATTTGATTAATTATATTGATCGGCGTTATATGGTTCGTATTTTTTTTTTCAAAAAACTTATTACAGTCGTATAACATTTTTTTATAATTCTGAATAAATATATCTTCTAATATGTTACCAGGTGTATCGACACGCTTGTTAATATAACTGTCTCGATCACATGGTTGATCAATACCAACATAACAACTTAACAATTTATTCATCATGTAGCATATATAAAATGCTTTATGTATAAGTAATCCTTGCATATGAGGTAACACTACTTCATTTAATTTTGTTGTTACATATTTAATTTGCTGTTGCTTTTTAATTCGGATATCCGATTCATTGTACGTTTGTTGTATTCTTGCGTGCTGTGCTAGGTATAGCATTGCATCATGTTGACTCCGTATTGTCATGTTTGTATTAACTTTTTCATTATCTATCATAACAGATACATTTATATTGTGAGATAAATACAGTAAATTATATATAATATGCGACATTGTATCATTATCGATATTTCCCATAATACATGCGAATATATGTCTATCGTCAACTAATCCAAGTGCTTTTATCAATATAATTATAAGAATCTCATCGAAACACGGTATTTTTGACACGATATGATCTTCTTTTTTCATAGTAATCGTTAATATTTGCATATTTGTATTAACATTATTGTTTTTGGAATCAACTTGAGCCATATATATAACATTATTCGCATCTTTTCGAACAGTAATGAATGGATGATTTTCGATTTTTTTTTCCAATGACATTACTACTTTTTCACTACCACTAACAATAAAATAACCACCTGGATCAAATTCGCATTCATGGTGAGGAGTGTTCTTATAAATATTAGTGTTGCAATATTTTGATCGAACCATTACAGGTATATTTGCGATTGGTATACCTACATCAACTTTTCCTATAGTGGTAATGGTTATTTCACCAGTTATTATATTTGTAATCGTTTGTATTTGTTTTATTGTCCCTATTACTTTTACAGAATATGTTAGATTATGTATTCTCGCATCGTGTGGGAAAATAGGCATATTAGTATCATCAAACGTTGGTTGCTTTATGTAAATATCAGATATGCTAAATTTATATTCATACTTAAAATTTTCTTGAATGGATTCATAAAAAACATTGTTAAAATCTCTTAAAAAAATTGGAATCGATTCATCCAATAATTTATCCATCGAGTTATATTGATGTCTGTATAATATGTATGGCTGTTTAAAGTATAATTGCAGCATCGTTTGGATATCATCATTCGTTATTGTATCGGACATTTTTATTTTATTGACAATGTTGTATAAATATATTATATTAATACATTTAAGTATTTATATTTCAAATTTATTGGTATATGACCATATATTATTTGTGTTCAAATAATATATGGTCATATGGATATTTTTAAAAATAATATACGTTTATTGAATATATTATATAACTTATCAAACCATGCATCGCGCACTTGTCCGTTTAGTTGTCATGTAAATAACATTCAATCAATATGTACAATATTATCGAACAATATGTATAATAAGCTGAGTAGTGTAGCATATGATAGTTTATTAATAGTATGTGGTGATATTGGTTGCTATGATATACTTAGTGGAGTATATATAATCCAATATGATCATATCATTGATATACCTGAACGTATTATGGAATGTATTAATTTTTATAGCGAACTAATTACACCTATGTCGTTAACACGCATAAATAGGCAACATGCGTATCAACCATATAATTACATAAACATACGTAAATCAAATGCACATGAAGTATACATAGATAATTGTGTAGAAATAACAATTAATTTAAAGAATTCGTATACAGCGTTTATTATAAATGGATATGTTAAAAATACACCCATTGATGTAATGATGATGTACTATAAATATGATCACCGCGTAATAGTAATGTTGTTCAAAAAACAATACGATGACTTAATAAAATCAATTAATAAATGTAATTGCGATGATTTGATATTTAAAAAAAATTATATTGCGTCGATTCAACTATGTGACATAATATTTATGGACATAAAATGTATGAAAATATATACAAACCAATACAAAGAGTATATTAGATTAACGAAAATAATTTTTGAGGATTTAATTAAATGTATTAATAATTGTGCATTTAAAGAAACGTACCGGATAATTAAATTATTACTACTCGGAAACGATACAAGCATATTTATTGCGAATATGCTAATAAAATCAATAAATAATGTAGAAATAGTACATCAGTTACAAGAAAATCTAAGCATTCATATGAAATGTAAAATAAACAAATCAATAATTAAATCAACATTATTAACGAAACAAACGCCACCTGATAATGATATTGAGTATAAAATATTAGAAAATATACATATTCCAAAACATGTAAAAAAACACGCTCTTGAAAAGATCGAATTAATGAATATGAATAAGCACTCGAATGAATATCACAAACAATATATGTATGTAAAAACATTATTAAATTTCCCATGGACACCTTGTGATATTATTAGTAATCAAATAACTGATCAAAAAAAATACATTGAAACAATAATGAAATCAATAAATAGTAAAATATATGGTCAGTTTGAATGTAAGCATAAAATTAAACAAATTATATGCAAGTGGGTTAATAATAATTCATGTAACGGAGATATTATAGGAATTAAAGGATCACCGGGAATTGGTAAAACGTATCTATCTACAATACTGAGTAATACATTAAATATACCGTTCATACACATGTCACTAAGTGGTCATTCAGATGCAGATATATTTATGGGACATGACTATGCATATAGCGGAGCTCAGCCAGGATTAATAATATCAAAAATGATAGATGCCAAACAATCAAGATGTATAATGTATTTTGATGAATTAGATAAAACGTGTAAAAAAAACAATGTTAATGAAATACATAACTTTTTGATTAGTATTACCGATCCAAATAATAATAATAAATTCCAAGATAAGTTCTTTCAGAACATATATTTCCCTCTCCAAAACGTAATAATAATATTTTCTTATAATAATTCAACTAACATTGATTCAATATTATACGATAGAATTACGGAGATCGAAATGAAACCATATACGATAAATGAAAAGATAATGATTGCTAAAAATTTTATAATGAAAGAGCTATGTAAAAAAGTTGGAATTACTGATCATAATATTACTATAAATAATAATACAATGGAATACATCATAGAAAATTATACAAATGAAGCTGGTCTGCGTGATTTAAAACGCAAATTAGAAGATATTATATTAGAAATAAACGTCAAAAAAATATACGGACATGTGTTTAAAAAAAATATATCAATTAATATATCCGACATAAATAAATATATTATGCAATCACCAACTCCAATCAACATTCTATTTAATAATATTATAGGCCATATGTATTTAATAGGAACATCGCAAATTGGGATTGGTGTGGTTATTCCAATTAACATAATTAAAAATGCTAATTCAAATGGATCGTTTATAAAAATGCCAAGCATGTACATGTCATCCATATATGACAGTATCAATATATCATTTAACATGATTGTTAACATATTGCAATACGATATTGTACAATCATTTTATAATACTAATAAGCACGGTATTTATATTAACTTTGGAAATAGTGGCGTTATTATAGACGGATATTCAGGTAGTTGTTGTTTCGCCATTGCATTTATGTCATATATATTAAATATTTCAATAAATAATAATGCAACAATAAGTGGCGATATTGATTTAAATGGGAATATAAAAAGTATTACTTGTATTTTATCAAAAATAATAACTGCTAAAAAGAAAAAATTCAAAATATTGTTTTTACCACACCAAAATAAATTTGAATTAAAAAAATTAATAGATCGTGATCGTAGCATATGTAAATATTGCGATTATTGTGAAATGAGCAACAATACTATGCATGATTTTATGGTTGTGTTCATAAACACAATATTTGATACATTTGATTATTTTTTTAGCAATGTCGATATTAAATCTAAATTATTACATGTTGATTATTTACCATCCGATAAATCCGACGACTGATCAGTATAATGATTTATACTGCCATTCGATACGGCATTTACACTATTATTTAACTGGTCGCATTTATTAATTAATACATCGCGTAGCATATTACATTCTCGAATACCCTTAGATAATATTGATATTTGATTATTTGTTGAATTGATCAAATACTCGGAAAATTTAGTCATTCTATATACAATAACCGCACTTATTTTTACAAGTTCTGTACGCTCAGTCTCAATAACTTTATTAGACAATGTTGATATTTTATCAATTATATAGCTAGATAATACGAACAATAAATATTTATAAGCATGTTCTGATTTATTTCGCAATTTCGGTGTTTTAAATGTGTTCATATCGATATTTAATTTATGACAATCATAATTGTACAATATAGTATGAATCGATACTAAATTGTTGACATTATTTGTGAATGGTGAATTCATCGTTTTGTTAAAATCAAATGATACTTTGGCATCATGTTTTGATATGCGAAAAAACATATGATTAATTATATGTAGTGCTTTATTATATTCAGTATCAACCGGTGGTTGGATTGATTCACTATCAACATATTGATGAGATATGTATTTCAAAATATACCATGGCGTAATTTCACAGAACGCGTTGTCGCGATCTAATACAATAATTGCGTTATCTTTTGTTTTTATTGTTACGTTTGTTATATCGATCTTAATACGTGTATCCGGGTGATCTTGTGCATTATCGGTTGTTATAAATATATCTTTAAATTTATTAATATTTTCATATACACCTGTATTATTTGTATGTTTGCCAAAATCCGTAATAATGTTATCTAGAATACCAGATTTAATATTAGACATATCGCTTATATTTGTTGTATTATCTATATTATTAATAAGTGGTGGTGTATTAATAACGTCTGTTCGGCGTGTACTTAACATTTGTTGTTATATTTATATGATCACATATTATAATATGCAATTAATCGCATTAAATTGTTGTATAATGATATAATACACTAACATGAAAGTGAATAAATGTATACTGAGTAGTATATTCACGATGTTAATTATATCGACTGCGTTTGTAACGTATTCACATGTTTTTTTAAATAATAAGTTGTGGGATGATAATCACATAAGTATAACACTGACATGTTATTTATCACCGAATCACGATATGATGATATACATGACAAACGTTGACAATGAACAATGGCAAACTAAATTGAATGATAATAAATACAAATATATATCCATAAATAACAAACATTCGATAAACAGCACATATATCGAACATAAATTAAATTGCTACAAACAGCGCATATATATATTGTTAACAAGTAACTTATTACGAACACTGACATTTAATTTAATAACAACAGAATACGCAAATGTGTATATTTGTGACACAAATTGTGACATGGATAATATTGCATTGTCAACTGAATTTAGCAAATATATAACCAAACCCACGTTTACATATACAAACGGTAGCACATATATTTACAGTAAAAAAACAAATATATTTACAAAATATACAATTAGCTCGAAATATATTTTTTTTATAATACTTAACATTATTATTGATATTATTGTATTAATATACGTAAATTATCTGTTTTATAACATAGTATATACGGAATGGACGACATCGTACATATCGTTCAGCAATACATACTATCCACATGTTAAAGACATGAATAAACTAAATAACTATCGATTTGAAGCATTTGGTATACTATTTCTCATTGACAATACAATATCATCGACACATAACATAAACAAGTCGATGTGTTTAAGTATATTAAGGGCACTCGTACATTTTGTAGGTCTATCTATTATAACAATTCCATTGTTATTCATAGTATATTATTCAACAATAAAATACATTGATGAGATCATATTGTATGCAACATATGCATACATACTCAATATAATAGTATATTCCTTTATGTATTACATAAATATTAGATGGAAAATAAGAAAATATTACTCATATATATTTTATGTATGTATAATCATATATAGTGAATTATCTATATTATATGTTATAAATAGTTGCTTATGGTTCATATTGAGTATATATGTTGCACCGAATAAATCAATTACAATATTATCATCTTGCTCATCACTTGGGTACTATATAAATAATATATACACAAATGTTAAACAAATAAGAAATGATGTAATTGTCGAAATAAAAAACGTTTATAGCGATTCACTAAATAAAACAATGTCAACAACTCCCGCGAAAGTAATTAATTTAAGTGAAGATACACCAAATAAATACGTTTACGATAACAGATTATCTGCGATTGATAATACAAATAATGATAATATTAATGTAACCAGCATACATATTAGTAGTATTAATAAAAAAGAATCAAATGATAATATTGAGCAAAAAATACTCGAAATATCAACAAATACATACAATACATCACTTGACGCAGATATGTATATAATTCCACAAAATACTGGTAATATAGATCAAGTGCAAAAAGAAGTTGTGCCAAATGAAAACGTATTTATATGGAATTCGTTAAACGAATATGGACTCGGTATGCGAAAAATAATATTTATTACATGTACTGGTATATTTATAATAATAATGGTATCTATATGGGTAATATTAACATGCAATATATTAGGGGTCGATGATAATATTGCATACAATATATTATCTGCATCGATAATACCTTTTTTTACTAAATACGCAAAAACATTACAAATAAAATTACTAGAAAAGAAAATTAGTAAAAAATCAAAGTAATAAAAATAAGCAGTTATTATCGCAATATAGGTCAGTCCGATAAATATTTGTTGTATTACAATGCAATATAATGCATATACAACAATATATCCAAAATATACGTAACCCATGATACAAACTCTTGTATAAATATTATTAAACATATTTTCAACAATGACATGAAACGACAACATGTGTTTATACGATCAAATAAAATAACACATCTACTTAATAATATAAGGCATATTATTGTGGATACTTCCATACACAAACGGGATAAAAATCAACACGTATGTGTAGCATCAATGCTAAGTATTGTGCACCATATATGTAGTTATATGATTTGTTCGGAATATATACGCTAATTATGTCAACATATAATAATGTTTCATAAGTATATAACATTATTATATATCATCAAATATGGCAGCCGCAACAGCCGCTATGCAATTCGCTAGTAACAATCCAGAACTTACAAAAAGTGTAGCAACGGGTGGTATGGGATTAATTGCACTAATTATATGTGTATGTTGTTGCGCATGTATATTGTTTTGCGGTAGTTCTTGTTTAGGAGTTTATAAAGGATGCAAGGATAATAATTCAGATTTACATACATTCAATAAAGCATGGTGGTGGTGGGTTATAGCATGTGTAACATGTCCATGTTTTCCGTGTTTATTAATGTTAAAAATAGTTGCAATGATGGCATGTTCAGCAACTTAATTTATTCTTCAAATACCTTCTTTTTCAAAACATTTGAATATTTATATTTAATTGTCTTTCCATCGATTTTAACAGATATTTCATCATCGAGTTCGATACGTTTTCCAACGTATGTGTATGTCTTCTTTCTACTTCCACGAGTGCATTCTTTTACGCTAAATTCAAACATTTTATTAATTGGTATTTTGAATTCCTTAGTTATTGATGTTAATGCTTTATTTGCAGCCTGTTTCGGCTTATCGCCGGAAAACCTACCTTTTTCATTTTCATTATATACTGCTTTGAAATACCGTGTTGTTTGTTTTTCACAATCGTCTGTTTTTTTATTGTTTTTATTAGATGTGACTTTTTTAACAATTGCCTTTTTAGCAATTGCCTTTTTAGCAATTGCTTTTTTAGCAATGCCCTTTTTAACTTGTTTTGGTACAGGTTTTTTTTTTGAAGATATTTTGGATTTCAGTGATGTTTTTTGTTTTGTATATGGTTTCTTTTTGGACTCATTTTTGTTTTTTATTTCTTTATTTTGGTTTACTTGCTTATTATTGGATGATTTTGACAATGGTGTATCTGGTGACTTTTTATCTTTTTTATTAGATGACGTTGACTTTTGTTTAGTTGCTTTGTTATTCACCATATTGCTATTAGGTTGTTTCACATTGTTCTTAACAATCTTCTTTGACGATACATTAACATCATTGGAACGATTATCATTATTCTTAGCGGTATTCTTTAACGATGTATTATCATCATCATTTTGCTTCTTATTTTTGGAACTCATTGTATATTTATATATAATATCAATTGTTTATATTGATATTATATATTTATAAAGTCAATGAAAAAACGAACGATATGCATATTCAGTAAATAATATTGTATTATAATGCAACAGCATTTACATAATAACCTAATTAAAATATCGAATCATTTGATATGTGTATAAATGAAATTAAAAATACACATATCATTGATATTAATAATGAGGTCAAATAACATATAAATGAATTATTTACGAGATCGTCCCTATATATATTTTATTTGTTAGAATATGCTGTATTTACTATACTATAATATTTTGAAATGGTATTATTATGTATTTTATTTATTTCTGCTAACTGCTGTGTTATATTTATATGTTTTAGATATATCATATCGCTTATTTGGTCAACGTCAGTCATCGTTTTTTTTATTTTCATATGCGAATCATTTATCGATTCCATATTATAATACTATTCCGTAAATAATATATTATTATAATGTAACAACATACAAAAAACTATATATATATCGTAACAGCATTATTCCAGTTATATAAGACATCAATACTGCGTATTGATACTTGCTTTGTGGATTTTTTATCACATATGTATGTAAAAGTATGTGAAAGTATGTGAAAGTATGTGAAAGTATGTGAAAGTATGTGAAAGTATGTGCAAGTATGTGAAAGTATGTGCAAGTATGTGAAAGTATGTGCAACAATATGTTTTATAGAACTGTCCCGTAAATATCCGCTATATTATAATGTAACATAATACATAATCAGCATACATATTCCGAACAAATCATATAACTACATAGAGATGTGGATTTTTCTCCAGTTTGCGTATAGAAGTATCCACAATAATGGGTTTTATATTATTAGTTTGATGTGTTATTTTATTTGATCGTTTCATATCATTATTAAACATATGTTTTACAATGTTTAACATATTTTTACATGAGTTCATATCACGGGTTAAGTATATTGGACATGCGTTTTCAAAACGCCCAATATTATTACTACCGTTATAT
>Ga0233431_1001032_pt1 | contig 52082 bp, 44 predicted proteins | sample SI_118_April2016_FD_179867 | JGI IMG/M metagenome (GOLD analysis project Ga0233431, IMG submission 179867) | Seawater microbial communities from Saanich Inlet, British Columbia, Canada - SI_118_April2016_200_MG | ecosystem: Environmental > Aquatic > Marine > Inlet | place: Canada: British...
TTTTGCACACTTCAACATTTCTGGTACTTGCATTAACATTCATACTGTATTTTACAATATACCTAACATGGTCACTTATAAAGAAGCAAAAAGTAGATAAAAAATTAATACTTTTCATAGTTTTGGGCCTTATTGTTTGTGCATTTGTCTTTTATTTTCAATATGATAAAATTTCGGGCCAATTTGAGTTCCTTATTCAGTATAAGGGGTTATTGAAAAATGTACCTGATTGGAACATGGCCAAGGCAACAGGGTTTTTCATTGATTTAAATAGTTTCAGATCTATTACAATTTATTTGATGCCATGGGTTATAATTGGAATTTATATCTCTCTTCTGTGGCAGAGAGAAAACCGGAAAAAGAGCTTAATGGATAATCATTTTTATTTAATATTTTCGACATTGTGTTTATTCTTGGTGATAACAGTCTTACCGATAATTTATCAATCGCGAAATATTGTTTATTTGAATATTTTCATGATCATTTTTGCGTCGATTGCCATGTTTGTTGTTTTTGAGTATTTCATAAAGGAGAAAACAGGAAAAATATTTTTATTAATTCTTTTGTTAGTTTTTGCAGGAAGAATTGCCTATGCCTCATGGACAAAACAACCTTTAATTACAGAAAATGAGTTAAATGAAATAAAAGCAATTGAAAATATCGCCAATGAAAATGCTGTTATAATGGCAACGAATAGTAGTTACGCGCCATGGCTTTTTGGATTTTCGAACCATCAATACATCATCAGTCCTGGATACCTGCGCGACACCTGGGGGCTTGAAAAATGGATTCAATTTTGGTATGGATCGTCTGACGAAACAAGATATGATATGCTACTCAAAAGAGCGAAAAATTTATATATTTTTATGGGGGCCATGGAAAACACATACGCACCATATTATCAATATATAAGTACTGATGATCATTTTATTCAAATAAGCGATCATGTTTGGAAATTCCAGCCGTAATTATGAAATCAAGTATTAATAAAGTTTATCAAAAATTGATTTACAGCGTGGTTATTGTATTTATAATTTTCGTTTTAACTGTAAATATATTAATATACTGGATTGATTTTTCAACAGCAATGTCGATCGTTTTTGGTGGATTTATGGTAATGTTTGTGCCTGGTTTTTTTCTATCAATAGCTGTTTACCCAAAGTTTAAAAATAAAGGAAAAAAGAAAAAACGTTTTTTATCAATTGACAAAAGATTGGCATTAACTCCAATGTTATCAATTGCATTAATAACATTTCTTAGTGTGGTTTTTCGGCGACTTGAGATCGCGATATTTTCTGAGAAAATTTTTTTTATTTATATAACCTTGATATGTTTTGGATGTATTTTAGCGGGCGGGGCAAGGTATTATTTCAATAACAAAATATAATTTATGGATAATTTATCAAAACTTGAGAATGAAAGCATCTATATAATTCGTGAAGCTTATAATAATTTTAAAAAAGTAGTACTTCTTTGGTCCATTGGCAAGGACTCTACTGCATTGCTTCATTTAGTTCGAAAGGCGTTTTATGGTAAACTACCATTTCCCGTATTGCATATTGATACGGGATATAAATTTCCAGAAATTTACAATTTTAGAGATAAATACGCTCGTGAATGGGGGCTTAATTTGATTATTGAAAAAAATGACGAGGCGCTAAGTCAAGGAATGGGTCCTGATAAAGGAAGGCTTGATTGTTGTATGCAATTAAAAACTAATCAATTAAAGAGTTCTATTAAAAAACATGGATTCAGAGCTCTTTATGCTGGAATAAGACGTGATGAACACGGTATTCGTGCTAAAGAAAGGGTTTTTAGTCCTCGTGATGATCAATTTAGCTGGGATTACAAAAACCAACCACCGGAGCTCTGGGATCAATATAAAACAAAGGCAAAAGATGAAGAACATCTAAGAGTTCACCCGTTGTTGTCATGGAGAGAAATTGATATTTGGGAATATATCAAGAGAGAGAATATTCCGACCTGTGAGTTGTATTTTGCAAAAAATGGCAAGAGACATAGAAGTATTGGTTGCCATCCATGTTGTAATCCAATTGATTCAAACGCAACGACCGTTGATGAAATAATTGCGGAATTAAAAAGCACTGATATTAGTGAACGAAGCGGAAGATGCCAGGATAAGGAATCAGATTATATGATGCAGAAGCTTCGGAGTCTTGGGTATATGTAGGTGAGGCGTACGCTGAAGCGCGCTGGGAATGATTTTTCGCCCGGAACTAATCCTTCGCCTGGACTTTTTAACCTCCGAAGCTTAGGGACTAAAAGCGAAGGATGGTCAGTCCGGATGCAATTCACTTGAGACAGGACGCACGCTGAAGCGCGCTGGGAAGGGGCTTTTGCCTGGACGCACGCTGAAGCGCGTTGGGAATGGTTTTCGCCCGGGAATAATCCTTCGCCTGGACTTCAGTCCGGATGCGTAAAGTTATGCCCAAGTTCTTTTTATTCTTCATTTACTTTATTTATAATTTTTATGAAAGAACAGCTTAAATTTGTAATAGTCGGTCATGTTGATCATGGGAAATCCACTTTGATCGGTCGGCTTTTGTTTGATACTAACAGTTTGTCGCCTGACAAGATGGAAGAAATAAAAAAGCAATCGCAAAATTTGGGAAGAGAAGACCAATTTGCTTTTATTCTTGACCATTTGCAAGAAGAAAGAGACCAGGGGATTACAATTGATACCACTCAGATATTTTTTGATACTGAGCAGCGTGATTATGTCATTATAGATGCGCCGGGACACACTGAATTTGTAAAGAATATGATTACAGGCGCGTCGCAGGCTGACGCAGCTGTTTTGATTGTCAGTGGAAAAGAAGGACTTCAGGAACAGACAAAAAGACACGCTTACATTTTAGCGATGCTTGGAATTAAACAAGTTATTGTAGTTATTAACATCTGGACTGATCAAAAAGAAGAATTAAAAGAGATTTTTGAGAGCGTTTCAAAAGAAACATCTGATTTTTTATCTGTTTTGAATATTCAACCAACATTTACCATGCCAATTATAGCCACAAAGGGGGATAATATTGCTAATAAGTCGGAAAGTTTCACTTGGTACGAAGGAGTAACATTGCTCGAGGGGTTAAATAGTTTTAAGGCAAGAGAATCACTTGAGAATAAACCGTTATATTTTTCAGTACAAGACGTTTACAGAATTGAAGAAAAGCGAATTGCTGTAGGTCGAGTGGAGTCTGGAGTTTTAAAAAAAGAACAGGAGATCACTGTATTTCCAACAAAAGAAAATACCGTCGTAAACACAATTGAAAAATTCAATCAATCAGTTGAGAAATCATATCCAGGTGAAAGTATTGGAATAACAGCCAAAGACCCATTGTTTATTGAAAGGGGTAATGTGATTTGTGAAAAAGGATTTATTCCTGAATTAACTATAGAATTTAGAGCGAGTCTATTTTGGATGAATAAAACTCCTTTTATGATAGATCAGCCAATAACATTGAAATGCGCTACACAAGAAATTTTAGTTAACATTGATGTAAAAAAGAAGATAGATTCGTCCACACTGGAAGTAATATATGAGGATGATCAAATATTGCATCATTTGGAGGTGGCTGAGGTAGTGATTAGATGCAAAAAACCAATTGTAATAACAAAATTTATTGAAATACAAGAAATGGGCAGATTTGTTTTGGTGAAGAATGAGAACATTGTGGCAGGTGGAATTTGTATATAAAATATAATAATATGGAGGGTGATAACTATATGAAAAAAATTACTCAAATGAATTCAAAAAAAGGGATAATAATCCTTTCAATGCTTGTCGCTTTACTGGTATTATCGGGATGTGTAACAAACAGCACTGATTTAACTCCTGATGAACTATGTAATAATATTGACGATGATTTGGATGGGGTTACTGATGATTTTACTGAAAAATGTTTTACTGGAACAGACGCAAAAAGAAATGTAGGAATATGCAAAGATGGAGAGAGAACTTGCAAACAAGGGGAATGGAGTCAATGCATAAACTCAGTAGAACCAAGTGAAGAATTTTGTAATGACAGTCTTGACAATGATTGTGATGGGAAAACTGACGAAAAAGAGTGTTGCAGTGCGAAATTTGATGGGATAGAGGTTTGTGACAAGAAAGACAATAATTGCAACGGACAGATTGATGAGAGTTGTTATGATCTTAAAGGATATTATTCATTTGATAAAAATAGTGATATCGGAAGTATTAATAAATTAGACGAAGTGAAAACTGTTAGTGGAAAAAGGGGTCAAGCAATTGAGTTTGATGGTAATGCGGGAAGTGTTATTATTACCAAGAGTGAATCTTTAAATGATATTTTTGACGATGGAGGAACTTTGCGATTTTGGTTAAAACCGTACAGTACTGGGAGTCTGGATTATGGAAGAGTATTGCACAAAGGTTCTATTCAAATTTGGACTAGAGCACAGAGTGAAGGCGTGATTAGCTTAATGTTTGCGCATCAATTTGATGGTGGAGGGGGTGAATGGTATACAACTAGAGTCTTGTCAGTAAATAAATGGAATCAAGTGATAATTCAGTATAATAATAACTCTGCGACGAACAATCCAAAGATTTTTATTAACGGAGAATTAATAAAATTAACTCAGAACAGTAATCCTGAAGGTAAAAGAGTTTCTGACGGTAACAAAGATTTAATTTTGGGAAACAGACTACAGATGGATCGTCCAATGCATGGAATTATTGATGAATTAATGATACTTAAATAAATTATGAACAAAAAGGTAATTATTGGCATAGATGGAGTACCGTTTGATCTTATCGATGAGATGTCTAGTCAGGGCATCATGCCAAATTTTCAAAAGCTAAAAAATACTGGCGTATTTACAAAAATGCGTTCTGCGATACCTGAAATCTCCTCAGTTGCTTGGAGTAGTATTATTACTGGTAAGAATCCGGCAGAACATGGTATTTACGGATTTACAGAGCTCAAGGAAAATTCTTATGATTTAGGTTTTCCAAACTTTAGTAATTTGAAAAGTCCTGCTTTTTGGCATCAGAACAGTGATAAAAGACATGTGATAATTAATGTTCCGTCAACATTTCCGGTTCAAAGTATGAATGGTGTCCATATTTCAGGTTTTGTGTCACTTGATCTAGAGTCATCTGTTTATCCTCGAGAGTTACTGCCGAAACTTGAGGAATTTGATTATAGAGTTGATGTTGACAGTGGTCTTGGTCATGAGTCAATGGATCTGTTTTTGGAGGATTTAGTTAAAACAAATGAAGCACGTATCAAAACATATCAATATTTGTGGGAAAATGAGAGTTGGGATGTGTTTATGCTTGTTTTTACAGGTTCAGATAGAATAGAACATTTCCTAATGGATGCTTACCTGGACAAAAATCATAAATATCACAATAATTTTTTAGATTATTTTAGAAGAGTTGATGAGGTTATTGGAGAAATAGCTGATAGACTTGATGAAAGTGATGGATTAATAATTTTGTCTGATCATGGTATGGAAGAGATAAGAACAAATTTTTTTGTGAATAAGTTTTTGGAAGAAAAAGGTTATCTAACTCTTGATCCGACGAAACAGGGATATAATAAGATTGAAGTGGGAACAAAAGCGTTTGCGCTTGATCCGGGAAGAATTCATATAAACTCAAAGGAAAAATATCCAAGTGGTGGAGAGTTTGATAAGAATTTATTACTGAGTGAATTAAAGGAGTTATTTCTAAATGCAGAATTTGAAGGCGAGAAAATAATTAGATTTGCTTTTGAAAAGCATGAAATTTACGAAGGTCCTCTTATTGACAACGCCGCTGATTTGATTTTGGTGCCAAATAAAGGATTTCGACTTAGAGGAACTATAGAAGCGGAAAATGTTTTTGGCGGTGATGTATTTTCTGGGGATCATTCACTCGATGATGCTTTTCTATTTGTAAAAAGCAAAAACATTAACATTGTTCCTGAAAAGCCAACTGTTGAAGACGTTGTATTGATTATTAATAACTTATAATATGGCAAAAACAAAAAGGATTTTAATTACAGGGGGAGCTGGCTTTATCGGAGTAAACTTAATCAAATATTTATTTAATAAAACAAATTGGCAAATTGTTGTTTTGGATAATTTAAGTGCATCAAATAAAACTAATTTGGGAATTATTGAAAAGGAATCAGGAAAGAAAGTAAAATTTATAAAGGGTGACATTACAAACGCAAGTAATGTAGCAACGGCAATGAGTGGATGTAGCCTTGTTGTAAATTTGGCTGCTCAAACAGGAGTAATGCCGTCGCTTGAAGATCCTTTAGAGGATGCGAAAATTAATATTATCGGACAAGTTACATTGCTTAATCAGGCTGTAAAAAGCAAGGTACAAAAGTTTATTCAAGCATCAAGCGCAGCACCTCTTGGTGAGCAATCAATGCCCTTGCATGAAGAGAAGATACCGGCGCCTCTTTCACCTTATGGTGCTAGCAAGATGTCCAATGAGGGGTATTGTAGTGCTTTTGCTGGATCATTTGACATAAATACAGTAGCTTTGCGTTTTACAAACGTATATGGGCCGTTTAGTGGGCTAAAGGGAAGTGTAATACCATTATTTATTAAACTGTTACTAGACAAAAAGCAACCATTTATATTTGGTGATGGCAAGCAAACAAGAGATTTTGTGTATGTTGAGGATATTTGCCAAGCAATTTATTTAGCATTAACAAAGAAAATAAAGAATAGATTTGAATTGATTCAGTTGGGAACAGGTAAAGAAACTTCTGTTAATCAATTTTATGCTTTATTGCAAAAAGAACTTCAAGAAAATGGGATCAAGGTGCCAAGTGTCAAATATAAACCACAGAGAGCTGGTGAAATTGTAAAGAATTATACAAGAATAAGTAAGGCTTCGAGAATTTTAGGGTATAAACCAAAATTCACACTTGAAAATGGACTAAAGTTAACAGTTGAAGATTTTTTAAACAAATAGTAATATGTCTATATTAAGATTAATTGGATTAATTGTTGGTGGACTTGCGATAGTATTAACATTTTACATTATAAGGGGTCCGAAGTGGAGAAGATCTAATTTTGTATTATTTGGTTCTTTTGGAATAGTATTGATTTTGGTTTCGATTGATCCAAATTTGATAAATAGTTTGGCCGGAATGTTGTCGCTTAATCTCGAATTTCACGGTAGACTTATTAGTTTATTACTGTTTTCAACCATTTTGTCATGGTTTTTTTATTTTTTCCTTAAAATCAAATTTGATAAACATCAGTATCAGTTTGATAAGTTAGTTAGAAATATCAGCTATGAAAGCCTAACTAACAGTGATCATGAAAAATTATTGAATAAAAAAATAATAGTTGTTATACCAGCTTATAATGAGGCTGAAAATTTGGAATACCTAAAGTCTCAATTTGAAAAAAGTAATATCAATGAGCAAATAGGAGTTTTAATCGTAGACGATGGAAGTAGTGATAGAACGCACGAGAAAACCCTAAAGCTTGGATTCTGTGGTGTAAGATCAAAGATAAACAGAGGTGGGGGAGCTGCGTTGCGACTTGGTTATGATATTGCAAGGAAATCAAACGCAGACATAATCGTAACAATGGATGCTGACGGGCAACATGATCCAGGCGAAATTGAGAAATTAATTCAACCAATCAAAAATGAAAATATTGATTTTGTAATAGGTTCACGAGTTCTCGGGAATCGGGAAAAGGATAGCACTATTAGAATAATGGGTGTTCATTTTTTCAATTTCGTAATCAATACTTTACTAAAAACGAAAATCACTGATTGTTCGAGTGGATTTAGAGCTTTTAAGGTATCTTTGTTTGACAACGTAACGCTGTCAGAAGATCAATATCACACCAGTGAGTTGATAATTGATGCAGTCAAGAATGGCGCAAAAGTAAAAGAAGTACCAATCACAATTTATAAAAGAAAATTTGGGACGAGTAAAAAAGGTAAAAATTTAATATACGGGTTTAATTTTGCTAAAACAATAATTAAAACTTGGTGGAGATAAAATGAGTAAACATAATTTAATTTATATTGTTGTTGATTCACTGCGCCCTGATTATCTGTCTTGCTACGACAGTTCGAAGAATCAAACACCAAGCATTGATCGTCTCGCAAAATCAGGACTGATTTTTAACAATGTTTTTTCCGTTTCAACAGTTACACCTGTTGTATTTTCAACATTATTTACTGGAACATTTCCATATGAACATGGAATTAAGGAATTTTCTTATGTATTAAGTGATAAAAACAAGACATTGGCTGAGCTATTTAAAAGTAAGAACTATCGAACTGGTGCTGTGGTAGGATCTGTTGTGCTTGACGGATCAAGAGGATTTAGTCGGGGATTTGATTATTATGATGATAAATTTGATAAAAAATATTATATAAAAGATAGAAAAGTCTTTAATGATTACAATAATGAAGTTATATACAGACTGGGTGAAGTTGTGATTGAAAAGGCGAAAAATTGGATAGATAAAAGTCAACATGAAAATTTTTTCTTGTTTTTGCATTTTTGGGATAACCATCTGCCATATAATCCTCCTGAAAGTTTACTAGGCGAAAAAGAGGTTAATTACAGTGGGAAAGCGGACGGAAGTGTGGTTTTGGCTGAAAACTATAATGCTGAGAATGAAACATTAGACAAAGAAGATTTGGATCAGTATAAGGCATTGTATGGCGGAGCCACTCGACATGTTGATAATTGCATAGAAAAGTTGATAAGGTATTTAGAAGATAATAATTTAATGGAAAATACATCGATAATTTTCACGGCTGATCATGGAGAGGCGCTTGGTGAATACAGCTACATCGGTCATGGTAGATTGTTGTATGACAGGATAATTCAAGTTCCTTTGATAATGCATGGGGAAATTGCTAATCAATATGAAAACAGTGTTATTGAAAAAAATACAAGCAATGCTGATATTTTCCAGAACATTGTAAATGCTTTTTATTTGGCTGACAAAAAAGATCTTCAAAAAAAAGAAGAGATATATTGTGAGACATATTTTCCTAAAAAATTTGAAAATAAAAGGATTTGCTTGAGGAATAACGAATGGAAGTACATCAGGGAACCTTTTACAGTTAATGACGGTGGCAAAAAGAACTATTGGCAGTTCACTAAAATATTTGTTAAACGTTTTGTAAATAGTAAAGGAAGCAGAGTATTTTTGCTTCGGAAATTATTTGATCGGTTTATAAGTAAGAATAAAGAGCAGTTATGGAATGATATCGAAAATGTTTTAGAGAAAAGAAGGGGAGTAAGAAGAGAACTTTATTATATAAAAGAAGATTTTCTGGAGCAAAATAATTTAATTAGCAAAAAGCTTGATGTTGCCAAGAAAATGGATGATTTATTAAAAAGCAGACTATCAGGGGAAAATCAAGGCGAGAAAAATGATATATCAAAGACAGATATGGAAGAAAAATTAAAAAGTCTTGGTTACATGTAATTCACAAAAAGATATGCATAAATTAAGTCAACTATTTCATAAAATCACACCAAAGCCTCTGAAAAGGATAATTGCGTCCAGTGATTTTGATATTGCTAAATTTGTACGAAACGCAAGTGTGGAAATGAGTGAAGGAGCCTTAGTCTTGGATGCAGGGGCTGGGCAGTGTCAGTACAAGGGTTTGTTTAGTAAGCAAAAATACGTTGGCGTTGACGCGGCATATGGAGACTCGAAATGGGATTACTCTCATTTGGATCATGTTTGTGATTTAACAAAAATGCCGTTTAGTAATGAGCATTTTGATCACGCAGTTTGTACTCAGGTTTTAGAACATGTGCCATATCCTCAAAATGTATTAAATGAAATTGGGAGAGTTTTGAAAAAAGATGGAACGCTGTATTTGAGTGCCCCTCAGGGTTGGTGTGAGCATCAGAAACCGCATGATTATTTCAGATATACTAGATTTGGATTGGAAATTTTACTTAGAAATGCAGGTTTTGAGATTGAAAGCATTAAACCGGCTGGTGGATATTTTAAGTACTTGGGGAATCGAATAACTTATCTGCCGAAAGCGATTTTTTGGAATATTCGATATTTGATTTTTAGAATAATCTTTTTGCCAATTGAAATTGTAATTTCTTTGATTTGTTTTTTAATTTTACCAATTGTATTTAATTTAATAGATTTTCTGGATACAAAGAAGGATTACACGTTAAATTATCTGGTTAAAGCCAGGAAGAAATAGTATGTCATGTCGACTATGTCACAGCCTGAATCAAAAGACAATAATTCGTGACTACAAGTCGAGTCTACTGGAATATTTTGATCTCGAGAAATGTGATGAATGTGGTTTTGTTAGTCTTTCTCCGATACTAAATGATGATGATTTAAATAAGTATTATTCAAGTGAGTATTGGCAAAAAAACAATAATAGTAAATTTATAGATCGGTTTTATCGAATTCGGATGAATAAGCTGCTCAAAACAATTGAAAAATTCAAAAGAGGAGATAAACTGTTAGATGTTGGAGCTGGTGATGGTAAATTTGTTGATTTTATGAAAAAAAACGGTTTTGACTCCATTGGAATTGATTTACATACAAAAAGTGACAGAATTTTGCAAATGCAGTTGTCGTCTAGTCAATTGGGAAAATTCGACATTATTACTTATCTGCATGTACTTGAACATTTGAGAAATCCCTGGAAGTCTCTGCAAGACGCTTATGAAAAATTAAATGCAAACGGTCTAATTGTGGTTGAATTGCCAAACATTGAATCATTGACGTTTAAGTTTTTTAGAAGAAGATGGCAACCACTAGAACTACCAACTCACATAAATCATTTTTCATCAAAGTCGATGAGAAAATCAGTAAATAAGATCAAAGGATTAAAAATTGAAAAAGTAGAACATTTTTCAGCTAAAACTTCACCAAGTGTGTTTGTTCTATCATTATTTCCATCATTAACTCCAAAAAAAGTGCGGCAAAAACATAAAGGTAAAATTCCAAAAATGATTTTATTTCTTTATTTATCATTACAACTTATGTTTTATCCATTGGCAAAGCTTGAGTCGTTTCTAAAGAAAGGATCAATTATAAGATTTTATATAAGAAAAGAAGATGAAAATTAATTATAAAAAAATTATTATCGGAACAGTTGTCTCTATTTTTATAATAGTGATTTTATTTAGAAATTTAGATTTCGAGAAATTAGAGGAAGTTGATTTGTCAATCAATTACTTTTTGTTATTTTTAGCTTTCCTGTTGTCGATAACTGCTACTTTTTTTAGATCACTCAGGTTCAAGATAAGCTTAAAAAATGAAATATCATTGGGAAATATATTGCCAAAAACACTATTTTACAACTTTTATACAAGATTTTTCCCCGGAGGGATCGGGGAGCTCAGTTTTGTTTATATGTTGCGAAAAAGTGTTGAGCGAGGAAGTGTTCGAAGTGTTAATTCTCTAATGATTACGAGGCTTTATGATTTATTAACAATATCAATTTTTCTTTTTGCCGGATTTGGGTTTAATCAATTGAATACAAATGAAACTAATGTGTATTTGATGTTTTTTGTTGTTATTGCAGTGTTATTTGGTTGTGTAATACTGTTTCTTGATAGAATAATAAGCCTATTTGAGAAGATTTTTCGAAAGTCAAAATCAAAGATTGGAAAGAGAATTCATCTACTAGTAGATGAGCTAAAAAGTGAAAGTTTGCATAATAAGAAAAATAAGTATTTGATGTTTGGATATTCAGTGCTATTTTGGTCAATTAATTATTTGATGGTTTATGTTTTTTGTCATTCTATTAACATGCAAATAAGTTATTTTGATGCTATAATAGTGTCATCATTTTCCATAATAACCGGGTTGATACCGATAAATACGCTTGGTGGTTTCGGATACAAGGAAGGTGGTTTGACCTTGGCACTTATTTTTATTGGTTTTGCAATGCAAGATGCTATTGTATACGGTTTTTTAATTCATATTGTTTCGCTATTGATAGCTTTACTCGGAGCAATCTTGGGATTATTGATAAATTTAATAAATAAGAGAGGAATAGATGAAAAAAATAAAATTACAACCTAAATTCAGAATGATATCACAATTTGTAAATGAAAAAATCGAAAAGAAATTCCCAATTTGGATTTTTTTAGTTTTAATTGGAATTGTAACTTTTTCGTATACCAGAATAACCATTTCTTCCGATTTGACTCTGTACTTGAATTCAGCTATAAACTTTTATAATTATGGTGCAACTGATATTTTACCCGGAAGACCTTTATTTCCCATTTTAATGTCATGGGTTTTCCATTTTCTTGGAACAGATCCTCTTAATGTATTTTGGGTAATTAGATTTTTCGCAATTGCTAATCCTGTTTTAGTTTATTTCTTAGGTAAAAAGTTATTTAATAGAACCATAGGCTTTTTCGCGGGAATATTTGTTTTGTTTTCTTATGTTGTTAATTATTGGTCATATCGACATCTTGATGCAATTTGGCCATTTTTTGTAATACTTGGAATCATTTTCATGCTGAAACAGTTTGAAAAAAATAAAATATTTTGGCTAATCTTATCTGCTATTAGTTTTTCTTTAGCTTTTTTAACAAAGGAATCTTCAATAATATTTGCGCTGTTGCCTTTCGTGCTTATATTACTAAAAAGGGATTATCGAACAAGGTTAAATTTCAAAAAAATGATTATATTCATTTTAGTAATATTAATTTGTGTTAGCCCATTTATTTTTGATCTTGCGCAAAGAACAACAAGGCTGCTTTCAGCAGGTGCAACATCAATTACCAAGGATAGTATTAATAGTAGTCAAGACAGCTTTTTAACTACTGTTGCGATTAATCCAATAACAAATTATACAAAAGGTTTGATAAAATTTTTTTATTCTAAAAACAGTAATTCATTATTTACCAATACGAATGTATACATTTACATTGGCATTATTGTTTCATGGTTATATATATTCTATCTTGCAATTAGAAGGAATTATAGTGCGCTAGTATTAACAATATGTTTTTTGATATATTCCTTTGTCTTGTCTTTCACAACTGAAAAAAACATGCGTCTTGGGCAAAATATTATCTTTTTTTTATTGTCATACTTGGCGTTAAGCACGTTTATTTATAAAATCGTGTTTTATATTCAAATCAACACAAAAAACATAAAAAAGAAAACAAAATTTATTATATCTTTAATTTCAATCACATGTTTTGTTGTTGTTGTATTACTCACAGCCTACAGTCAAGTCTTTATAAAAAATTCAAAAGGAGAATCCAATAGTAATTTTATAAAAGGCTCTCATTTTTATAAAAAACTCAACAACCAACCTAATTTCAATTTTGAGTTGCAAGGTGAATGGGAAGATCATACAAAAATTGCAGGACAATGGATTTTAGATAATATTGCATCTGATCAAGTATTTGTATATTTTGAAACAGATGGAGGGAAGAGAAGTACCTCAAACCCTTTGAATTATTATACTCATTATAAATATAAAATCCTATCGGCTCCATACAAGGTTTACGAGAATAATCAAATCGAAATGAAAACTTATATTAAAAATCCTAGTCGACCAAGTGTCATTGCATTATTTTATAACGGATTAATTAGGGTTCCAATAGCAGGAAGATTAAACATATTGGTTGAGGACGATCTTATTGATTATATTAATGAACTAAATGTTGATTATGTAATTGTCGGATTAAATAGGAATTTTTTAAATTATTACCTAGAAAACAGCCCTTATTTTGAAAAGGTTTTTGAATATACAAAGACAGGATTAATGCATATTTACAAAGTAAATAGTCCGATCAGTGCAGTAAATAAATTTAACCCTTTAATAGACCAAGAAGTCGTCGATTTACTAAAGTTGGAGAAAGAAAAGCAATCAAACGATGAAGCTGATTTAAGAAATTTTTTTGCTGAACAATTGTATTTTAATAATCTTTTCATTGATAATTTAATTAGTAATAATTACAAATATATTGTTCAAAAACAAAAAGGTTATTTTAAAAAAGAGGGCCGAAGTTATTTTGGAACTAAATAAAACAAAATGAATAACGAAACAAAAATTGTCAAAGAATCATCCATACATTTAGCTGGTACCATTATCGGGATTGGACTTAATTTTGTCTGGTTGAAAATAATGACAACTTATTTAAGCCCTGAGAATTTTGGATTTTTTACTCTCGCTCAATCCGTCATTAACCTTGGACTTATTTTTGTGTATTTCGGAACACCAAAGGCGCTTGATCGATATATACCATTTTTTAACGCCCAAGGAGAATATGGAAAGTCTAAAACACTTATTCTGAAAATTTTGAAATACACTTTGATTACTGGTGTTGTAATCGGGTCTTTGATTGTGATTTTCTCAAGTCAAGTGGCCAACTCACTTTTTGACAACAAAGAATTAACTCCATTAATTCAATTAATGGTGCTCTCAATACCTTTTATGGTTGTAATTCAACTCGCAACATTCACATTTAACGGATTCAAGGAGCTTCGATATGGCATTTATTTGAATAAATTCATTTTCCCTATTCTTAAGATAGGTTTAGCCTTGATTGTTTTTGGGCTTGGATTTGAACTTATTGGTTGGCTTTTTGCCTATATTGCATCTTTAATTTTAACCTCCTGCGCAGCAGTATATTATTTAATTAAAAAAGTTTTTGTTAAATACAAAATAAATGAAAACAAAAAAATAGACATTAAACAAATTATCAATTACGCTTGGCCGCTTAGTCTAAGTAGTTTATTGCTAATTTTTCTTGGTGAAATCGATTTCATTATTCTTGGCGCCAATGGTTTTATCAAAGAAATCGCTGTTTATAGAATTTACATTTATTTGGCATCGTTTTTGACTTTTATAATAAACAGTATAACAACTATTCTCAAACCGGTAACTGCTGGATTAATTGCTACAGATAAATCCACACAAATTAACAATACTTTCAAAAGGGTCACAAAATGGATGTTGATTGTCAATTCCTTTATTTTGGCTGGATTTTTGTTTTTAGCAAAAGATTTTATTGCTTATTTTTTCAGTCCTGATTACACGATTTTTTTCATAGCATTCTTTTTTATAATTGGATCGCAATTTTTTAATTCCTTGGTCGGACCACAGGGCGTCACACTTGAAGCATATGGCAGAACAAGGTTTATACTATTTGGATTAGTAATAATGTCGGTAATAAATATAGTTCTTGATATAGTCCTAATCCCAATTTTCAACATTACTGGAGCAGCAATGGCGACAGGGCTAGCCTTAATTATTGTAAACATCATTTTTAGCATTGGACTATTCTTGTATTACAAAATTCATCCTTTTAATAAAAATTATTTGAAATTAATAGCTTGTTTAGTTTTATCATTTGTTTTTTCTTATTTTATTGTTGCCAATGTTATTCCATTTGGCAATGAGTTAGTTGTGAAACTAGTTTCACTTTTAACATTTTACATTATAGTGTTTTTTCTAATTTTAAGATTCAATATCATGGATAAAATCGATAAAGAGATTTTGATTCAATTTAAGAGTAAACTAGGTTTTAGGAAATAGAACCATATGAGCATAAATGATTTATACCCCGGAGACAATCATTATCGAGCATATATTGGAAGACCTGATCAATATGATTTCATGGGAGCTACTCAGTTTAGTTTGTGTTTCTCTCTTGGTTTACGTGAAAAGCACAAATTACTTGATTTGGGTTGTGGGTCACTTCGGGCTGGTAGATTTTTTATTGCTTACTTGAACAAAGGGAATTATTACGGTATTGATCCAAATAAGTGGCTTATTGAGGAAGCAATTGAAAAGGAGATAGGTCAAGACTTAATTAGTATAAAAAGTCCAAGTTTTAATTTTAATAATGAATTTAGAATTGATGCATTCAATGTAAGATTTGACTTTATTATTGCTCAATCAATATTTTCACACACAGGAATAGATATTGTGAAACAAAGTGTTAAAAATTTTTCTGAGCAACTCACTGAGAATGGGGTTGCACTTGTTACCTTTGTAACTGGAGTAACAGATAGCACTCAGAAGGGTTGGATTTACCCAGGGTGTGTTGAGTTCAAGAAAAAGACTATTATAAAAATTGCGAAAGAAAATCAATTGCATTGCAGAAAATTAAGTTGGAATCACCCAAGGCAAAGTTGGTTTATCTTTTCAAAGCAAAAAAAGAAAATCCCAAGTTTATTTCAATCTCATCTACTAAGTGGGACCGTTCTATTTGATAATGCATTAAAAACAGATTTGAAATTAAAATTGAAAAGAAAAATAAAGCAATATCTGAACAAATATTTCAAAAAACACAACGGTTAACTAATAATTAAGTTTCGGGTATTGTTTAAATAAGTCATCATAATAAATATGAATACTAATAATGAACAAGAAAAGTATTGGCAGACTTATTATGAGAATAAGGCTGAGATCAATGATGATTTTAAAAAGTGCGTATATCAGTCAAAAGAAAGAATGGAAAAGCTTCATAGTCGAATTATTAATAATTTAGAAAAACAAAGTGGCAAATTGCTTGATTACGGTTGTGGTCCGGGAATCTTGGCAAATAAATTGCAAAAAAGAGGATTTTCCGTAATTGGAGTTGATATCTCACGAAAAATGGTTGAGCAAGCAAATAAAAGTTATGGTGAATTTATTGTATTTAAACAATCATCCTTGCAAGGTATGTTGCCCGATGAAGAATCCTTTGATGTAATAGTATTGGCTGAGGTTATTCAATACCTAAATCACAGAAAAGCGATTGAAGTTCTAATGAAAAAGACTAAACAGGGTGGTCAAATCATCATAACAGGACCAAATTACGATTTTTTCCATTATCAAAACAAACAAAGAACAGTTGTTTGCAAAATAAAAGATTTGATTATTTCATTTCGTACTTTTATTACCAGTGGATCATTTAGCAATTACAAACCAATAAAATTACCGAATTTTATCAAAATGATAGAAAAGACTAATCAATGCCAATCAATTACAATTGATTGCAGTTCTGTAATTGACAATCAGTATAATAATTTTGTGATTTCCATAATTAAAAAATAGCTATGATTAGGAATTTTGCAATAAACATGAAGGAGAAGTATTGGAGTAAATTTTATGCAAAAAAGGCTCTTTTGCACGAAAATTACAGAAGGGGAGTTCATGCGAACATGTCAGAAATGAATAAAATTCATGATAGAATCTCTCACAACTTAATTACCAAATCAGGTATTTTGCTAGATTTTGGTTGCGGAGTAGGTGTTTTATCTGCTAAACTAAGAAAGTTAGACTACACGGTAGTTGGAATTGATTTATCGGAAGATTTAATTCATTTGGCAAATAATCAATATGGAGCCAATATCTCATTTTTGAAAGGATCAATTAATGACATGAAATTTCCTGATGAATATTTTCAAACAGTTGTTGCGTGTGAAGTTATCCAACACCTTGATCACAAAGTAGCAATACAAACATGGTTAGATAAATTGAAAAGCGGAGGTCAACTTATTTTTTCAGGTCCAAATCACAATTTTTTGAAATTCAGAGTCAGTCAGAGAGATTTTATTTACAGAATAAAAGCTTTTCTAATGAAGTTTTGGAATCTATTGCTTTTGGGACAAATGAACAAATTAGTCGGAATTAAGTTAGATAAAATAGTAGATAGTTTAATTAAAAGTAATTGCGTATCGAGAATCTCAATTGATTGTTCTGCCATTGAAAATAAGTATAATAATTTCATTGTCAGCGCAGAGAAAAAGTAATTATGACAAACAAAACATTTATAATAGGGCTTGACGGAACAACTTTTGATGTGCTTAATCCATTAATTGCAGACGGATTAATGCCCAATATACAACGATTAATCAGTATGGGAAGTTCTGGAGAACTCAGGAGTACAGTTCCGCCAATTTCAGGGACCTCATGGTTGTCGTTTGCAACTGGGAAAAACCCAAAAAAAACTGGTGCTTATGATTTTTTGAAATTTGACAGAAAAACAAAGAAATTGAGCGGGGTTAGCTCAAATGATTTCAAGGGGCATTCATTTTGGGATATTATTGAGAAGGATAACAAGAAAATTGGCTTATTGCATATGCCAATGCTCTTTCCACCATACGAAATTGACGGATTTATGATTTCTGGCATCGGTAGCAGTGAGAATTGGGACATTTCTTTTCCAAAAGAGTTGAAACAAGAGTTGACAAAGTACTGTCAAGAAAAATTGATAACTGATATTCATTATAATCAGCCACATTACGACGAAGATAAGTTCATAGGTGAACTTAACAGTGTTTTTGATCAAAAAGTGAAAATAGCGAAATACTTAATAAAAGAGAAGCAATGGGATCTATTTATTTGGGTGATTTCAGAAACAGACTGGATACAACATTTCATGTGGAAACATATTGATGAGTCTCACCCTGATTACGACAAAGAAAAATCTCTGATTTATCAAAAAAAGTTCGATGAGTTTTGGGGTCGAGTTGACAAAGCAATTGGTGAGGTTCTTGACATGTTGCCGACTGACATAAACCTAATAATAAATTCGGATCATGGATTTGGTAAAAATGACCAAACTTTTAATATCAATGCTTGGCTCAAAGCAGGTGGATTTTTGGTATTGGAATCATCTAGATGGAAGAATACTGGTAGAAAATTGTTAAGATTTATCAACAAATATTTGCCGATAAACAGAATTATTACCATTAAGCAAACAGCAATTGATTACGAAAAGAGCCAGGCTTATGATCCTGGACATACGATTCCTTTTGGTGGGATATATATCAACACAAAAAATCAAAAAATCAAAAAATCAAAAAAGCAAATTATAGAACAATTAATTCTAGAATTCAAAAAAACTGAAGAGGAATTCGGGATTAAGTTTAATATAGTGGAAACAGATGAAAAATGGAAAAACGCGCCTGATTTGATTGTCACAATAAATGATTGTCGGTGTGTTGTTAATAAAACCGACTTTTCTTCTCTAATATTTAAGAACCAATCTTTTTCTCCACGTCATACAGGATCACACCGAATGAATGGTATTTTTATTGCAAAAGGTCCAAACATTAGACAGACAAAGATTGAAAATGCGTCTTTGGTCGATATTGCTCCTACTGTATTACACCTTTTTGGAAATAAGATTCCTTCTGATATTGATGGGAGAGTTTTAAGTGAAATATTTACCCCTGATTGGCTAACTCAACGTCAAATTGTAACAAGTGACAAAACGAATGAGAGTATTGACAGTAGTAGAGCCGATAAGGGAAGAGAAGATGAACTGAAACAAAAATTAAAAGATCTAGGCTACATGTAGACAAATTAATGAATAAATAAATATGAGGAAATTAATTAAAAAATTGATTCCGAAATTCGGCATTCAATTTTACAGAAAAATAAAAAGAAAATATCTTAAATTTGGTCCTATGAATAAGGTTATTTTCGAATTCAATAAGAGGGGAGTGAAACTCCGCAATCTTTGCGCACTTGAAGTTTATGGAGCCCTGGGTGACAGACATACGATTGATTACGCAAAAAAAGTAAAAAGCCTAGATGTTTGGGAAAATGATAGTAACTGTTACAGCGCTCTTAGAAAAAATTTGCCTTCTGCTATTATTAAAATAACTGATTCGTATAACGAGATAAAAAGGACAAAAAGAAAATATGATTTAGTGGTGATTGACAATCCTCTAGTAACTCACTCCAGACATTGTGAACATTTTGATTTATTTCCTGATATTTTTCGTATTTTGAACAATGAAGTAATTTTGATAATTAATTTTTCAGCAGTTCTTCTTGACGACGCAAAGAAAGATTGTCCGTCAATTCTTGACGATCTACAAATTGAGAAGAGAAAAGAATTTTACAATACAGATGATCCATTTAATATTAGTTTTGATCGAATAGTAAATACTTATCAATCACTTTTTAACAACAATGGATTTAATGTTGATTGGTTTTTTAAACAAACAAGAACACCGTATATATCATATATTGTGTTTAAGTTGTCAAAAGTTCAGTAATTATGCTAACTATAATTTTCACGATCTGGGGGTATCTAACACTACTTATATCAAAAAGGCTGTTTTACAGTTATTTTTCGCCTTTTGGTATATTTGGGTTGCTTTGGGCTCTTTTATTTGCTCTTTATTATTTGAAAATTATTCCATATTTTGATTTATCATTACAGGCGAAACTTATTTTATATGGTAGTTATTTTAGTTTTTTGATAGGCGGATTGACTGCTGGAATTGCTTTTCAGATAAAAAGAAGGAACAATAAACCGAGAAAAACAACAACATTCTCCTTTCTGTCAAAAAATAATCAGCTATTTTTCAAAAAAGCAATTCTTATTGTCGGAACATTGGCCTTTGTATCTTCCATTATTTATTTATTAAAAGTAATTGAGTTCGTAGATTGGCAGATTGTACTGCAAAAACCATGGCTCATGAAATACGCGCCAAGAAGCGATCTTTTTGAAATTAACAAAATATGGGGATATTTGAGCTCATTTAACTACATTGTGGCGATAATGGGTGGTTTTTATTGCGCGGCTTTCTCATTTCGATATTGGCCAGTCTATCTTGCGATTGCTGGGGGACTTGTAAATTCAATGGCATCGCTTGGCCGCGCCTTTATGATAGAAATAGTAATTTTTTATCTTGTTGCATATTTTTTGACAAAGTTGTGGAAAGAAAAAAAACTGAAATTAAAAATTACTCTTAGGAAAACAGTGATTGGTGGAATAATTTTAGTTTTATTTTTTAGCGCCTTGGTGTCTGTTGTCAATATTAGACGTGGAGTAAATTTCGATGCCAGATACACAAGTGAATATTATACAGGATCAACTATTCCTGATCCTATTTTTCAATATTACAGGTATTTTTCAGCTAATTTGCCTGCATTCGACGCTTTCATTACAAATTTTGATGAAAATGAAAAGATGGGATACGGAAAGATCACTTTTTTTCCAATCACAAAACAGTTCTACAAATTGGGTATTATAAAGGAGCTTCCTAAGGTTAAAAATTACGAAAACGTTCGAACACCTATTCCAATAAACACATTTACTTATCTTCGGCCAATTTATCAGGATTTTCGATTTTTGGGAACGATAATATTACCTTATCTAATCGGATTAATAAGTAGTTTTCTGTTTTTAAATTTTTTGTTTAAACCAAATTTTATAAAATTAATAATTTTGTCGTATATCTACCTGTATATAATCTCAACCTACATCGCGAGCAGTTTGAGTTCTATGATGATTTGGGTTTCGCTTCTAGTCTTTTTGTTTATTATGCTAATTAAAAAGCATTTTTTCTCAGATAAAAATCCGTTCAAAAAATATGTTACCAAAGGTTAGCTTAATCATACTCAATTGGAATAATTATAAGGACACATCAGAGTGTGTTCGATCTTTACTGCGAACTATTTACGAAAATAGGGAAATCATTATAGTTGACAATGGATCAGCCGATAATTCATTAAGTAGGCTTGAAAATGAGTTTAGTGAATGCACTTTTATTAAAAATAAGTATAATTTGGGTTTTGCTGGCGGTAATAACGAAGGAATAAAGTACGCGCTGAAGCACAATGCAGAGTACATTATGCTTATAAATGATGATGTTGTTGTTGATGAAAATTTTTTGCAACCACTTGTGGAAACTATGGAAAATGATAAACAAATCGGAGTGGTTGGTCCGATGATGCTTTTTTACAGGGATAAAAAGAAAATTCAAACTATTGGTGACCGAATTAATTTGTGGTTAGCAAAATTTCCGCCAATAGTTTTTGATATTGAAGATAAAGGACAATTTAGGGCAAACATAAAGGCTGACTATATAACAGGGGCTGGTCTAATGATAAGATCAGAGACTGTAGAAAAGATAGGTTTGATGGACTACCGATATTTTTTGTACGTAGAAGAGATTGATTGGTGTTATCGAGCAAAGAAAGCCGGTTATGGGATCGTTGGAGTGCCGAGGTCAAAAATATGGCATAAGGTTTCAGCCTCGCTTGGAGATGAGAATCCGATTAAATTATTTTATCAAAACAGAAATAAAATTTATTTCATGAAAAAACACGCCAAATTTTATCATTGGCCATCTTTCATTTTTTATTTCACTCTAAAGAAGTTGAAAGATTATCAGGAATATAGAAAGAAAAAGGATCATTGGCAGATGATAAAAAAAGGAGTCAAATCTGGAATAAAAATGAAAAAAACTCTTTCCCATACTCGAGAGATGAAATTTCCGCAAGATCCATTACTCGACTCAAAACAAATTTTCAAAACTGTGCTTCATGGAAATCAAATTAGTCAAGATAATGAATATTGGTACAGATTAGGACGAATTGGACTCTGCGACGTTCTTGATCAAATCTGGGTTGACAAGACAGATGAAGTGCTTGTGCCAACACTGATTTGCGATGCTATTACAGAAGTTCTTGATAAACTTGGTATTAAATATCGTTTCTACAGCATTAACGACGATTTAACCGTTGACACGAACGATTTGGTGTCAAAAATAGGTGCCAAAACAAAAGCAGTGATAGTTGTCAACTATTTTGGATTTGAGCAAAATTATGTTAAAATAAGAGAAATTTGCAACAAGCATAGTTTGATCTTGATCGAGGACAACTCGCATGGAAAAGGAAGTAAAACAGAAGAAAAGAAACTCGGAGAGTTCGGTGACATCTCAATTACGAGCTTTTATAAAAGTTTGCCGATAAACGATGGTGCAATTTTGAGAATAAATAATAACGAAATAGCGAGTCAATTTAGATGCAAATCATTATCTAAAGAAAAGTTAACAAAAGTTGAACTAATCAATATTCTAAAAATTTTCTTAATGCACATTAAATCAACGTATGGAATTAATGTGATTGATTGGATAAGAAAAGGCAAATTTAGAAATGCTGAACAATCTGTTGATAGTATTGATAGTTACACAAGTGAAGTAAATGGACTTTCAAATTTTTCAATTAAATTTTATAATTGCGCTAATTGGGAGAAAATAATAAAGAAAAGACAAAATAATTATAGATTTTGGCTAAAGCAAAAAGATGTTTTTGACAAATTTGATTGTGAAATTGTCTACAAAGAGCTTGGAAATACTATTTGTCCATTGGGTTTTCCAATAAGAACAGACAATTCCAGATTCATTAATTTGCTACTTGAAAATGGTATTGGAGTGATACATTGGCCAGGCGAAACTAATTTACCCAGTAAAATTAAAGAAATCGAAGGATTTCAAAAAGTAAAAAAACAAGTAAACGAATTATACATTTTACCCATTCATCAGGATATCGATACTCAAAAATTAAAAAAGAGAATCAAAAATCTTACTTATGTTTAGTTTTGAAATATACAACAAAGAAAGCGCGCAAGAATGGAATGATTTCATCAACTCATCTCGAAATCCGTCCACTTTCCAATTGTATGAGTGGGGAGAGTATCAACAGAAAAGCGATGGCTGTGAAATAATCAGAGTTACAATAAAAAAAGATAATATTGTAAAATTAGTTGCTCAACTCGCAATAAAAAAACTTCCAATGTTAAGATCCAATATTATTGGTGTTTTGCACGGTCCTTGCATTTTGGCAAAAAACGATGAGATGGAGGAACTACTAGATTACTTTATAGATGGAGTAAAAAAGGTAGCAAAATCAAAAAATGTTGCTTTTATCAGATTAAACCCGAATTGGCAAAATAATCATTTCAAAAAGCTAAAAAAGACTGATTTTTCAACTGTTCAGAAGAGATTCTCTATGTTATACTATACTACGACAATGGAGATAGATTTGGCAAAAGAGATCCAGGAGATTAGAAGCAGTTTTGCAAAAAGAACGAGATCAGCCCTCAAAAAAGCAGAAAAATCTGACCTTGAAATAAGATATCAGAACAATGATGAACTGCTAAATGATTTTTATGATCTTTTTTACCAAACAACAACTCGGAAAAAGTTAGGATACATGCCTGACTTGAAGTATGTAAAGAGTGTTTGGGACGGTTTATCAAAACAAAATTTAGCAAAAATTTTCGTAGTTTATTTTAATGGCAAACCCCTTGGCGGAGCTTTTATTGTTTGTATTGGGGAAAAGTGTCATTACCTCTGGGGTGGATCAAGCGATGCTTATCGAGAAAAGAACGCAAATCAACTGCTTCATTTTGAAGTAATAAAATGGGCCAAGAAGAATGGCTATACAAATTATGATTTGGGTGGAATTCGTGATGACATAGTCAAATATGGGCCTGGATTTGGTATCTATCTTTTCAAAAGTGGATTTAATGGTGAAAAAGTTATTTACATGTCGGCAATCGACTACATATTAAAACCCTTTCTTTATCACGCAGTATTACTTAACGGTAATACTATAATATTTAAGAATAAAATTAGAAAATATTTAACAAAGCTTGATATTAAAAAACAGTTAGTAAAAGGATTGTTACCATTTAGCAAAGTTGCTCTTTTTTATAAACAAAATAATGTTATAACAAAAATAGCCGCAAAACTCTTTGAAATAGTATTCACGAAATTCGCAAAGCATAAGTATGCTAACTTGCTTTTTGACAAGACAAAACAGACTGTCTTTGAAGAGAAAACTCCAATCACGCTGTCCTTTGATTGCGATTTAGAGAGTGATATTGACGCTCTACCTAAACTACTTGGAATACTTGAGAAAAACAGCGTGAGAGCCAGTTTTGCGTGTATAGGAGAACTAATAGAGCGATTTCCAGAAGAACATAAATTAATAATTGAGAAAGGGCATGAAATAGTCAATCACACTCAAACGCATCCTAATCACAAAATCTTTAATCCAGATAACAAGTTCAATAAAATTTCAAGTTTACAAAGAACAAAAGAGATTGAGAACTGTCACAAAACATGTGAACAAATATTAAATTATTCACCGATCGGCTTTCGAGCTCCGCATTTTTTGTTTAAAAATGATGTATACAGAATACTTAAAAAACTAAATTACAAATACTCAAGTTCTGTTTTCATGTCAAGAGCCTCGAAACTTGGTAAACCATACAAAAAAGATTCTATAGTTGAGTTTCCAATGACGGCTTGTTACAAATTTCCATTAACTTGCATGTCAACTGCAAGGATATTTCGAGGAGATATTGAAAAATACAGTAATGAGAAAGAGTATTTTGAACTGATAAAAAAAGCTATTGATGTTGGAGCAGAAAGAAAATTGTATTTGAATTTTTACTTTGATCCTGTTGATGTTGTCAAAATGGAAAAATTTGCTAATATAATTCAATATATTAAAAGCAAAGATAATTTAATCATAAAAAATTACAAGGAATTAGCTGGAGGAGCAAATCATAGCATATGTTAGATGAACTGAAATCTCAAAAAATAGAAAATGTTGTTATCTTTATTTCTGATGCTGTCAGGTATGATTTTTTACCGCAAGAAATTGCTGACATGGGAGTAACGTTTAAGACGATTGCAGCTTCAACTTTTACACCGCCATCATTTGGTAGTATAATTACTGGACTTCATCCGTTTCGACATATACATACATTTTTTGATAAAATGCCTAGAGATATTCCGACAATAATGGAACTAGGGGGGTATAATACATCTTTTTGGAATGAAAATACTTGGTTGGGGTTTGAACCTCCTGAATCTGGACCGATGTTTGATATTCTGCGAATTAAGAATAGAACATCGCTTGAAGATATCAAGCCTCCATTTATTTTTCTGGAACATGAGAAAGGAGCACATTGTCCTTTTGGGTGGAGAGAGGATAGCGAATACAAGGAAGGGGAATGTATTAGATTTTTTCATGATTTTGCAAAGAAGGATGATCAAACTTTTCGAGATCAATACAAAAAAGGAATTGATAGGGGTGTTGAAATATTTAAAAAAAGATTAAAAACAATAAAAGACAGAGGGATTGAAGATTCAACATTGATAATATATTTGGCAGATCATGGAGAGTTTTTGGGTGAATATGGAGGGATAATAGGTCATGGTAACATTACATGCAAGGAAGTCGTTTATACACCGACAATTTTCATACATCCAAGCTTGCCAAAAGGCAAAAATTTTGAGAATGATGGTGTAATTCGTCATATTGATTTGGCGCCGACCTTGGTTTCACTTTTCGAAAAAGAAAAGCAGACAGAGTATGACGGGATAGACTTGCTTAAGGCAGAGAGACTACCACAAGTTGGTTACAATTTTTGGACAATGGACGCAAGGAAGAAAATCGGTCCCATGACATTAAAAGTTTTGAGAAAAGAAAATTCGATGTGGGATAAGGACGGTGGAATTGTCATAAGAAAAACTTCAAACAAAATAATGGATGTTATTGGTTCAATATATTTGAATTGTGGGCGAGATATTCAGGCAGTTTATTTGAAAAGTAAGTTTAAGGGTAGATTTTTCTCATTATTAAAGCATTTTTATCAAATAATAAAAGAGTTTTCAAAATCAAAGGCAATTTACGGTCAGCCAAATTTTTCAATCAAGGAGGCAGAGGCAGGGATTAATTCGCAAATGAGTAATAATAAAAAAAATACCGTACTTTTGTGTAATGGAATATCATCAGGTAGAAATAGAACTCAGTTTCAGCGAATTAAGGCTTTGTGTGAGAATTATAATCTATATATATTTTCACAAATGAAGGTTTGTGAAGAGATTGAAACGAAAGCTGCCCATGTTAAGTATTGTCCTCTGAAGAAATTTCATCTTGATGAATTAGTATTTCCTTTCTGGGCGTATTGGCAAACAAGAAAAGTAAAAGGACAAAAATCAATTGGTTTTGTTTATACAACTTATCATAACCTTGAAATTTTCACCGGACAGCTTTGCAGTAAACTTGGTATCAAGTGGATAGCTGATATTTGGGATCATCCTGCATTGTCAATTGAGGTTTCGAGAGGAGGGAAGAGTATGATCAAGAAATTGAAGTATTGGCATGGAAGATTTTTCTTCCGCCAAACGGAAAAACATCTTAAAAAGGCTGATATGTATGTAATTGCTTTAGCAGAGGGTGCAATGGATGAGTTTGATCTACCAAAAGAAAAAATTTTTTATGTAACAAACGGAATTGATCTTGGCATTGATTATGGAGAGGATTTGAGTAATACTGATCAATTTCGGTTAATATACGTAGGAGCGGTAAAAAAAATAAGGGGTGTCAATTTTATCATTAAGGCGGCAAGTTTTCTAAAAGAAAAAATTCCTGGAATGAGGATTACCTTAGTCGGCCCTGGAGATCAAGAAGACCGAGAGTATTTGGAAGGTGAGATTAAAAAAAATCAATTATCTGATATAATAGAGTGGAAAGGAGAGTTACCTCATAGCGAAACATTACTCGAGATTCAAAAATCAAATGTTTGCCTGTATCCATTTCCGAAAAATAAGGAGCTTGATTTCATTTACCCGATAAAGATTTTTGAGTACATGGCCATGGGGAAGATAATAGTTGCCAATAATTCAACTGGAATAAAAGCGATTATGAAAGAAAATGAAGATGCCGTACTTTTTGACCCTGAGAAGGATAATGATCTGGGAGAGAAAATTCTGCAAATATATAAGGACCCAGCTTTGCAGGGAAAATTAAGACAAAATGCGGCTCTGAATGTAGAAAAATACGACTGGTCGATAATTAGTAAATCAATAATAAATAAAATAAATAATTTTTTAGGAACTTATGAAAACTAAAATCATTGAAAAAAAAGAGTTCAAAAAGAAAGTGGCAGTCGTTGTGGGGACACGACCAAGTATCATGAAAATGGGGCCAATAATTCATGAGCTCAGAAAACGAAAAATTGATCATTTTTTTATTCATGCAGGACAACATTATAGTCCGAATTTAGCCCTTGAGCTGATGAAAGATCTTAATCTGCCTAAACCTAAATATTGGTTGACTAATATTAAAAATTTTAAGCTTCATGGAGCACAAACAGCTGGGATGCTCAAAGGCATTGAACAAATTTTAATAAAAGAAAAACCAAGAGTTGTACTTGTTTGCGCTGACGCTAACTTCAATTTAGCTGGAGCGCTGGCGGCGCGAAAACTTGGGATGGTGCTCGGACACGTTGAGTCAGGATTGCGAAGTAATGATTGGCGAATGCCAGAAGAGCATAACCGAATAATGATTGATCATATTTCTGATTACCTTTTGGCACCAACAAAAGAATCAGTCAAAAACCTAAAAGAAGACAATGTAAAAGGTAAAATTGTTTTATCGGGAAACACAATTGTTGACGCAGTAATTGAAAATGTGAAAATTGCAGATAAAAAGTCCAAGATACTCGACAGATACAAGCTAGAGCCAAGAAAATATTTTGTTTTAACATGTCATAGAGAAGAAAATGTTGATCATAAAAATAGTTTGCATGATATTGTAAGAGGAGTAAAAAAAGTATGCCAAGAACATTCTGAAACTGTTGTTTACGCTATTCACCCAAGAACAAAGAAGATGTTGAAACATTTTGGGCTTTGGAAAGAGATTAAGGCAATTAAAGGGTTAAAAATTATTGAACCACCGGCTTATCTTGATTTTCTAAAGTTAATGAAATATTCACGATTAATAATTACAGACGCTGGTGGACTGCAGGAAGAAGGTTGTATTCTAAAAATTCCATGTGTAACACTTCGAGAGAACACAGAAAGACCTGAAACTATTAAAATAGGTTCAAACACAATTGCAGGCACTGATCCGACAAGAATAAGTAAGGCGGTAAACAAAATGTTAAAAGTCGCGCCAAACTGGAAGAATCCTTTCGGGGACGGACGAGCTTCAAAGAAGATTGTGGACGCTATTATCAATGAATTAAAATAGAAATTTATGATGATTCCGGGCAATGCAGTTTTGTCACCAAGTTTTGTATTTCAAAAAAAGAAAAACAGAATTAACAAAAATGAATTATACAAAAGCGCAAGACAAGCTCTTTTTGTTGGGCTTTCCAAAATGGATTTAACCGATAAAACAGTTTGGTTACCTGCGTACAACTGCAACTCTGTTTTGTATCCGATTAAAAAACTTGGGCTAAATTACAGATTTTATGAGATAACGGAAGATTTTTTACCTAATTTTGAGACAATTGAGAATAATGAGAATGATTTGATTCTGATAGTTCATTATTTTGGTATAGTTGGCGACATTGAAGCATTAAAAAGAAAATGCAGCGAGAAAAAGTTATCAATCGTTGAGGATTGTGCGCATTTTTTGCCAAGCGAAGATTCGGAGGCCGGAAAAATGGGAATTTTTTCGATTTTCAGTCTGAGAAAACAGTTGCCAGTACCTGATGGTGGAATATTACAATTCAACAATAGACAACTCGAGGAAATAAAGAAAACTGCAACAGCTGCTAGTTTCAAAAAGTTAATTTTAATGATAATTGAATCAGTATGTTTCAAATTTCAGTTCAATTTCATACGATTAAAGGACAGGTTGAGAGGAAAAGTAAAAACGACTGAAGAATTTTTTGCACAGCGGGATTTTAAAAAGATGAATGACGCATCCGGACTGACAAAGTTTATATTTAGAAAACAAGGGATTAAAAAAATAAAACAACAAAGAATTTCGAACTTTAATTTATTGTCAGAACTTTTGTTAAGTAACACAAAAACCAAATTGCCCGTTAAAAGAATTAGCAGTGAGTCTATGCCGATGGCGCTGCCAATTTTTTCTGCCAACGGTTTGATGATGAAAGATTTTTTGAGAAAAAAGGGGATTGGTGTGGACAGTTGGCCGGGAGATGCGATTAGTGATGAAATAAGTCTTGACTCATTCCCCATAACAAAAAAAATTAGTGATACAATTTTATTACTCCCAATACATCAGAGTTTACAAGAAAAACATCTAAAAAAGATAGCGCGGGCAATCAAAAAGTATGAGCATGTCGGATAAAAAAGTTTTAATCGTCGGAAGCGACGCAGTATTCATCAATAATAATCAAATATATACGCAATCACCGTTTTTGCGGTTTTTCAAATATTTCAAACCCTTTTTTCTCGATATCAAATTAGTTGCGCCGACTCGAATTGAAGATGATATTACAGACAAGTGGGCAATCGGATTTAGTCAGAATGAAATTGAAAAATTACCATATTTCCATGGTGTAATTGATTTTTTAGTAAAGAGTCCCGTAATCTTATGGAAGACTGTTTCTACTCTAAAAATAGAGATAAAAAAACACGATTTCGTAATGATACTTCATGATGATTTTCTTGGAATTATTAGTTCTGTATTGGCAAACCATTACAAAAAACCAAGACTACTTTTCATTGGAGGTAATCAAAAAGAGGTTGTCGCAAATAAGTACAAGGGGCTAAAAAGAAAATTGGCTATAACGTTGGCTGTGTTTTTTGAGAGAGTAAACAAATATTACATCAAAAGAGGTCTTCTCTCACTCATCACTGGAAGCGACATAATTGCCAACTACAAAAAATTTGGTCCAAATGTTTATCCATATTTCACTTCGCTTATTGAAGAAAAAGATATAGTTGAAAGAGAAAATGATTTTTCCAAGCAAATTAAGATTATTTATGCTGGATTTCTCAATGAGAATAAAGGAGTTAATTATTTAATTGAGGCTGGAGGAATACTAGAAAAACAAGGTTTTAATATCCATATCAATATAGCAGGGGATGGGCCTGATAGAGAATTACTTGAGGATTTATCAAAAAAGCTGAATCTGGGTGTCGTTTTTCACGGATTTATAACAGATAAAGAGAAAATGAATGAGCTTTTTTTAACAAATAATATTTTTGTTTTGCCGTCTCTTTCCGAAGGGATCCCAAAGGTTTTACTTGAAGCAATGGCTTATGGATTAAATATTATCACTACAAATGTCGGCGGGATAAGTGATATTGTCACAAATAATCAAAACGGAATTTTCATTGAGACAAAAAGCAGCCAAGATATTGCTGATAAAATTATTGAACTTATTAGTAATCAAGAAAAAGTGAAGATGTTACAACAAAACGGATACCGTTATGTTCGAAATCATACTGCGGACAAACAGGCTAAGGATATTGTTGGGATTATTGAGAGAGTTTATTTCACATCAAAATAGCCGGACTGAAGTCCAGGTGAAGGATTATTTCCGGGTGAAGGATCATTCCCCGCGCGCTTCAGCGTGCGCATTAAAATTATAATATTATTTACCATGGCTTACCAATATCAAGAAGATTTTTTGTATTTTATAACATATAAAACATATCATTCACTTGATTTTTTTCAGTCTGACAGAAACAAAGAAATACTCGAACAACAAATATTATATGCAGGGAAAAAGTATTCCATTGATATTATTGCTTACGCGATACTTTCCAATCATTATCATTTATTAATTAATGTTCAAGATAGCAATGTGTCAAGAAATAAATTCATTCAAATAATTAATGGAGGCAGTTCATTTAGAATAGATAAAAGTATAAACACAGAGCATGTTTGGGAAAGGGCAAATAAGTATAATTCATGGCTCAAGGATGAAAATAGTATGTTTCGGGTAATTGGGTATATTTGCGGTAATCCATTGAAACACAGACTTGTGAAAAACTTTAAAGAATTATCAAAATATGAATATTGTAATTACAATGACGTTTGTAAGATATATAATAAAGAATTAGTAAATAATCTTATTTTAGAGAATTGTGCTTTGGATTTTGAAACAATGGATGTATTTGAAACTGGAAAGAAAGAATGATTGCATCCGGACTGAAGTCCGAGCGAAGGATTAGTTCCGTGCGAAGGGTGATTCCAGGGCGAAGAATTATTCCAGTGCGAAGGATTATTCCAGGGCGAAGGATTATTCCAGGGCGAAGAATCATTCCCCGCGCGCTTCAGCGTGCGTCCTGTCTTAAACACATTGCAACCGGACTGAAGTCCGGGCGAAGGATTAGTCCCGGGCGAAGGATCATTCCAGTGCGAAGAATCATTCCCCGCGCGCTTCAGCGTGCGTCAGTCTCAAGTAAATTTAAACCGGACTAACCATCCTTCGCTTTTAGTACCTAAGCTACGGAGGTTAAAAAATCCGCGCGAAAAAAATGTATACATTCAACCAACTAACCCCGCAAACGGGGTCCCGTCTCCGCGGGACAAATTACGACAAAAAACTTTGGAATGACAAAGTAATTAAATATAAAGACAACACTCTTTTTCATACTTTTGATTGGAATGACATGATCGAGAAGACTTTTCATACTGAAAAAATGTTTTTTAAAATATTAAAAGATAATGAACAGATCGGTTTAATTATCGGTCACAAAAAGAAAAAAGGGCCTTTTATGCTTTTTGGCAGTCCGATGAGACAGACTGCAACGCATTTCATGGGTATTTTAACAGACAAACAAGAAGAGTTGTCTGAAATTCATGATTCAGTTTGGAGTTATTTAAAAGAAAAAGAAAAGATAAATTATCTGGAATTCAATTATAAAAAAAATTTCGGATTTAATAACAAAGGTGATTGGCACGTCAAAATGCCTAAAACTTTCATTGTAAACCTCAAAAAAACTGAAGATAAACTTCTCGCTAGCTTTGAGAAAAGAGCTCGTACCGCGATACGAAAAGCAAAGAAAAATAAAGTTCAAATCAGAAAAACATTGAGACCAACAAAACAGCAAATTGATCACTTTTACGAGATGATGAAACAATCTCACGGCAAATCGAATATTGAGCCGATTTTTCCATTGAAGTTTTATTATAATTTGTTTTCAGAGGAAAATAAAAATGCGTATTTATACGAAGCTGTTTATAATGAAAATGTAATATCAGGTGCGCTAATATTAGTTTACAATGACTGGATGAATTACCATAGCGCGGGATCTATTTTGAAATATAGAAACTTAAACGCTAATAATCTGTTGCAATGGCAGGTAATGACAGACGGCATTGAAAATAGAGTGCCTAAGTACGATCTAGGAGCAGGTAGTGGAATTGAAAGTCTTGATAAATTCAAACTCAGTTTTGCGCCAAGACAAGAACAGTATCTGAGTCTTTACAAAGCAACTAAAATCGCTCTCATTGGACGGTGGATTTATCAGAAAGCGGTGCCATATTTACGAAGAAAATAGATTATGGAAACTTATCAAATACAATCAAACGAATTTAAAAATATAAGCAAAAGTTTTTATCAACACACTGCTTGGTTTGAAATTGTGAAAAATGGGTTAAATGTTGATTACAAAATTTTTGAAACAAAAGACACGGATAAAATTGTCTGCCAAACAGTTGTTTTTATCATGAAAAAAGGATTTGTGAAGTTTATCGGTTCACCTCTTCGGGGCACATTCACGCCGCATTTAGGGCCTGTTTGGCATGGCAAGTTTGAGGATCAATATAAACTTCAGGTCCTTGATAGTATAATCACTGAGATAAAGAAGCTTAAACCAGCTTATCTCGAACTGGGGTTAAATAATAATTTGTTAAAAAACCATGACTTAACTGCAAGCTGGACAACAAAAACAATGGAGACGTTTATTGTAACACTTGACGAAAATCCAGATATTGTCTGGAAGAAACTCGACAAAAGAGGGAGAAATATGACAAGGAAAGCAGAAAAATCAGGTGTAATAATCGAGGAACTTGATTATAGTCTCGAAAATGTGAATAAATTTTATAACTTACTAGTTGAAACATTCAAAAGAAGAGGGTGCAAAATTCATCATCCAAAAAGCTTTTTCATTGAACTCGTCAGAGAACTTAGTCGTGAAAAAATGATTTTATTTTTAGAAACGAAAGTAAAAGGAGAAACTGCCTCAATGGGAATTTTTGTTTACAATGATTTTGAAATTCATTTTTTAAGCGGAGCCTCAAATCCAAATTTCAATTGCTACGCACCAAATAATCTAATGCACTGGTTTGCTATCAAAAAAGCAAGTGAAATGAAAATTCAGAAGTATGATATGGGAGGCAAGGGGATTGCCTCAATTGACAGATTCAAGGCTAGTTTCGGAGGTGAGACTCATTCATTCACAAAAAAAATATGGATGTCAAATTTAATCAAATTTCCAGTAAAGTTACTATCAAAATGAAAAACTTAACTTACATAATGCATCGTTTAGCAAATCAACCAAAAGAACACATGGAAGTTGGTGTTGATCTCTTTGAAAACATTTTAAGGTTGGCTACAAAATCAAAATTTGATATAGTTCGATTAAAGGATTTGTATCAAAATAGGATTTCAAAGAAAGACAGCATTTGCTTTAGTTTTGATGACGGGTGGCAGAGTGACTACACGATAGCAGTACCAAGTTTACTTAAGAAAAACTTTTTGGGGACATTTTTCATAATAACTAAACAGGTTGGAAATGATGGGTACCTTGATTGGCAACAAATAATTGAAATGGATAAATTGGGAATGGAAATAGGTTCACACACAGCAAGCCACTCAATTTTAACAGCTCTTGATCGAGATGAAATAAAAAATGAGTTGTCAACATCGAAAAAAACACTCGAGAATAGATTGAAAAGAAAAGTATATGGTCTTTCGATACCTCACGGTGAATATAATAGACAAATTTTGAAAATTGCGTTTGAGGTTGGTTATCAGTATGTTGCCATTTCAAAACCAGATATAAATAGATCAGGTACGAAAATCATCAATCGAATTTCAATTACAAAGCAAACTCAAGTAGAAGATTTTATTCAAACGATAAATAGACCTTTCACGGAGTTATTTAATCAGAAGATCAAATACTATTTAAGAAAAATTATTAAAAAGAGTTTTGGGATCAGTAATTATCAAAAAATAAGATCCTGGCTTATCAAATAAATAGCTACTATGAAAATTTTATTTTGGATTTCAATTGGATTAATTTTATATGTTTACATCGGTTACCCAATTGTCTTGTTTATTCTGGCTAAATTAAAACGAATTTTTGTGCGAAAGAAGAAGTATGAACCATATTTCCCAGGTGTTACGATTGTAATTGCTGCCCTAAATGAAGAAAGCCACATTAAGTCTCGAATACTTAATTGTTTGGAACTTGATTATCCAGCAGAAAAACTGGAAATATTGATCGGTTCAGACGGGTCTAGTGACAGGACGGTTGAGATTGCAAACAGATACAGGGAGCGAGGTGTAGTAGCGCTTGATTTCAAAGAGAACAGAGGCAGAGCGACAGTTCATAATGATTGCATAGCAAACGCAAAACATGGCATTTTGCTTTTCACTGACGCTGAAACTGTTTTTGAAAAAGATTTCCTGCAAAAAACTATGATTCATTTTCAAAACCCAAAAATAGGTTGCGTTGTTGGAAAACTACTCTACAAAACGTCAGAGTCTTCGATCTCTCAGTCAGAAGGAACATATTTAAAATATGAAATCAAACTGAAGAAATGGGAAAGTGACCTTGGTATTATGACTTTTGGGATTGGAGCATGTATGGCAATTCGAAAAGCATTGATTACGCCCCTAAAACCAATCGACGATGTTGATTTTACGTCTATTCAAGATTGCATATTACAAAACAAGAAAGTTTTGTTTGAAAGTTCGGCCATTGCTTACGACTCACCGCCGTCTTCTGTTAAAGGTGAATATAAAAGCCGGATAAGAATCACTTCAAAAAATCTAGCTGGAACTGTAGCGAAATGGAAGATTTTGAATTGGTTTAAGCATCCATTTGCAGCATTTAGTATCATTTCTCATCGAATATTGAAATGGTTTACACCATATTTCATGATTTTGGCTTTTATTTCAAATATATTAATAATTGATGAACTGTTAGTTTTTCAAATAATTTTCGGATTGCAAGTACTATACTATTTATTTGTTTTAATCGGATACGCAACTCAGAACAAAAAAATAAAGTTGCCAATGTCGGGTATTGCCTTTAGTTTTTTCATCGCTAGCGCAGGCATGTTTGTAGGAGTGCTGAAAGGCATTTTTGGCATGGCTCCGGCTTCTTACGTACAAAAAGATTAACAAAACAGCTTAATTATGAAAATTGTATTTATAATTTCAATGTCTATATTTTTTTGGATATATCTAGGCTATCCTTTGTTTATTTTTATTCTGTCATTACTAAAAAACAATGAAAAGAAAGTTAGAATAGATGATTTTTTGCCAAAAGTCACGATTGTTATCGCAGTATATAACGAAGAAAGAATAATTGCTGATCGAATCGCAAACTGTCTTGAGTCAAATTACCCAAAAGATAAGATTCAAATATTAATTGCTTCTGATGGGTCAGATGACAAAACAGTTGAGATCGCCAAGCAGTATGAGAATATGGGTGTTAAAGTTCTTGATTTCAAAGAGAATAGAGGCAAAGCACTTGTTCACAACGATTGTTTATCACATATAGAAAATGAAATAGTTGTATTCACTGACGCTGAAACAATTTTTGATAAAAATTTTCTATTAGAGATTGTTTCACCTTTTCAAAACGAAAAAACCGGAGGAGTGGTTGGCAAACTCATTTACACAAAAGGCGTTAATCAAATAGCTAATGCAGAGGGTTTTTATTTCCGATACGAAACAAAGATTAGACAATGGGAAAGTAAACTTAGTATTTTGGTATTTGGTAGTGGAGCCTGTATGGCAATGAGGAAGAAACTTTTTAGAAAATTAACGCCGATTGATGACACTGATTTCACTTCGCTTCAAGATGTAATTATTCAAAAATACAATGTGGTTTTCAATAAAAGGGCGCTTGCCTATGATTTTGCGCCAACCACTATTCGCGGTGAATATAAAAGCAGAGTGAGAATTACTGCAAAAAACTTAGTGGGGACTCTCAAGAGATGGAAAGTTAAAAATTATTTCATTCATCCGTTTGTGACATTTGGAATGATTTCACACCGATTGCTTCGCTGGTTTACTCCGTATTTTTTAATTCTTCTTTTTGTATCAAACTACCTAATATTAGACGAAAATCTTTTTTTCCAAATCACAATGGCATTACAACTTCTGTATTACACAATTGTCTTTTTCGGATATGTTGCACAAAAACAAAATGTTCAAATCCCTTTACTAGGACTTTCTTTTAGTTTTTTCATAGCTAATATTGGAATGTTTGTTGGAGTATTAAAGGGGATATTTGGCAGGGTGCCATCTTTTTATGTGCAAAAGAATTTGAAGTAGAAGTATGGTGTCCGAGCTAAAGAGACGGGGAAGGGGGAAATTTATATAATTAATTCCCAGGAGCTTTAGCTCCGTCCTTCTCGGTTAGCCGTATAGCGGATTTGTTCCTATTTAGCATCCGATGTGATATCCGAGCTAACCTACTTCGCTCTACCTGACTACGCAGAGCCTTCGTCAGACAGGCGAGCTTCCTACTACGCTGATAACAGCTACGAAGGACAGGTCGAAGGTCAAGAAGTTGCGGGGAAAGGAAAAAATATGAAAAATCAATGTTTGGTTTGTGATCAACCAACACAATTTTACGGGAGAGGCATAATGAGGATGCGTCAAGAAGAAGACGTGTTGACAGACTTTTTTTTATGCAAAGAATGCAATACTTTTTATAGAAAAATCAAGAACGAGAATCTAATGAGTAGGCATTTTGACAAAGCTGATTATAACCAGATTAAATGGGAGAGTGAGTACTGGGAGCAAAGAAAAGGTTTTTATAATTTTCTAATTGACTCATTAAACAAGCACGTCACAGACTTTTCAAATCAAACAGTTTTTGATATTGGTTGTTCTTACGGACATTTTTTGAAAATTTGCAAACAGCGTGGCGCAAATAACTTGGTTGGAGTTGAGATAAACAGCCACTTGAGACAGCGAGTAGCAAACTCACTAGCGATAAGTACTTATCCGAATTTAGATGATACAAAAGGACAAGCCGACACCATAACATTCATAGACAGTTTTTATTATTTTGACAATCCAAACAAAATACTAGATTTGGTGCGAAAAAAACTCAAGGATAATGGCACACTATTACTGCGAATAACAAACAGAAGTAATCTATTGAAATTGATAAACTTGTTTAAGAAAACAAAAGATTGCACTAAGCTTGGAGATGCAACAATATCATATTCGTTAAATTCCATAAAAAAAGTTTTAGCAAAAAATGGCTTTTCAATTCAAAAGATTTTATATTATGAAAAAGGAAAAGGAAATTCAACAAAAAAACTTTTAATTTATTTATTTCTGTATTGTTTAACCATGCTCAGCTTTTACAGAGTACCACTTACATCCGGATTAATAATTATTGCAAAAAAAGTATGACAAACAGCCTACTACTCGTCGCAATTTCATTTGCGATTGCGATTATTTTAACTCCAATCCTGAAACAAATTGGGATAAAGTTTAAAATTTACGATGTTGCTGATGGAGATGAACTAAAAATTCATAAAAAACCTATTCCACCTCTTGGCGGGCTGGCGATTATGATAAGTCTTTTTACGATCATTATCATCTATTTGATAAAAGGATCTGCTGAAGCGAATCAGGTGATTGCAATAGTTGTCGCTGGACTAATAATCGGTTTGTTCGGATTATATGATGATTTGAAGTGGAAACACGTAACGCAGGCCAATCCAAAAGTTAAGGTTGCTGTTCAACAAATTTTAATAATCGCAGTATCGGTATTGTTTTATTTTGTGAATATTTCAAGTCCAATTATCCCAATCGCAGTAGTTTCAATTTTTATAATTTTTTGTTTCATAAACGGACTTATTAACGCGGTTAATTTGCAAGATGGCATGGACGGACTAGCTGGAGGCATCATCCTAATAAGTTCAGTTGGGTTTGCGATTGTTTCAAAAGGGCTTGGAATTGAAATAGTTTATATAATGTCTCTTGGGCTTGTCGGTGCAATATTTGGATTTTTAGTCTTTAATTTCAACCCAGCAAAGATTTTCATGGGAGATAACGGTAGTTTTTTCTTAGGTTTAATTATTGCGATATTTGCTATTTTTACGATAAATCAACCATATAATTTCGTGCTTTTGATCGGAGTTATTTTTGTTATCGGGTTACCGATATTTGACATGGCGTTTGCTATATTGCGAAGGATAATGAATAGTAAACCTATATTTTTGGGTGATAGAAGTCATATTTATGATTTAATCCACAAGCACGTTTCCTCAATTAAGAAAACTGTAGTAATATACTATTGTATCCAATTAATATTCGTCTTGGGAGGGATTAGTATTATCAAATTTTTTGGCTAATATGAAAATCCCATTATCAAGTCCTGATATCACTGAAAATGAGAAACAGGCTGTATTATCAGTTTTAAATTCCAGACACCTGGCTCTAGGGCCGGTCCTTTCTGATTTTGAAAATGAGTTTGCAAGTTATATCGGGGCAAAGCACGCCATTGCAGTTAATTCTGGTACAAGTGGACTTCACCTGGCCATACGTGCATTAAACATAGGGGAGGGTGATGAAGTAATTACCTCTCCTTTTAGTTTCATCGCCAGCGCGAATTGTGCACTGTACGAAAGAGCTAAACCTGTTTTTGTTGATATAGACCCAGGAAGTTTGAATTTGAATCCTGACAAAATTGAGGCAGCGATAACAGAAAGAACCAAAGCTATCGTGGCTGTTGATATTTTTGGTCATCCTGCAGAAAAAACAAAAATCAAGGAAATAGCTCAAAAGCATAATTTACGAGTAATTGAAGATAGTTGCGAAGCGATCGGCGCGACATACTCTGGACAGAAGTGCGGAACATTCGGTGAAATCGGAGTGTATGCTTTTTATCCAAACAAACAGATAACGACAGGCGAAGGAGGTATGATTGTCACAGATAACGAAGAAACAGCGAACTATTGCAGAGCCATGATGAATCAAGGGCGAGAAGTTTGCGATGGGCGATGGCTTAGCCATAAATATCTTGGTTACAATTACAGAATGAGCGATATATCTGCCGCGGTAGGGTTAGCGCAAGTAAGGAGGTTAGATGAAATTTTAGAAAAAAGAAGAAGAGTTGCTGAACTTTATAATGAAAAATTAAAAACTATTGAGCAAATAAACATACCGTATCAGGCGCCAAATTGCCAAATATCTTGGTTTGTTTATGTAATACAATTAAATTTCAGATATAGTGAACAAGACAGAGACAACATCATGTCAAAATTGCAAAATGCCGGTATTGCTTGCAGTAATTATTTTCAATGCATACATTTGCAACCATACTATCGTGAAAGTTTTGGATACAGAGAAGGAATGTTCTCTGTGGCAGAGAATGTATCCAAAAGAACAATCGCTTTGCCATTTTTTAGTAATTTAACAGAAACAGAAATTGATTATATAGTAAACACACTAAAGCAATGTCTTTCATAGAATTCAAAAATAAACTTTTACGTAAAACGACTTTAAAAAGGACATTATTTTTTGTTATTGGAGATATTTTGCTAATAGGTTTATCGTGCTGGTTGGCTTTTTTACTTCGGTTTGACGGAAGTATTCCAGAAGAATATGTCGGATCAATGATCACATTTATCGCAATCATTGTAGGATTAACAGTTTTTGTTTTTGCAATTGAAAAACTGTATTCGATCAGTTGGTCGTTTATTAGTATTAAGGAATTTATCAAATTAATCCGAGCAATTGTAATAGTTTTCTCAATTTTCGCAACCGGTCTTTTTTTATTTCGACATTTACTCTTCGCCAGAACATTTCCTCGTTCCATAATATTAATAGCAGCTTTTACTGTATTAATAGCGACAGGAGCGTTACGTTTTTCTAAAAGAATCTACTATCAAGGGTTTAGAAGTAGTTTGACAGCAAACGGGATAAGGACACTGGTAATCGGAGCCGGTGACGCAGGAGAACAAATCATCCGACATATCAATCAAACGAAGAATGAATATAGCGTAATTGGAATTATTGATGACAACCCATTAAAACATAACATTTCCATACACGGTGTCAGAATCCTAGGTGACAGAACAAATTTAGCAAAAATAATCAATAAGTTTTCGGTTGAAAATATAATAATAGCAATGCCATCTGTTCACTCCGAAGTAATAAGAGAAACTGTTGAAGCAGCAAGATCGGCAGGCGTTAACAAAATTAAAATATTACCAACTACTCAAGAAATTTTAAGTGACAAAATAAGTTTGACAAATGTTCGGGATGTTTCAATTGACGACCTCCTTGGTAGGAAGAAGGTTGAAATAAAAACTGATGAAATAGAAAATTATGTCAAAGGCAAAACTATTATTGTTTCAGGCGCAGCCGGATCAATCGGGTCTCAACTCTGTCGACAGATACTAAAGTTCTCACCAGCGCATTTGATTTGTCTTGATAATAATGAAACTGAGCTTTTTTATTTAAATAAGGATTTATCAAAAGATTTCAACAATCATAAACTCTCATATATCATTGCAAATATTTGTGACAAGCATAAGATAAACCATATTTTCACGGCCAACAAACCACAAGTTGTTTTTCATGCTGCAGCCTATAAACATGTACCAGTAATGGAAACAGACCCTGACGAAGCAATAAAAAATAATGTTTTGGGAACTCTAACAATGGGGCAGGCATCAATTCGAAACGGAGTTTCTAAATTTATTATGATTTCCACAGACAAGGCGATCAACCCAACCTCAATCATGGGAGCAAGTAAAAGGATCAGTGAAATGGTCGGGGTTTGGTTAAATAGACAAGATCAGACAAAATTTTGTGCTGTTCGATTTGGAAACGTACTTGGAAGCCGTGGCAGTGTTGTACCTATTTTCAAGCAACAGATAAAGAGGGGCGGCCCCATTGAGGTTACTCATCCCGAGATGAAAAGATACTTCATGGCAACCAGCGAGGCGTGTCTACTTGTAATGCAAGCAGGGGCGTTAGGACAAGGCGGAGAAGTTTTTGTTCTTGACATGGGAGAACCTATCAAAATAGTTGACTTAGCACGTGAATTAATAAAGTTATCAGGATATGAACCTGATGTTGACATACCGATTGTTCACACAGGAATAAGGCCTGGTGAAAAACTTTTTGAAGAAATTTTAACCAAAACCGAAACTCCAACAAAACATGATCAAATTTTCATTGCAAAGCTAGATGAAATAGACGAGCAAAAATTGCATAATCATTTATTGACGTTTAGAATCGCTATTAAATCCAATGATCACAGAAAAATAAAAAATACAATTTCAAAACTAGTACCAACTTATACAAAATAATTAATTTTAATACTATGAATAAATCCCCTGAATTTGTTAACTCAAATAACAACGAACGCGAACAACAATCAATCGGTCAAAATTTTTCATTCTATTTGTCAATTTTATGGAAATGGAAACTGCTCGCTATCGCAATTGTTTTAGTCTTTACAACTGCTTCAGTTACGATCAGTTTACTTTTACCTCAAACTTTTCAAAGCACCTCGCTTCTCGCTCTCGGGAAGTTCAAAGATCAAGAAATTGAAAGTTTTATTGACGTAAAAGCGATTTTGTATGCAGACGACAGCTTGCAATCGATACTAGGAATACTTGAGAACGATAACGTCCTTGACACAACGACAATGTCAGGACTATTTGACATAGCGCCCTATCATACACCAACAAAAGACATCATTTCTCAGTATATCCAAATAAGCGGGAGAGGAGGGACCCCAAAGGATGCAGTAGAAGTTGTTAATGCTGTCAATCAATTTTTGTTATCAAGGCATGAGAACCTTTTCGAGGAGGCTGAAAAAAAGTTTGAACTTGAAATTAAAGCGATAGTTCGAGACAAAGAGAAAACCGAGGCTGACATTTTGCAAAAAGAACATGAAATTGAAAGGATAAGTAATGATATTGTTTTTTATCAGGATGAAATTAACAAAAGAGCTGACGCCCAGTCTGAAGGGCAAGGTAGAATAGTTGAAAGTTATATCAACTTAACGGCAAACTTAAAAACACAAAGAGAAGCGAGAATAACGAAAATTGAAGCATTAAATAAGGATCTGAAGAACTTTGATATTCTATTTCAGCAAAAAGATTTTGAAAAAGCGTATCGAACGAAAAACACTTCCATAATGAGCCAACCAAGTCTACCCGACATACGAATCGCTCCAAACAGAAAAGAGATTGTTTTGAGCTCAACTGTGATCGGTTTTCTAGTATCTTTGTTTATTTGTTTTGCTTATGAATTCATTTTAGTAAACAAAGAGTATTTCAAAAAAAAGAAAAAAGAAGATAAGACAATTAGGATCCTACCAGAGCCACCAGAGCCACCACAACATTTGCCGTACAATTAAGGAAGCTCTGAAAGCATCCGTACAAGTCATGCTTACTGCGGATGTTTTTTTTACATTTAATATTTTAGACTTATCCACAAAAATATTCAGAGAACTTCAAGAACATTGCGAAAAGTGGTATAATAAGGGAAATAAATAATAAATTAATAAACTAACATGTTTATGACTATTGTATTAGTTTGTGCGGACCCAACCTTAAGGACACAGACTAATATATTCAGCCAATAATCAGAAAAGATTTCCATCTGAAATCAAAGGTCGACTGGTTAGATATAACGTGTTAAAAGGATAAAAACATGAAAAACATAAAAGAATTATTCAAAGACAGAAACAAATTGAGCAAAGTATTGTTTGTTGCAATACTTGTTTGCGCAGTTGTTTTGATGAGTGATCTAGCTGTATACGCTACTCAGAACAGTAGCAATGGTTATGGTTACGGAACTGGAGGATATGGATATGGATATGGTTATTGGACTGAAGCAAGCCCATCTGTGGCAATAACATACAATAGTAGCTCAGTTACTGCTGGCAACGCTATAACAATAACAGCAACATTTGGAAGCGCGCCGTCGGGAACTCCACAGTTGCGTGTTGTAAGTTCTGCCGAAACAACTAGCTGGGAAAGTATGACGTCGTCATCTGCAACGGTATTTACTTATAGTTACACAACTCCAAGTTCTGTCAGCTCGGCAAGCATAACTGCAACTGTGTCGATAAGAACATTGGCCGGAAGCGGGTATACACCAACTCCTAGCACGAACACATTCACAATCACCCGACAAGGTGGTGGCGGTGGTGGTGGTTCATCAAGTAGTACAAGTTCATCTGAAGCATCAACTACAACAACAACCACAGTATCAGAAAATGGAGCTAACGTATCACAATCAAACCCTGACGGAGGATTATTATTCATAATCGTCCCAAAGAACACGGTTGTAGATGATACAACATTTGATGTTGCTGTTCACGGTTCTGACTTCGCTGCAGCTGGTGCAACAGCGCCAAGTGGATCAAGTGGATTGACACTAGTTCCAGGACAGCTCTATACGCTAAATGCTACAAATGCAAGTGGAAATGCTGTGACAAATCTAGATAATTCAATCACTTTAAATTTCTACTACAACGATGATCAGTTAGGTGACGTTGCAGAAGAAAGTTTACAAGCTTTCTACTACAATGAAGAAACCGGCAATTGGGATGCACTTGTTACAATTCTAAACCCTGATCTTAACAGAATAACAACTAAGGTTCCACACTTATCAACATTCGCGGTTATGGGAACACAAAGTGGAGATTTGCCAGCGTCAGTTTACAGACCAAAGCAGAGTTCTACTGTAGTCCAGGAAAATGAAACTGAAGGATTAGCGCATGTTAGTGAAATTCTTGATCGAAATCCATCTGGTGATGAATGGTCAGCTGTTCACTTCATTGCTTACGGAACAACAGAATCAACAAAGTTGTCTGTAAGAGATAGAAAGGGTGTTGTTGGTGACTACTATGACATTTACGGCAAGATCCCAACCACTGACGAAGACTGGAAAGATGTAGCTCTTATTCTGACAAGTCATAAACCGCATCAGAGAAATGAAGTTGCAGAAGCTCAAGCAATTAAAGATTTTCAGAAAGTCTACAAGAGATTACCTGATTTTGAGAATGTTCATGATGAATGGGCAACCTACTACATTGGTTACAATATCCGAAACAAAGGCAGAAACCTCGACAGCGAGAGATTTGCTATCGGAGCATTCAAATCAATTTACGGTTACAACCCAGTATCATCACACGATTGGTCAATTATGAGAGCAATTGCATACAGCGGAGCGAAAAGATAGTTCAGACACTGAAATAAAAAATCCTCGATCTTGACGATCGGGGATTTTTGTTTTATCATCTTACAATAAGAGACACCATAAAAACAGCAGAAGACACTAGTAGCAACGCGCCGTGGCGCGTTGCTACTAGAAGTATATCAACTTTATGAGACTCAGTTTATTTGATTATAATCTTCCCCCAAGTTTAATAGCTCAGGAGCCGGCTAGTCCGCGTGACAGCTCGCGTCTTTTGGTTTACAAAGAAACGAGCAATGAGATCATTCATGATAGATACAGTAATCTTGATAAATATTTAACTAAAAATGATGTTCTGGTATTTAATGATTCGAAAGTATTTCCGGCTAGATTGATTGGAAAAAAAGAGTCAGGTGGACGAGCTGAAATTTTGTTGTTGAAAGAGGTTAGTAGTGGGCAATGGGAAGTGATGATTGGGGCGAAGAGGCCCAAGATTGGCTTGAAATTGCAGTTTAAGCGGGGTTTGGAGGCAACAGTTGTGAGAGTTCAAAATGAGAAGACTTGGCTTGTAGAGTTTAATTATAAGGGAAGTAGATTTTTTGATATTTTGGATAGGGTTGGGGAGGTTCCGTTGCCGCCGTACATCGATCAGGCTAAAGTCCAAGGTTTAAAGTCCCCAGAACTACAAACTATTGCATGTTTGAGTTCGGGGCAAGCAAAAGTGAAAGTCAAAGGTCAGTATCAGACGGTTTACGCAAAAGAGAGGGGGTCTGCGGCTGCGCCGACTGCGGGGTTGCATTTTACAAATAGGTTGCTTGAGAAAATTAGGAAGAAGGGGGTGCAAATTGAGTATGTGACTCTTCATGTTGGGCTTGGGACGTTTAATCCGGTGAATACTGATGATATTGAGGATTACAGGATTCATAGTGAGTGGGTGAGTGTCGGGAAGAAAACTTTGAAAAGTTTACAGGATGCGAAAAAGCAGGGTAAAAGGATTATTTCGGTTGGAACGACGTCGACTAGGACGCTTGAGGCGATATTTTCGAAGAAGAAAAATTGGAGTACTGGGTATAATGATTATGTTGATATTTATATTTATCCTGGGTATGAGTTTAAGTTTATTGATGGGATGATTACGAATTTTCATTTACCAAAGTCTTCGTTGATTATGCTTGTGAGTGCGCTGATTGGGAGGAAGAAGACAATTAGTATATATAAGTTGGCGATAAAGCTTAAGTATAGGTTTTTTAGTTTTGGGGATGGGATGTTGTTGACAAAGTGAAAAATAAAAAAAAAAAATAAAATTTATAGAGGGATTGCTTAATGCTTAATCGCAGAATAGGAAAATTCCAAAGAAAGTTGACAAGAATTGGATTAACTGGTAATATGGTCTTTCGAGTGACTTAACAATTAATGGAGGGTGAAATGAAGAGAGCATTAGTAATTCATGATGATGAGCAAATACGGAATGCGATTATTGTCTTTCTGGGAAAAATTGGGATTCAGACTCAGGGGGCTGGGAATTTTCACACAGGAATTCAGAAATTGTACGACAGTAAGTTTGACTTTGTACTGATTGATGATTATGTTTACGGTCAGGGTGGCTCGGTTCCAATGACGTCGATATCAAATGCAACAAAGGCTAAAATTTTTATTATGGTTGACTTACAGCCGAACCAAGATTCGGCTGGTGTAAGCTATCTGATTAAGCCGATCAATTTGCCTGAACTAAGAAATAATCTTTTATCATAAAATTCACGTTTTCGCCGACTTTTCATTGAAAAGTCGGTTTTTTTGTTAAATTTAATAAAAAGTGCTAAAATAGAGATATAAACATAATCAATTATTAGAATTTATGAAAGAAAAATTTATACGAGATTTACAGTTTGGGGATAATATTACTTCGGAGCAATTTGCGGTGAAGTCGGTTAAGAAGGGGAAGACGATGAATGGGAAGGATTTTTATGATTTGAATTTGTCGGATAAGACTGGGGAGATAATGGGGAAGATTTGGGAGGATAAGATTGATGCTTGTCAGAAGTGCAACGAGGGGGACGTGATTGAGTTATCAGGAAAAGTTACTGAGTTCAAAGATAAGCAACAGTTGGTTATTAGCTTCTTGCAAGTGGTTAAGGATTTTGAACTTGAGAATTTTTTGCCTCAGTCGGAGCATGATGTTGCTGAACTGTTGGAAACAATTAAAAAGTCAATTTCGAAGATAAAAGATAAGCATATTAAGGAGTTGTTGAATTATTTCTTTACGAATAAGCAGTTTTTGGAAAAATACAAGCAGGCTCCTGCTGCTGAGTTTATTCATCATGCGTATGTTGGGGGACTTGCGGAGCACACAGTTGAGATGCTTGAGGTTGCGAAGACTTTGCTGAAGTTTTATCCGGAAATTAGTAGTGACCTACTGACTTGTGGAGTGATACTCCATGATGTGGGGAAAATTGAAGAGCTCGCTGTGAGTCATACAATCACTCGGACTTTGCCGGGAAGTTTAGTTGGACATATTCCGCTTGGAGCAAATACTGTTAACAGAGCAATTTTGGAGTTGAAGGATTTCCCGGAGGATTTGCATGCAAAGATACTTCATTTGGTACTTAGTCATCATGGACAGCTTGAGTTTGGGTCACCTGTGAAGCCGGCGATTCCTGAGGCTTTTGCATTGGCTTATATTGATAATTTGTCGGCGAAGATTAATACTGCGATAAAGATTAAGAAAGAGAATGAGAATAGTAATAGTGATTTTTCTAATTATCATTTTGCACTTGAGAACAAGTTGTATTTGAAATAAAGTGAGTGGTGAGTAGTGAGTATTTGAAGTATCACATTAAGTGAATCAAGTTAAATTAACACTTCCCGAGCACTCACCACTCACAACTCACCACTATATATGCCTGATCAATACGGTTACGACAATGAAAAATTGAATATTGTCATGTTTAACATGTCGAGTTTTTTTGATTATGATCATGGGATTGTGAATAGGAACTATTTTATAATGAAAGCGCTGGAACGTGAAGAGAGAGTTGGAAAGATTGTGGCGGTTGATTTTTTGCCTATTGGGATGAAGAAGGGAATTAAGCATTATGCGCAGAATATTCTGCTTGGGATGAAGAAGGGAGAGATTGTGTATGGAGATCTAACGAGTGCATGTTATCAAAGAACTGATAAGATTTATTCTTATTCGACTGTTGATTCTGTTTATTCATTGAATACTGTTGCGAGGGAGCTACGTCGTGTGGAGAAATTTTTAAGTTTGCGAAATATCGTTTTCTGGTCATACAATCCGATGTTTACTGAGTTTATTGGCAAGCTTAATGAGAAGCTGTTTGTATTTGATACAGTTGATAACTGGGCAGATCATCCAAGTTATACGAAGCTTGTGTCAAAGAAGAAGCTTGTGAATAATTACAAAGTAATATCGGATAAGGCTGATCTAATTTTCACTGTATCTGAGGATATGGTAGAGTTTTATGAGAAGCAAAAGAGAATAAAGGATGTTCATTGGATTCCAAATGGGGCTGATTTTGAGCATTATAATAATCCTGAGAAGACTGGTGTTAAAAACGAGTTAAGTAAATACGATAAGCCAATAATAGGGTATATAGGTACAATTTCAGATAGAGTTGATTTTGATCTAGTTGCGAGTATTGCTGAGTCTCACAAAGATAAGATTGTTGCACTTTGCGGGCCTGTCTGGCCTGTGATAAAAGCGGAATTGCATAAAAAGCTGGGAAAGTATGATAATATTGTTTATACTGGAAGAATTAAATATGATCAGTCGCCAGGTTATTTAAGTAAGTTTGATGTGGCGATTATTCCGCATAAGGTTGATCAGTTTAATAAGTCGACTAATCCGATGAAGCTTTATGAATATCTAAGTGCAGGAAAACCTGTTGTCACTACAAAGGGAGCGGGGACTGAGATGTTTAAGGATGAGAGCTACATTGCTAAATCGAATGAGGAATTTATATCATTAATAAACAAGGCACTTGAGGCTGATAATGAACAGTTGCAAGCAAAAAGGCGAAATGCTGTAAGAAAACACTCTTGGCGAGCTAGGGCGGACAGGATGGTTGAGTTGATGTATAAGAAGTTAGAAACTAAGAAACATCAGTAGCCAGCTATGTTGTTTAACTCAATTGAATTTTTAATTTTTTTTCCAATTGTAATATTCTTGTATTTTATTATCCCACACAAATATAGGTGGGTTTTTCTATTGACGGCTAGTTATTATTTTTACATGAGCTGGAAGGCGGAATACATTGTTTTAATACTGACCAGTACATTGGTCGATTATTTTTGCGGGCTTAAAATTTATAAGTCAGACACAAAGAGAAAACAAAAAATATTTCTTGGCATCAGTTTAGCGGTTAATCTATTGCTACTGGCTAGTTTTAAGTATTTTAATTTTTTCAGTCAATCGTTTATTGATCTACTTAGTCATTTTTCTCTTGATTTCAATACCCCAATGCTAAAAGTAATGCTACCAGTTGGCATCTCTTTTTATACCTTTCAAACTCTGAGTTATACAATTGATATTTATAGAAAGAAAATAAAGCCTGAAAAACATTTGGGACATTTCGCATTGTATGTGTCTTTTTTCCCGCAACTGGTTGCAGGCCCTATTGAAAGAGCTAAAAATTTGTTACCTCAATTTGCTCAAAAGCATAATTTTGACTACAGAAGAGTCACCGATGGGATTAAGCTGATGCTCTGGGGATTTTTTAAAAAGATTGTGATAGCCGATAGTATTGCAATTGCAGTTGAACGAGCATTTGATTATAATCTTGAGCAAACCGGAGCGACTCTAACTATAGCCACAGTACTATTTGCTTTCCAAATATTCTGTGATTTTTCTGGATACAGTGACATTGCCATTGGCGCAGCAAAAATAATGGGCTTTCGGCTGATGACGAATTTCAAACGTCCCTATCACGCTCGCTGCATCGGAGATTTTTGGCAGAGATGGCATATTTCACTCTCTACTTGGTTCAAGGACTATTTATATATTCCTCTTGGTGGGAGTAGAATGACTATTCCCAGATGGTATTTGAATCTATTTATTGTTTTTTTAGTTAGTGGTTTATGGCACGGAGCCAACTGGACTTTTGTTGCGTGGGGTGCGATCCACGGATCTTACATGATTTTCTCATATCTTAGCAAAAATGTACGAAAAAAAATTGTTATTGGATTAAAATTGAATTACTTCCCTAGGTTTTACAAACTAATTCAAATTGTAATCACATTTACACTGATAAATATCGGTTGGATTTTTTTCAGATCTAATACAATAAGCCAAGCCCTCCTGACAATAAAAACAATTTTCTATTGGATACTGACAATCCCGAGTCAAATAGTTGCAGGACATACAATTTTTGGGATTTTAGAGTTATCGTCATGGAAACAGTTACTAGGACTTAATAAAATGGATATACTAGTAATATTTTCTTCAATAGTTTTCATGGAAATTATTCATTTGATACAAAGACAAACCGGTATCAGAGAGTTTCTTAGCAGTAAACCTTTTTATCTACGCTGGAGCATATACATGATTTTATTGTGGTCAATACTATTATTTGGCGTGTTTGGCAAACATGAATTCATATATTTCCAATTCTAATATGACAGACTTAAATGAAAATAATCAAAAAAAGGATTCAATAAAGTTTTTAAAACACGGAACAGTTTTTCTTGTTTTTTTCATTTTTACGTTAGTATTTTATTATTTATTTTGTTCATATATTATATCCATTCCACTTGGTTCTTATGCTGAAATTTCGGAACGGATCGACTATAAGCTAGAATTGGCAAAGGAGTTTGATTTGCCTAAAATTGTTTTGGTATCTGGATCAAATTCTCATTTCAGTTTGTCTGCAGAGAAGATGCAGGCGGAACTTGATATGCCGGTTTTTAATTTTGGGACAAATGCAAGCGTGTATTATCACATATTCACGTTGTCAAAAGAAATTCTCAAAAAAGATGACATTGTTATCGCTAATATTGAATATCCTTTGTTTTTTTGCAAGAAAAAGACGGCTTTTTCGCCGGTTAGAATAGGTGAGCTTTACATGATTAATTCACAAGAATACAGCAAACGAGTTTCATTTTTAGAAAAGTTGAATTTAAAACTACTTACTGGCAGAGATTTTGTAGCATGGATAAACAATAATTCTTTTCCAGATAGAGACGAACTTCCTGATAGTTCTGAAACTATTAACCAAAACGGAGACTCAAAGGTAAATACAGTTGAAAATACGGATTTAACTGTGCTGAAAGGTTTAGTTACTGATCCGATTGAATTTGATAACAGAAGGGTTCAAAATTTTCCAGAAACGGATTGTTTTGAGGAAATAGTGAAATTCAAAGATTGGTGTCATGAAAACGAAATTCAGTTTTATTTATCATTTCCAACAGTAGTTAAATTCGATGAATATAGCAATAATGAATATCAAGAAATATTTCAAAAAATTATAACTGAAAGTGAAAAAGCGGGAATAGATATTATAGGCAAGCCAAATGACTTCATGTATCCGATTGATTTTTTTTACAATTCAGGCTATCATTTGAATAGCAAAGGTAGAGATATTAATACCGATTTTGTGATAGAGTTGATACGAAAGATTGTTGAAAAATAAAAAAGTACCGAAGTTTCGGTACTCAAGATTATTGATCGGTATTTTTGGGAGTGTCTGGATCAAAAGTTAAATAGTGAAAAGACCTTTGAATTAAAGCCTTTAAGTCGACTTTTAGCACAAGTTTGTCAAGATCAATTTTGACTGGTTCATCACCTACAATAGGCCATCCACGAAAGTCTGTTGTTTTGATCAAGACTTGAGGTTTTTCATCTAGTTTCCCATCTCTGAGTTTTTGCATTTCGGCGCTCGATGCATTGATAAAGGTATCTGCAAGTGACAACTCTCTGAATTTGTATTCACCATGAATAGCTGGATCGGTCATTGTAGCCTCCTTGTAATAGGATGAGTTGCAGTAAGATTATTAGTAAATTACCAAGAATAATTAGAATTGTCAATAAAAAAAGAGCCCCACCGTTAAGAACGATGGGGGAGCCGGTCATTATACCCAGCAAGTTTCAACTCTCCACGTGTAGGCTCACTAGCGTGGTAAAACTGCCTTCGAAGTGGATCGCCCTCCGTACTATTATTTGATGACACCCAGTTCTCTGGAGGG
>Ga0233431_1001034_pt1 | contig 52031 bp, 50 predicted proteins | sample SI_118_April2016_FD_179867 | JGI IMG/M metagenome (GOLD analysis project Ga0233431, IMG submission 179867) | Seawater microbial communities from Saanich Inlet, British Columbia, Canada - SI_118_April2016_200_MG | ecosystem: Environmental > Aquatic > Marine > Inlet | place: Canada: British...
AAAAAATAAAAAAGAAATAAAAAAAAATTATGAATATAAAGAAGATAATTGTATTAAAAAAATAATATAATAAAATTGTATATCAAAAAATATCAAATTTTATGCTACTAGTAACAACCCCATAATACTATTTCATATTCTTTATCAATATACTTAACATCAAATAACTGATTTGGTAAAATAAGAAATTCCATTATAATTATACATAATATTTAATTGTTATAAATATTAAATTAAAAAAAAATTGTTTATGATAATAATTTGTGAATATAAATACAGTCATAATAATTCTTAAATTTTAACATATAATATTCAATAAATTTTTCTAAATTTTCATTTTTATTATCAAATATAGTTTTACAAATATTTATTAATTCACACATTATGTTAATAGAAATAAAATCTTTTGGTAATTTATCATCATACATTTTTATAATTTTTAATAATTCTGATAATTCATTTGTTATATATATTTCATAATCATTTATTAATAATTTATAATTAATTATTTTATTTCTTGTTTTAATAACTTCATTATTGAAATCTTCTTTACTTAAAGTAAAAAACTGCATCTTATTTATTAATAATATTAAAATTAAAAATTTTCAATTTTTTAATAGAAAAAATCATCCATATATTCAGTAATCCAATCATTTTCTAGATTTAGTAATAATTCTAATTCATTATCTTTTTCATATTCTTCAATAATTAAATTTTTTAATTTTAATATTTTTAAGTTATTAACTTCAATAAAATTATTAATTTCTGTATTATTATATATATTTAATTCTCTATCATTTCTTCCAATAGTTAATTCTGATTTAATTATTTTTAATATTTTATTGTAAATAATAAGTTCAACATTTTCTTTAATATTTGTCATATTTTTATATATTATATTTATTTATTTTTTCAATTTTTTATATTAAAATATAATTAATTATAAATTTATATAATATTAATAATGAATAGAATTAACTTTATAAATGCAATTGAAAAATATATAAAATTTGTTAAGATAAATGATATAGATGATATAGAAGATATTGAAGTAATTATAAATGAAGAAAAAATAAATAGTTGTGATTTAAAACATTTAAAAAAAGTAATAAATAAGATAATAAATGATGAAGAATATAAAATGATTGATGATGGTGAATTATTATCAAATAATAGTGAGTGTGTAATAATTAAAGAATATAATGATGAAGAATTTGAAATAATAAAAAATAATTATTTTAGGATTAGAAATATTATATCACCGCCTCAAAGGTCTCCAATGTGGTTTGCTTTAAGAAATAAAGTTATATCAGCTTCAGATGGTGGATGTGCTTTAGGTTTAAATAAATATGAGCCACAGTATAAATTTGTTTATAAAAAAGTATTTGGTTCAACATTTATAACAAATAATGCTTGTTATTGGGGTAAATGTTATGAAGATGCTGTTGTTCGTTCTTATGAATATTTAAATGATTGTGTAGTTGAAGAATTTGGTTTATTACCAAATGAAAAACAAAAATATATTTCCGCTTCTCCAGATGGAATAGTTCATCCATTTAGAAAAGATGGTAGTAAAAGTCTTATTCCATCAAGAATGCTTGAGATTAAATGTGTTGTTTCAAGACAATTAAAATTTGAGGGTGGTATATATGATAATATGTGTCCTCAATATTATTGGGTTCAAACTCAATTACAAATGCAAACTACAGATGTTTGTGAATGTGATTTTGCTCAATATAAATTAGAAGAATATTCAAATAAAGAAGATTTTTTAGAAGATACACATAATGATTGTGATTTTAAAAGTAAAGAAAAAAATTTAGAAAGGGGATTATTAATTGAGGTATTACCAAAAATTTTAGAACCCAGTGATTATTTGGAGGATAATATGGATGGGTATTTAAAGATGCAAACATTGTATGATAAAGCAAAATCAATATTTCCTCCTAAAATGGATTTAACATTAAAAGAAATGGATGAATGGATTGAAGAATTAAAAACAAAATTAGAAAATAATGAGATTTATGATGAAATACAAGATGATAAAGGTGATATTACATCAACAATATATTTTGGATTTCATAAAGTTAAATATTATAGAATAATTGAGAGAAATTGTACTTTAATAGTAAAAGATGATAAATGGTTTGAAGATAAAATACCAGTATTTAAAAGTGTGTGGGATAATGTATTATTTTTAAGGGAAAATGAAAAAATAGCACAACAATGGAAAAATTATATTGATTGTATGCTTAGAAAAAATAATAAATCTATAATGGAAAAGTTATATAATTTAACTGAAATAAAAATACCAAATTAATTATAAATCTTTAATTTTTATAGGGTTAATATCTTGTTTTAATGAATATGTTGCACCCTCTGGTTTTGGACCTTTTCCAATTAATGAAAAATAAAATACAGGTCTTTTTTTTAATTTATTTTCTCCACCTCTATGAACTATTTTAGAGGACCATATTACAATAGAACCTTTTTTACCACTGCATAATTTTTTTTTTAATTTAAATATATTCATTAAATCAACAATACTTTGTTTATTTAAACCAGCATTAAATTTATTAGATTGTTCTTCATTATAGTCATTTAAATTATATTTTTCATATAAATTATTTATTTTACTAAATAATTTATTTGATTTTGGATAAACCTCTAAAGGACCCATTTCATCATTGATATCATCTAAATATATTCCGAATGATACTAAATTAGCATAATTTTTATATGTTTGTTCTGGATCAATATCAGTATGCCATATTTGAGGATAAGAGCCTTTTTCACTAATTAATGAAGAACATTCAATAATAGTAGAATCTGGTATTATTGAATCTATAAAATTTTTAATTTTGTTATAAACTTTGTTAATATAAATATCAACGTCTTTAATATTTAACATTAAATCTTTTCTTTTATATTGTGAATTTATTTCTCCTAGTATATTATCATTTTTTTCTTCATTATCTATTATTTTTAATATATTATTACAATCGACATTATCTAAAATATTTGGTATAATTAAATATCCATTATTATTAAAATTTTCAACTAATTTTTTATTATTAATATTTTCAACTAATTTTTTATTATTAAATTTTTCAACTAATTTTTTATTATTAAAATTATCTATTAATAAAAATATTAATATTATTAATAATATTGTTATTATTCTTATCATATAAATAATAATATAAAAAAAATTAGATATAATAATATTTATATAATTAGTAATAAAGATGTTAGTATATCATATAAGCGATATTCATATTCATAAACAAGAAAGATTTAATGAATATAGAAATGTTTTTAAAAACTTGTTAAACAAAATAGAGAAGAATAATTTAATTGTTATAACAGGTGATGTTTTTCACGATAAATGTCATATAACGCCCGAATCACTAATATTGTTTAAAGAATTAATAATTGATTTAAGTAATTTATGTGAAATTATTATTATTGATGGAAATCACGATGTTAATATAAATAATAATAAAAGAAAATCTAATATTGAAGCTTCATTAAAAGGTTTAAAAACAAATAAAATGATACATTATTTAAAAGAAGATAATAAAAGTGTAAAAATTAAAGATATTAATTTTATTTTAACTGTGATGAATGGTAATGTAGAAAAATTTAAAAAAGTTAAAGGTGAAAAATATGTGGCTTTATATCACGGAACTTTATATAAATGCAAAATGAATGAAAATTATGAAATAGATGATGATAAATATTTAAAAATTAAAGATTTTAATGATTATGATATAACAATGTTGGGTGATATTCATAAACATCAATTTTTAAATAAAAATAAAACTATTGGTTATTCTTCATCCTTAATTCAACAAAATTTTGGAGAAGATTTATACGATCATGGAATGATTATTTGGGATATGGATAAATTAAAAGGTGAGTTTGTAAGAATTGAAAATGAAATATGTTATATTAAATGTTATTTAACAAAAAATGGTTTTAAAATTCCTGAATTAAATGGAAAAAATAAATTAAATATTGAACTAAACTATGAAAGTCATTTGATTTCATCTTGTGAAAGCCAAATAAAAATTTTAAAAGAAAAATATACAGTATTAAATTATCGTTATAATGAATTAAAAAATAAAGAAACTAAAAAAGATAATAAAATATTAAAAAAAAATATTGTTGATGTTTATAAAGATTTTACTAAAATTAATAATTTACAAGAAGATAAAGATATTATAGATATATTAAATAACTATGTTAGTGATAATAATATAAATAATAAAGATATTAAACTAAAAAAAGTTAAATTTTCTAACTTATTTTCGTATGGTGAAAAAAATATTATTAATTTTAAAAATTATAATGGTATGGTTTCTATAATTGGTGAAAATGGAAGTGGTAAATCAAGTTTAATAGATGTTATTTTATTTATATTATTTGATAAATTTAGCAAAGGTAAAAGTAAGGATGCATTAAATATTAAAACCATCAATGGCGAGGGTATTTTAGAACTTGAAGTGAATGGAGCAGAATATAAAATAGTTAGAAAATTAGAGAATAGAACAAAATCATCTAAAATATATATAGAGAAAAATGGAGAAAATATTTCTGAAGATAATAAAACAAAAACTGATAATTTAATAAAAGAAATTGTTGGTAGTTATGAAGAATTTATTACAACTAATATTCTTCTTCAAAATGAATTAGAAATATCTTCTATGAATGATGTGGATAAATTAAAATTATTATTGGAATTATTAAATATTAATAAATATGAAGAAATTAAAAAAACAATGGAAAAAAATAAGAACTCTTTAAAAAGAAGTATAAATGCTTTGATTAAAGAAACTGATAAATATTCATTAACTATTAAAAATAAAAAAAATATTTATGATGATATAATTAAAAATGAAAAAGAATTAAACGATGTAGATAATAAATTAAAGGATATAATAAAAAAAAAATGTAAGTATGAATGTGATATAGAGAATTTAAATATTAATGACTATGATATGGAAGAAATTGAAAAAGAAATAAAAAAATTAAAGAAAAAAATTAAAAATATGAAAAATAATGAGACATCAATTGATGAATTAGAAGATATTGTTGAAGAATTAAAAAAGGAAGTTTATGAATTAAATTTACAAAAGAGTGGTGTTAAAAATATTAAAATAGATAAAGAGAAAATAGAAATATCATTACAAAATACAAAAAATTTAATTGAAAAAACAAAAAATTCTATTTTTGATAGTAATATTAATATTATAAATGATGAAGATATAATTAAAAAATATGATGAATTAAAAATTAAAACTGAAAAAAGTATTAAAAAAAATAAAAAAAATATTGATAAATTAATAAAAATAGAAAAAGATTTGAATAAAGAATTATTACTTTCTAAAAATAAAGGAATTATTGAGCCTTATCAACATAAAATAGATAAATTATGTTTTAATGATAAATGTAATAATTGTAAAAATAATAGAGAGGAAATTAATGAAATAGAAAGATATAATTTAAATAGTATAAGAGATAAAAATGAAATACTTGAGGATATTAATAATTTAATGTTAGAAGATGAAAAAAATAAATTATATGATTTAGAACAAAAATTAAAATATATTGAAAAAGATTGTAATGATGAAATAAATGAAAATAAAATTAAAATTAAACAAAATGAAAATAGTAAAAATGAATTTGAGAATAATAAAAATAGTAAGTTAATAAACTTACAAAAAGAAGTAGATGAATATTTATTATTGCTTGAAAATAATAAATTATTGGAAATTGATAATGATATTAATATTAAAATAGAACAAAAACAAGAAAAAATAAATAAAAAACAAAAAGAATTTAAATCATTAAAAGAAGTTATTCAAAATGAAAAAGAAATTGAGGAAAGATTAAAAGAATTAAAAAAGGTTAGAAAAAATTTTGAGAAATATGAAGAAATTAAAATAGAATTTGATAAATTAATTGATGAAGAAAAACAAAATGAGAGAGAATTAAAAAGTAAAAAAAATATAGAAAGAGAATTAAGTTCAAAATATGGTGAAATATTAGGTATTGAGGAAATATATAATGAAAAAATAAAAGAGTTGAATGATAATAAAGAACAACATAAAAAAATTATAAAAGTTGTTGATTTATATGAAAAGAATAATTTTATTGGATTTATAATGGATAATTATGTAAAAAGGTTGGAAACATTAATTAATAATACATTAATGTCAATAGTTGATTATAAAGTTAAAATAGAACAAGATATTGATGAATTAAGAATATATAAAATTGAAAATGAAGCAATGATTAATATTAGACAATTATCAGGTAATGAAAAATTTTTAATTAATATTGCTGTTAAGTCAGCATTAAATAATATGAGTGTATCATTCAAAACTAATTTTTTTATAATTGATGAGGGTTTTGGTAGTTGTGATGAAATTAGATTAAAAAAAATAAATAATTTATTAGATTTATTAAATAAAGAATTTGAATTATGTTTAGTTATATCGCATTTGGATATAATTAAAAGTAAAAAAAATAAAGAAATTAATATTAAAAGAAATAATGAAGGTTTTAGTTATATTGAATAATTATTTATATTTAAAAAATATTTATTAAAAATTATTTAATGAATGTTGATAATGCAACTAAATTTTCTGATTTATTACAAAATTATGAATATGAAACTATTGAAAAAAATTATGATATTAATAATTATGAAAAAGTCAATAGTCATATAAATGAAACAAATATATTAGATAATTTTGATTTTATTTATAATATAAAAGTTAAACCAATTAAAGTAGATAAAGAAGTATTTGAAAATAATTTATTTAAAATTATGATAGGAGGTTCTCAAATTTATTATAGAGAAAATATTCAAATAAAAAAATGTAAAGATAAATTTATTCAATATAATATAAATTTACCAACTCCATCATTTTATAAATATCATGAATTTCATATTGTTTTAAGTAAATTGAATGATAAATATAAAATAATAATCAATGGAATTAAATTTAAAAATATGAATTCTTTAACTAAAGATAATTATATATTATATGATTGTTATGATACATATATTTACAGTTATATTACCAGTTATAAATATAATATTGCTTCTTGTAGTGGAATGTTTGGTATTTTTCGTAATAATTCAAGTTATTATGATGATATTACAGGATGTAGTAAATATTATAATATTATGAATAAAATAAGAACAGAAATATGGGATGATTTTAAAAGAACAAATTATGAAATAACAGAAGATAATGATATTTTATATATTGGATATATGAGAATTAAATATATTATAATAGATGCAACTTATTATTATTTATATAATAATAAAAAACATACAACTAATGAAATATTTTCAATAATAAGAAAATATATAGAAAAATGGAATAGAAGAAAAAATTTTATAATGTTTTTAGTTGGTTCTGGATTTATTTCAACAAATGAAATATATAGAAATTCAAGACATACGATATTTGAAGTAGAAGATTTATATAGATATATATGTAAATTTATTTGAATTATATGAATAAAAAATTGAAATTTTATATATATTAAAATTAAATAATAAAATGGACGAAAATTACTGGATTGTAGATAATTGGTTGATATTTAAACCTGAATTTAATGAAGAATTAAATGAATATTATGATATAATAAATAGATATAGTAAAATAATATTTAGTAATTATAATAAACCTTTAATAGTAATTGAAACAAATAATAAATGGAATAAAGAATATAATTATATTTATATTCCATGTGAATTTAATAAAAAAATAGATTTATTAAATAATATTAATTTAACACATTTAATTTTTGGAGATAATTTTAATCAAAAAATTGATTTATCAGTTAATATTAATTTAACACATTTAATTTTTGGAAGTTTGTTTAATCAAGAAATAGATTTATCAAATACTATTAATTTAACACATTTAACTTTTGGACAATGTTTTAATAAAGAAATAGATTTATCAAATAATATAAATTTAACACATTTAACTTTTTCATATAGATTTAATCAAGAAATAGATTTATCAAATAATATTAATTTTACACATTTAACTTTTAGAAATTCTTTTAATAAAAAAATAGATTTATCAAATAACATTAATTTAACACATTTAACTTTTGAAGATTATTTTAATCAAGAAATAGATTTATCAAATAATATTAATTTAACAAATTTAACTTTTGGAGATGATTACGATCAAGAAATAGATTTATCAAAGAATATTAATTTAACACATTTAACTTTTGGATGGGAGTTTAATCAAGAAATAGATTTATCAAATAATATAAATTTAACACATTTAACTTTTAGATGGGAGTTTAATCAAGAAATAAATTTATCTAATAATATAAATTTAACACATTTAACTTTAGGATGTTATTTTAATCAAGAAATAGATTTATCAAATAATATAAATTTAACACATTTAACTTTTGGAATGGATTTTAATCAAGAAATAGATTTATCAAATAATATAAATTTAACACATTTAACTTTTGAAAATCGTTTTAATCAAAAAATAGATTTATCAAATAATATAAATTTAACACATTTAACTTTAGGACATGAATTTAATCAAGAAATAGATTTATCAAATAATATTAATTTAACACATTTAACTTTTGGATGTTATTTTAATCAAGAAATAGATTTATCAAATAATATTAATTTAACACATTTATCTTTATCATATAATTTTAATAAAAAAATATTCATTCCATTAAATCTTAAAAGTTTAACTATGGATTATTGTGATAATCAATATATAATTGATAATTTACATAATAATATTGAAGAATTAAAAATATTTAATAATGAATTAAATTTAAATAATTTACCGAATAGTATTAAAAAATTATGTATTAAATATTATAATAAAGAATTAAATAATCTTCCAAATTCAATAGAATATTTAAAATTACAATATTATAATTTTAAAATAAAAAAAATACCAAAAAATCTTAAAACAATTAAATGTAATAGAGATTATCCATATATTGATGATTTTAAAGATTATGAAGTTATTTATAATTAAAAATTGAAAATTTATTTATATAATGGATTAAATAATAAAAATGGAAAATAATTACTGGATTGTAGATGATTTGTTAATATTTAAACCTAAATTTAATAAAATATTAACTGAGGAAGATTATACAGTTATTAATAGTTATAATAAAATTATTTTTAGTAATTATGATGAACCATTTATACCTTTTGATTTTATTGAAAATAAATTTATAGAAAAAGATAAAATTATACCAAATGAATTTAATAATGAAATAGATTTTTCGAATAATCCAAATTTAACACATTTATTTTTGGGTGAATATTTTGATAATAATATAAATTTATCAAAAAATTTTAATCTTGAATATTTAGTATTTTCTAAAAGAACTTGTTTTAAATCTCATGTAGATATACAAAATAATATTAATTTAAAATATTTATTTTTAGGTAATAGATATAATAAACATATAGATTTATCAAATAATATTAATTTAGAATATTTAATTTTAGGAAATGATTTTAATCAAGAAATAAATTTATTAAATAATATTAAATTAAGATATTTAATACTTGGATGGTATTTTAATCAAGAAATAGATTTATCAAATAATATTAATTTAATACATTTAATTTTTGGATGGAAATTTAGTAAAGAAATAGATTTATCAAAAAATATAAATTTGATACATTTAAGTTTTAAAACTAATTTTTATCAAAAAATGGATATTCCATTAAATGTTAAAAGTTTAATTATGAATTATTGTGATAATCAATATATAATAGATAATTTACATAATAATATTGAAGAATTAGTAATATATAAATCAGAATTAAATTTAGATAATTTACCAAATAGTATTAAAAATCTATATACTGATAATTATAATAAAGACTTAAATAATCTTCCAAACTCTATTGAATATTTAGAATTAAAAAATTATAATTTAAAAATAAAAAAAATACCAAAAAATCTTAAAACAATAAAATGTAATAAAGATTATAAATATATTGATGATTTTAAAGATTATGAAGTTATTTGTATTTAAAACACAATCTGTTTAATATTATATATTATTTTTTTAATACTTTTATATTCTTCCTTACTAACACTTTCTTTAAAAAAATAATCATCTGGATATAATTTTTCATCTTCTTCTTTTTTTAAATCAACAATTATATGATAATTATTATCATATTCAAATTTATCAATAACATCATAATTTAAATTACTTAATCCATTTTTCTTATAATTTTTGTAATTATAAATTTTTTCATATGTTAAATTTTCTCTTACTTTTTGAATATTTAATTCATCTACTTTTTCTTTTGTATCTTTCAATTTTCCTTCTTTTTCTTCAATATCTATTACTCTTCCTTTATTTTTAGAAATATTATATATTGGTTTTCCAGTTTCATATAATCTTAATAATAAACATTCATCTTCTCCTTGCCATCCATAAAAATTATTTGGATAACCATTTATTTCATTAAAAAAATCTTTATTACAAGATATTAAAGCACCAGCAAATGGTCGTTTATTTTTAATATCAATACTCTCATATCTTGTTCCATAAACAGCTAAAGCATTTAATGAGTTAGTAGTTTTAAAGAAATATTCAATTAAATTACTATCAGGTATTGTATCAACATCAGAGAATATATAATTATCATATTTTTTTTTGCTATTTTTATTAAGATAATCAAAACCAATATTTTTCAATTTACCAATATTAAATTTATATTTTTCACTTTGTTCTACAATAATAATATCATAATTACAAATTGGTTTTAATAATTTATTCATCCAATATGTATAATATCTTTTTTGTATTAATCTTTCATTATTAGGTTGATTTCTATAACATACTATAATTGCTATTGTTTTATCATATTTCTTAAAATCCAATGATTTTGGAATTATTTGTGTTAAAACTTTCTGCATATAATCAAAAATTCCATCTTTTTCTAAATACTTTTTATAAAATTCCATTCCATTTTGTGAGATTTCATAACACTTCTTATCATTATCTTTACACCATTTAATTTGGTCTATCAAATTATCTAAATTTTCATCAACTGGAATATAATGGACGTATGGCTTTAATAAATAACTAAACCATAAATAATATTTTGAATCCGGTTTTAATACAACACTATTTAATGAAAATTCATTACCCATTCTAAAAGCACCCACATGTCCGTCTAAGTTTAATATATATTTATATTGATTTTGTTCTTCTAATTCCATTCTATTAACAAGTTGAATTTTTGGTTGAATAACATTTAATGGATTGTTTAATTTTTTTTTTAATTTTCTATTAAATTTAACTACACCAGAATTTAAATATTCTGGATATTCTTTTGATAAAATAGAAGCTTTAATTCTAACATTTCTTTCATCAACATCACAGCCTGTAGCTGTTCCTCTAAAAATGGCTATGTTTTTTTTATCTTTCCATTCTACATTTTTAAAATTATTTAAATAACCATTTTTACAATCATCCGGATATATTCTTTTACTTACTCTCATCCAATCATCTTGTGTTATTAATGGAATATCTGCTGTATCTATAGATGGACCAACAGAAAGAATAGGAGCATATTTATTATGTAAATATTTATTATCTAAATTTTTATTAACTATACTCGTATAACTATCTTTTAAATTTTTATTTAACATTGGATGGTCTCTAACATTTATAAAAAATATACAATCTGGTAATTTTCTATTAATACAAAGTTCATTAAAAAAATCTTCAAATAAAGCTTCATTTTGGTCTCCTTCATATTTTTCATATTTAAAAAAACAATCATTGGCAATCCATTTTCTTCTATCTAATTCTTTATTTTTATTTGGAAGATGATATTTAGTTAAGTAATATTTAACTGTATTATTTAGTTTAAATAATAATTTTTGATTTTTTGTTTTTTCATATTCTTTTAATATTTTTTTATCATTATCATCAAAATATAATTCAGTGTAAAAATCATTTTTATAATTATGTTTTGAAAATGGTAAAAATATAACTAATCTATTATTTTTAATTCCAATAAGTATTCCTTTTTTCATTTTATGAAACATATATTCCATTGTATTTTTTATTGAATTAAAATCAGTTTTAAACTTATCCCAAATTTCAATACTATGATTTTTAAAAATATTATTTTTTAAATCAATAGTTTCTAATTTATTATATAATGTTCTAATATAAATATACCCATATCTTTCAATATCTATCATATCTCCAGCGTGAAAAAATAATTGATTAAAATTACTAAATTTTGGATTTGTTTGTTGATATTTAACACTTTCTAAACATTTTTCTTTATTAGAAAATACTGTTTTTCTTTTTGTAAATTTATCGGTTTCATAAATATCTACTTTATCATTATTAAAATTATTTTCATACCATAATAAAAAATCTTTTAAATCTTCATTTTTTCTATATATTGGCATTTGATTTCTTTCTAAATTTTTAATAGTATTCCAAAAAGCACTTTCTTTTATTAGTTTATAATCATATAATGATACATAAAAATTAACCTTTTTAATATCTATATTTTTTATTTTTTCTTCAATATTCTTTTTAATAACTTTATTATTACATTCTATTTTATTATTTTTTATCTCAATCTTAACAAATGTTTTATTATTGAAAAGTTCATATATTATAAAGTAATTATAAATACTCATTATTATTATTATTATAAAAAAAAATTGAAAAATAATTATTCACAATATCCTTTAGGATGTGGTGGTGATAATGTTCGTCATGATTTTGGAAATCTTATTTCCATTAAAGTGTCACTTTCATGAAGTGAAAAAGCACAAGGAAAAGATGCATGGATTTCAATCACATCTGAAGAATTTAATAAATTTTTCATTTCTCCAGAATACAGAAAACACTTTGTCTTTGAGATTGAAACAGATATTTTGAAAAATACCGACAAGAATGAAAAAGTCTGGCACTCTGTTTGGAAAAATTTAAAATTTCACTTTGAGAATTCTCGTAAATATGCTGGATTTCCTGAGAATTTTAATTATTCTTGTTCTAGTAAGAGTGTGAAATCCAGAATATTGGATAGTTCAACTTTTGGAATGGGTATGTGTGCTCTTGTGGATGAATGGTCTGATTGGTATGTTTATTCTGGACTTTACCTAAATGGATGAATTTTCTCTATGTAAGTGAAACAGAGATATTTTTTCTTGTAAGAATGAACCAAACTGACCAGTGGATTAACTCCATAAAACTGAAAAGTTTAGATTCAAATCTATATTTTGCAGTGCTTCAAGAGATATTTGAACAAAAAAGAGAAAAAAGTATGTATATGAGGAGAATTTTCTTCGCAAGCTTTCTCTCTCATTATGGTTTTACCAAGACTATTGAAAATGAGATTGAAATTGATACGCCATGTCATAATGTTTTTGGTTGTTATGACCTTCAACGCCACATCGGAAGCTTTCTCTAAAGAAAAAAGGATGAATTTCCTTATTGTAAATAAAATTTATGTATGTTGTATATATTTTGTAAATAACACTCATTAAAATTTATAATTAAAATAATATTTATTTATTTAAAATAAATGAGTGAAATTGTATTTTCAAAAATAAATGTTGAAGATTATATTCTTCCTCCAGAATTAGATGAAAATATTAAATCATATGTATATGGAGAAGTTAATGAAAAGGATTTATTAGAAATAATTAAAACATTTGAATATGAAAATTTAAATTTTATAGATATTGGAAGTGGATGTGGCAAAATAATTATTTATTTATCTTATAAATTAAATATATTTTCTACTGGTGTTGAAATAAATATTAAAAGATATGATAAAAGTGTTTCATTACTTGAAAAATTTAATATATTTAATAATATTGAATTATTAAATCAAGATTATAAAAAATTATATTTTGGTAATTATGATATTTTATATTGTTGTAATAAAGTATTTGATAAAAAAGATAATAATATATTATATAATAAAATATTAAATGAATTTACTGGTTATTGTTTATTATTTGATTATAATCATATATTGAAAAAATATTTATTATATAAAAAAGAAATTAGAACAAGTTGGAATAAAAATGAATTTGTTTATATTTTTCAAATCTAATATACTAACTTATATTCAAATGACATTCCAACAGGAGTTGTTCTAATAACTTTAATAATATTATTTGTTTTAAAATTATAAAATTTTGATACGGGGTCATTACTTAATATAATTTTTAAATCTTTTTTTTTAATTGTCGGATATTCATCTAAAAATTGTTGTTCTTCATCTTTATTTAATGGAATAAATTTAGGCTGAAGTATATTATCAATAACTATAAATGATAATTCAAAAAATGTAAATATTTCTAAATTACTACTATTATCTTCCTTTTTCATATTAGATAATTGTTTCAAACTATTAATTGATTTAGGTGTTATGTCATTAACAATTAATATTTTATATTTATTGATATTTTTAATTATAAATTCTTGAATTTCACTACCTTTTGCAATTGATGTTATATTATAATTAAATACTTTAATTAATATTTCATCATCTTCAAATTTACTATTATAATTTTCTGTATTATCAAGTTTAATATTAAAAATATCATTTTTGTTATTTTTTATTTTATTTACTTTATTTTCTATATTTTCTTTATTTATTAAGTTTCTTTCAAATAATATTCTTATTAAATTTTCTTTAATATTATCTAAAATTTCATTATCTGTTTTATAAATAGAAGTATAATCAATATCTTTCATACTCATTATTTATATTTTATATTTTATATTTTATATAATTTCAATTTTTATTTAAAAAAATTGATTTATTATTATAATAAATCAATAAATATGACAATTAAAATTTATCCAATTAATAAATCGTTTTATAGAAAAAAAGTAGCATCATTTGATTATGATTGGACTTTAGTTAAACCTAAAAATAATAAACAATTTCCGTCAAATATTGATGATTGGTGTTGGTTATATGATAATGTTAGTGATAAATTAAAACAGTATTATAATAATGGATTTATGATTGTAATATTTACAAATCAATCTAAAAAATGGAAAATTTTACAAATTAAAAAAGCATTGAAAACTTTGGAAATTCCAATTACTATTGTTGTGGCTACAGAAAAAGATAAATATAAGCCTAATAGATTAATGTTTGATGAATTATTTAAAGATTATCCAATTAAAATTAAAAAATCATTTTTTGTTGGTGATGCTTTAGGAAGAAAAAATGATTTTTCAGATAGTGATAAACAATTTTCAAAAAATATAGGATTAAAATGTTTATCACCAGAAGATTTTTTTTGTGATAAACCAATTAATTTTAAATTACCTAATATAACTTTACATAATAAACAAGAAATTATTATAATGATTGGATTTCCTGGTTCAGGTAAAAGCACAATTTCTAAAAAAATATGTGAAAATAATAATTATATTCATATTGAAGGAGATGTATATAAAGTATCTAAAAAAATGATTAAAGCTTCTATACCTTTTATTCAAGATAATAAATCAATTATATTTGATGCAACAAATTATACTAAATTACGAAGAAATGAATATGTAGAATTAGCTAAACAATATAATTTATATGTAAGATGTTTTCATATTATTACATCATTTGAAAATTCATTTAATAGAAATAAGTTAAGAAATGATAATAAACAAGTTCCATTAATAGCTTATAATACATATAAAAAAAGATTTGAAAATCCTGATGAAAATGAAGGTTTTGAATTATTAGAAATTAATTTAGATTAAATAATAAAATTTATTTCTATAAAAATATTTATTTTTTTAATAATTCCACCATAAACCAAGAGGATTTGTTCCTTCTCCAGTATATACTTTAACCCAACTTCCATTAGTATAATTAGCAATAGAGCCATTAATATCAAGTAGACCTAAAGTTGTATCAGTATCAGGATATTTACATTTTACATATTTTTGAGCATATAATAATACTGTAGTATTAATATCAATTTCTTTTTGATTATTATCACCAAGATTATCTGGATAACCAGAACATCCTAAATATCCTTTCATGGCTCCACAATCTTGATGGTTTATTAAATATATATCTTTTATATTATCAAGACTTTTTGATATATCGATATTTTTTATTAAATTATCTTTAAGCAATCGCATGTCATAATTACAAGGATTACAACCATTTGAAGAACATAATTTTTTACAAGAACATCTATATCCCAAAGGTAATGCAGCTCCAGCAACAGTTCCTAAATAATAATCATTTCCAGATATAGTATTTAAATAAGATGTTAATAATTTATCAAACCTTTTATCAATACAAGCAACACAAAAATTAATTTTAATAGACATTTATATAATATATACTATAAATAAATATTATTATATACCAAAATTTTTATATGTTTCTATCCAAAAAGGATTATCATTACATCTTACATTAGTTAATTCAAATCCTTCATTTTTAAAATAATTATTAAAATATTTTAAATTTTGATGAGTATCATATTGTATTATTTTTAAATTATTTTCGTTTGCTATTTTTTCAGTATAATTTAATAAAAAATTTTTTATTTCATTTGTTTCACTATAATTTAATAATTTTTCTCCATATAATAGTTTTTTATATGTTTCATAAAACATTTTATCATATATCATAAAGTAATCAATCATAATTTTATCATCTTTAATAATTAAATCTATACCTGCAATAGGTTCTGAATTTTTAAAAAATCCAGTATATTTGTTAATTCTTAAAAAATATTTATTTTCATTAGAATTTAATAAAAATACTGAATAATTAGAAAATAAATAATAATTTGTATAATTTAAATTATTCGTTTTTAAACATTTATTTATATCACAAATATTTTTAAAGTATAAAGTAGGTAAATGTTTAAACATATTATTTTATAATAAAAATTGAATTTTAAATACTTTATTAGAATATACTTCTTATCTTCAATTTTTATTGTAAAAATGACAAAGGATACTATTTCTAAATTAGAAAAATTGTTGTCTAAGGATAATATTAATAAAAAATCTTTAACAAAATTTAATAATAGAAATGTTAATCCTTTGTATATTGCTTGTGAGGCAAATAAAGAAAATCTTGCAATAAATATATATAAAGTTGAAAGTTTAAAATATTTACTATTTGAAGAAGATTTTAATGGCTATAATTCTTTTATTTGGATATGTTTAAATAATATGATAAAAATGCTAAAATTCATTCAACATAGTTTTATCAATATTATTGAATATATTGATTTACAAAAAACATATGATAATAATGAAACATTAATGATACTTATTATTAAAAAAAAATTAAATAATATTGCATTAGAGTTATTAAAAAATAATTATGAATTAAATTTATATCAAGAAGATAAAACTGGTAAAATCGCTCTTGATTATTCTATTGAAAATAATTTTGATGATTTAACAAAACTTATAATAAAAAAAATGGAAATAGATAAAAAAGATGAAAATAATGAAACATATTTTATAAAATTATGTAAAGATAAAAATAAAACTAAATTAGCTATGTATTTAATAGATTTGGATGAAATTGATTTAAATTTAGAACATACAGATAATTACAAAAAAACAGCTTTAATTTATGCAATTGAAAATAAATTATTTAAATTATCTAAAAAAATTATTAATAAAATGAAAAATTTTGACACAATTGATTTATTCAATAAAATACCTTTAATGTATGCCATTGAAAATCATTCATTAGATATTGTTAAATCTTTGTCTAAAAAAACTAAAAATGTAAATCACATTAATGATGATAATGAAACACCAATTATTATGGCTTGTAAATTAAATTTAAAAAATATATCACTTGAACTTTTAAAAAATACAAATATTAAAGTTGATTGTTATGACAATTATAATTTAACGCCTTTAATATATGCTGCAAATGAAGATCAAGATATGGTTGTTGATAAAATTTTAGAAAAAGATTGTTTATTATACAAAAAAGATAATGAAAATGAAGATGCTTTATCAACCGCAATAATATTAAAAAATGATAAAATAGCATTAAGTATTGTTAAAAAATGGGAAAATGATTTTAATATCCCATATAAAGTCAATAATATAAATGTATATTTAATAGTTCGAGTAATTCATAATAATTTAATAAAAACCGCTGATTATTTAATTAATTCTGGAAGGTGTGATTTAAGTTTTATTGATGTTATTAATCAAACAGTTTTAATTTATGCTATTGTAAAGGGGAGAGTTAAAATTGCTGAATTATTATTAAAATCTAAACAAAATATTAATGTTGGATTTGTTGATGTTACAAAAAATACAGCATTAACATATTGTGCTGGATTTAATTATGCTAATCTATCAAAATTATTATTAAATAGACAAGATTGCAAACCAGAACAAGATAATATTGAAGAATTTGACTGTATAGGTTATTTTATAGCTCACGAACAACAAGAATTAATTATACATACATTAAAATTATACGAACATAAATTTAAACAAAGTTATTTAAAATTATTTGAAGTTTCAAAAAAATTAAAATTTAAAGAATTGGAGAAATTTTTAAAGAAGAAAATTCTTAAAAAATATTAGTTTTTATATAAAAATTGAAAAAATTATTTAATTATTGATAAATATAAAATTATGGAAGAAATTATTGTAAGAGATATTGAAAATTATAATATTAAATTTATTAATGGAGATTTAATTATTACTCCAAAAAATGATTATATTGATGAAGATGATTTAAAATTTATAGATTTAACAAAATCAAATATTATTGATTGTAGAGTTTGTTATAAAAATAATAATTTAATAACAAATAAAACAAATTATATGGATATTTTATTTGAAATATGGAAATTATATAACATTACAGAAATTATTCAAAAAACAAATTTTAATATTTCATTTAAAAATGAAAAATATTATAAAGGTTATATTTGGAATGAAATATTAGGATTTTCTTATATAAAAGAAAATGAAAATAAAATTTTTAAAGAAATTATCAATTTTATTAAATTTAACGATTATACTATTCATACACAAATTAAATTAAATAATAATAAAAATATTTTTTTTAAAATTTAATTTTTTATATAAAAACAATTACATATTATTTTTTATATATTATTAGAAACAAGAACATAATAAGATGGTAAAGGAAAAGAAAAAATTAATATTTGAAGAATATTTTGATATTCATGATGATTGTGTAAAAAGGTATGGAGAAAAGACTGTTATATATATGATGGTTGGAGATTTTTATGAGTTATATTCATATAAAGATAGGGGTCCAAATTTAGGATTAATAACAGATTTGATGGATATTGTATTAACAAAAAAGTCGGGTGATAAGGAATTATCTCCAAATAATCCAAATATGTCTGGATTTCAAAGATTAAGTTTAAATAAATATGTTAATAAAATGATTAGGCATAATTATACAGTTGTTATTATTAATCAAGTAAAAACAGGAAGTGAAATTACAAGAGAAATAGAACAGGTTGTTTCACCATCAACAAATATAGATGAAATTAATATTGAGAATAAATATTTAATGACATTATATATTGAAATTAATAATTCATTTTCATCAAATAAAAATGTTTATTCTTGTGGTTTATCAGTAATAGAATGTTTGTCAAATAAAGTTATTACATATGAATTGAATACAAATGATTATTATAATTTTATGAATGAAATAACAAGATTTTATATGTCATATATTCCAGAGGAATTAATAATATATGAAATTAATAATACAGATAAAAAAGATATTGTTTATTCAAATATTAATTTTGTGAAGGGTCAATATTACAGAGTATATAATAAGATTAATTATAATTATACTAAAGTTAAATATCAAAATAAATTATTTGAAAAAGTATATAAAGATGAAAATAAAATAATAAGTAAAATTGAAGAATTAAATTTATCAAAAAGTGAATATTCAAGAGTTTCATTAATTATAGCATTTGAATTTTTAAATGAAAGAAATTCAAATATTTTAGTGAAACTTCAAAAACCAGAATTTTATAATGATAATAAATTTATGAAGTTATATAATAACGCTCAACATCAGCTTAATATTATTGATAATGATGTTAATAATTATAACACTTCTTATAATTCATTAAATGATGTTGTTAATCAATGTATTACACCAATGGGTAAAAAATATTTAAAAGAGAGATTGTGTTCTCCATATATTGATAAAAAAATTATTAATAATTATTATAATTTTACTGATATTATATTAAAAGATAAACAATATGAAAATGTTCGTGAAATGTTAAAGGGTATATATGATTTGCAAAAATTATTTAGAAAATTGGTGATTAAATATTTGAAACCAATGGAATTTATGAAAGTTTATATATCATTAAAAAATAGTTATGAAATGATTAAAAAATTAGAGAATAGTGATATTAATAATTTTATTTATGAATTTCTTGAAAAAGAAAGTATTTGTAAATTAGAAAAAATAATAAAAAATATAGAAAATAGAATTGATATTGATATATTTAAAAATTGTGATTTATTAAAATTAGAAAGATCCATATTTAAATATAATTGTTATGAAGATATTGATAAATTACAAAAAGAATTAGATTTGGGTAATTGTAATTTAGATACATTAGAAGAAAATTTTAAAAAATATGATAGTAAAGTATGTATTAAATATACAAAAAAATCTAAAACTGATAAAGGATATTTTATTAAATTTCCACTTAAAAATGGTTTAAAATTTAAAGAACAAATTGAAAGAGATGGTTATGTAAATATTGATAATAATAATAAAATAATGTATGAAGATTTAGAATTTAAAGAGTTAAAAAATGAAGTTAGAATTAAATTTTTATCATTAAATGATGAATCCAAAAATATTGATGAAGTAAAAGAGGAAATAAGTAAATTATGTTTAGATTATTATAAAAGTGAAACTAAGAGTATGTATGAAAATAATGAATTATTATTTAATAAATTAATAAAATTATTAATTAATATTGATTATATATCTAATAATGCTTATGTGAGTGATAAATTTCATTATTCAAGACCAATTATTAATGAAAACAAAAATTCATTTATTAATTCTGAAAAAATTAGACATCCAATCATTGAAAGATTAATTGATTACGAGTATGTTCCAAATGATATTGTATTAGATGAAAATAATACTGGTATAATGTTATATTCTTTAAATTCAGCAGGTAAAAGTAGTTTAATGAAAACTGTTGGATTATGTTTAATAATGGCTCAATGTGGTTTATATGTTCCAGCAGTTAATTTTGAATATTCAATATTTAATTCATTATTTACAAGAATTACAGCTCAAGATAATTTATTTAAAGGACAATCTTCTTTTATTGTTGAATTAGTTGAAATGGATGCCATATTTAATTTTGCTGATAAAAATTCATTAGTTATTGGTGATGAAGTTTGTAGGGGGACAGAGGTTAATAGTGCGAATGCTTTAGTAGCTTCATCTATTACACATTTATTAAAAAAACAAGTAAAATTTTTATTTGCTACACATTTACACGACATTCCCAAACTTGAAAAAATTAAAGGATTTGATAATTTAAAGTTTTATCATTTATCTGTTGATATTGATGAAATGAATAATATTAAATTTAATAGAAAACTAAATGAGGGTATTGGTCATGATAATTATGGTTTATTAGTTGCTTCTAATATTCTCCATAATAAAAAAATTATTGATACTGCTTATGAATATAAAAAAGAATTATTAAATAATTTAAGTATTAATTCAAAATTATTAAATGATAAAAAGTCATTATATAATAATAAAGTATATGTTGATAAATGTAATTTATGTGGGAGTAATGAAAAATTAGAAGTTCATCATATATTGTATCAAAAAGATTTTAATAATGGATACTATAAAAATAAAGAAAAATTTCATATTTTAAAAGATGATGAAAGTAATTTAATGGTATTATGTTTAAAATGTCATGATAAAATGCATAGCAATGATAAAAAAAATAAAATTATTAATTAAAAAATTTTTTAATTTTTAATTGCACTTTTTTGATATATAAATGTTTAAACTTTTATTTATTTATTTTATTATAATAATTTTTTAATATCATTATTTGTGTAATATTTAAAAATTGATAAAATATAAATATATAAAAATAATAAGATATAAAAATGGAAAACAATAAAAAAGATGAAATAATTAATTTATTATTTAATAAAATAGAAAATATGGAAAATAAAATAAAAGAATTAAAAAATAATGAAATAAAAAAAACAAATAAAAATATTAAAAAAAATAAAAATATTAATTTTGATAAAGTTAAACAAATATATTTTTACAAAAATAAAATATTTAATTATTTAAATAAAGATTATGTTAAATTTGGAATTATTTATAATTTTAAAGATAAAAGGTTAGACAGTTTAAATTTATATTTTATTGAAGATATTGAATTAATAGATACTATTGATATTGATGATAATAAAGATATTGAAATTATTTTTAAAGATATGATTAAACAATATTTAGTTAATCTTGATGGATTAATAATTAAAAATAAAAAATTAAAAGGATTAATTAATGATTTTAAAACAATTATTAATGATGATATAAAAATCAATAATTACATTAATGATATGGAAAATAATAAAATTGAGAAAATTAATTTTGAATTTTCCAAAATTAAATGTGATAATGATTTATTAGAAATACAAAATGAATTAGAAATTGAAAATTTTGTTAAAAACACTGCTAAAAGTTCTAAACATCCACAAGGTGTATTAATATGTTATAAATGCAGTGAATATAATTATTATGATAAAAATATGTATAGATTTGAAATAAGACCAAGTATTGATGAAAATTATGAAAAATCTAAATTTCTTTATGATGCTTATTTTTATGAAAAAAATTTTGCAGTTGAATTTAAAATTGATATTTGTGATAAAATTTTATGTTCTTTAATTTTAATATTAAATTTAAAAAATAATAAAGGTTTTATTAAAGAACGAAAAAAATTTAAAAATATGGTTAATTTTAGACAATGTTATTTTATATGTGATAAAAAAACAAGAACAAAAATAAAAAATGATATTACAAAATTATTTATTAATAATGATAAATTAAATAAAAATATTGAAAAATATGTTGCAAAAAATAATTTTGAAGAAAAATTTATAGAAAAATATTTATAAAAACCATACATCATTATAATAAATAACTTCATAATTTTTAAAATCATCAATATATTCATAATTATTATAACATTTTATTGTTTCAAGATTTTTAGGTATTTTTTTAATTTTTAAATTATAATCATTTAATTCTAAATATTTAATAGAGTTAGGAAGATTATTTAATTTTTCTTTATGATAATAAATAGTTAATTTTTTAATACTATTAGGTAAATTATCTAAATTTAAATCAGTTCCATAAATTGTTAATTCTTCAATATTATTATTTAAATTATCTATTAAATATTGATTATTACAATATTTAATAGTTAAACTTTTAACATTTAAAGAAATCAATATTTTTTGATTGAAATCATTTTCAAAAGTTAAATGTGTTAAATGAATATTATTTGATAAATTTATTTTTTGATTAAAATAATTTCCAAAAGTTAAATGTGTTAATTTAATATTATTTGATAAATCTATTTCTTGATTAAAATTATTTCCAAAAGTTAATTGCGTTAAATTTATATTATTTGATAAATCTATTTTTTGATTAAAACAATTTTCAAAAGTTAAATGTGTTAAATGAATATTATTTGATAAATCTATTTCTTGATTAAATTTATATCCAAAAGTTAAATGTGTTAAATTAATATTATTTGATAAATCTATTTCTTGATTAAAATAACCTATAACAGTTAAAAGTGTTAAATGAATATTATTTGATAAATCTATTTCTTGATTAAAATAAATTCCAAAAGTTAAATGTGTTAAATGAATATTATTTGATAAATTTATTTCTTGATTAAAACAAAATCCAAAAGTTAAATGTGTTAAATTGATATTATTTGATAAATCTAATTTTTTATTAAAAACACATCCAAAAGTTAAATGTGTTAAATTTATATTATTTGATAAATTTATTTCATTATTAAATTGATCTCCAAAAATTAAATGTATTAAATGAATATTATTTGATAAATCTATTAATTGATTAAATTTATTTTTAATAAAATTATTATCATATTTATTAATCCATTCATTATTAGTTTCAATCATTATTTCTAGTTTATCATAATTACTAAATATTATTTTTTGATATTTATTAATTATATCATAATAGTTTATTAATTCTTCATTAAATTCAGGTTTAAAAATTATCAAATCATCTACAATCCAGTAATTATTTTCCATTTTTATTATTTAATTTTAATATATATAGATTTTCAATTTTTTAATAATAAATAACTTCATAATCTTTAAAATCATCAATATATAGATAATTATTATAACATTTGATTGTTTTAAGATTTTTAGGTATTTTTTTAATTTTTAAATTATAATCATTTAATAATAAATATTCAATAGAGTTAGGAAGATTATTTAATTTTTCGTCATAACAATAAATAGTAAATTTTTTAATACTATTAGGTAAATTATCTAAATTTAAATCAGTTCCATAAATTGTTAATTCTTCAATATTATTATGTAAATTATCTATTATATATTGATTATCACAATAGTCCATAGTTAAACTTTTAACATTTAAAGAAATGAATATTTCTTGATTAAAACCATCTCTAAAAGTTAAATGTGTTAAATGAATATTATTTGATAAATCTATTTCTTGATTAAAAGAATGTCCAAACATTAAATGTGTTAAATTAATATTATTTGATAAATTTATTTTTTGATTAAACCACCCTTTAAAAGTTAAATATGTTAAATTTATATTATTTGATAAATCTATTTCTTTATTAAAATAAATTCCTAAAGTTAAATGTGTTAAATGAATATTGTTTGATAAATCTATTTCTTGATTAAAATCATCGCTAAAAGTTAAATGTGTTAAATGAATATTGTTTGATAAATTTATTTTTTGATTAAAATCATCGCTAAAAGTTAAATTTGTTAAATGAATATTATTTGATAAATCTATTTCTTGATTAAAATCATTGTTAAAAGTTAAATGTGTTAAATGAATATTATTTGATAAATTTATTTCTTGATCAAAACGAAATCCAAAAGTTAAATGTGTTAAATGAATATTATTTGATAAATCTATTTTTTTATTAAAATAAATTCCAAAAGTTAAATGTGTTAAATGAATATTATTTGATAAATCTATTTCTTGATTAAAATTATAGCCAAAAGTTAAATGAATATTATTTGATAAATCTATTTTTTGATTAAATTTATTTGAAATATAATTTTTATCATATTTATCATTATAAAAATTATTTGTTTTAATCGCTATTTCTGATTCATTATAATTACTAAATATTATTTTTTTATACTTATTAATTAAATCATAATAATCATCTAAAACTTCATTAAATTCTGGTTTAAAAATTAATAAATCATCTACAATCCAATAATTATTTTCCATTTTTATTATTTAATTTTAATATATAAATGATTTTTCAATTTTTAACATGTTATAACTTCATAATCTTTAAAATCATCAATATATTCATAATCTCTATAACAATTAATTGTTTTAAGATTTTTAGGTATTTTTTTAATTTTTAATTTATAATTTATTAATTCTAAATATTTTATTGAGTTCGGCAGATTATTTAATACTTTTTTATAATTATAAATAGTTAATTTTTTAATACTATTAGGTAAATTATCTAAATTTAAATTAGTTTCATAAATTGTTAATTCTTCAATATTATTATGTAAATTATCTATTACATATTGATTATCACAATATATCATAGTTAAACTTTTAACATTTAAAGGAATGAATATTTTTTGATTAAACTCTCTTGAAAAAGTTAAATGTGTTAAATGAATATTATTTGATAAATCTATTTCTTGATTAAAATATTCTCCAAAAGTTAAATGTGTTAAATGAATATTATTTGATAAATTTATTTCTTGATTAAATAGCCGTCCAAAAGTTAAATGTGTTAAATGAATATTATTTGATAAATCTATTTCTTGATTAAATTTATATCCAAAAGTTAAATGTGTTAAATTAATATTATTTGATAAATCTATTTCTTGATTAAAATCTTTTCTAAAAGTTAAATGTGTTAAATGAATATTATTTGATAAATCTATTTCTTGATTAAAATTAAGTCCAAACATTAAATGTGTTAAATTAATATTATTTGATAAATTTATTTTTTGATTAAACCACCCTTTAAAAGTTAAATATGTTAAATTTACATTATTTGATAAATCTATTTTTTTATTAAATTTATATTCAAAAGTTAAATGTGTTAAATGAATATTATTTGATAAATCTATTTTTTTATTAAAATAAATTCCAAAAGTTAAATGTGTTAAATGAATATTATTTGATAAATCTATTTCTTGATTAAATTTATTTCCAAAAGTTAAATGTGTTAAATTAATATTATTTGATAAATCTATTTTTTGATAAAAATTATTTATAATATAATTATTGTTTTTTTCAGATTTATATATATTATTTGTTTCAATTGCTATTAAAGGATCATCATACTCACTAAACATAATTTTTTATACTTATTAATTATACCATAATAATCATCTAAAACTTCTTTAAAATATGGTTTAAAAATTAACCAATCATCTACTATCCAGTAATTATTTTCCATTTTTTATTATTTAATAATATTATAAATAAATTTTCAATTTTTTACTATGTTATAACTTCATAATTTTTAAAATCATCAATATATTTATAATGATTATGACATTTGATTATTTTAAGATTTTTAGGTATTTTTTTAATTTTTAAATTATAATAATTTAATTCTAAATATTCAATAGAGTTAGGAAGATTATTTAATTTTTTTTCATAATAATAAATATTTATTTTTTTAATACTATTAGGTAAATTATCTAAATTTAAATTAGTTCCATAAATTGTTAATTCTTCAATATTATTATGTAAATTATCTATTATATATTGATTATCACAATGGTTCATAGTTAAATTTTTAACATTTAAAGGAATGAATATTTCTTGATTAAAATATCTTAAAAAAGTTAAATGTGTTAAATGAATATTATTTGATAAATCTATTTTTTGATTAAAGAAACTTCCAAAAGTTAAATGTGTTAAATGAATATTATTTGATAAATCTATTTCTTGATTAAAATAATATCCAAAAGTTAAATGTGTTAAATGAATATTATTTGATAAATCTATTTCTTGATTAAATTTATATCCAAAAGTTAAATGTGTTAAATTAATATTATTTGATAAATCTATTTCTTGATTAAAATCTCTTCTAAAAGTTAAATGTGTTAAATGAATATTATTTGATAAATCTATTTCTTGATTAAAAGAATGTTCAAACATTAAATGTGTTAAATTAATATTATTTGATAAATTTATTTTTTTATTAAACCACCCTTTAAAAGTTAAATATGTTAAATTTACATTATTTGATAAATCTATTTTTTTATTAAATTTATATTCAAAAGTTAAATGTGTTAAATTTACATTATTTGATAAATCTATTTCTTGATTAAAATGCCATCCTAAAGTTAAATGTGTTAAATGAATATTATTTGATAAATCTATTTTTTTATTAAAATAAATTCCAAAAGTTAAATGTGTTAAATGAATATTATTTGATAAATCTATTTCTTGATTAAAATTATCGCCAAAAGTTAAATGTGTTAAATTAATATTATTTGATAAATTTAATTCTTTATTAAATTTACTTCCAATAAAATTATTTTTATATTTAACACATTTATTATTAGTTTCAATTGCTATTAAAGAATTATTATAATTACTAAATATTATTTTTTTATACTTATTAATTAAATCATAATAATCATCTAAAACTTCATTAAATTCTGGTTTAAAAATTAATAAATCATCTACAATCCAATAATTATTTTCCATTTTTATTATTTAATTTTAATATATAAATGATTTTTCAATTTTTAATAATATATAACTTCATAATTTTTAAAATCATCAATATATTTATAATGATTATGACATTTGATTATTTTAAGATTTTTAGGTATTTTTTTAATTTTTAATTTATAATTATTTAATTCTAAATATTCAATAGAGTTAGGAAGATTGTTTAATTTTTCTTTATGAAATTTAATAGTTAATTTTTTAATACTATTAGGTAAATTATCTAAATTTAAATTAGAATCAATAATTGTTAATTCTTCAATATTATTATATAAATTATCTATTATATATTGATTATCACAATAGACCATAGTTAAACTTTTAACATTTAAAGGAATGAATATTTCTTGATTAAAATCCTCTCTAAAAGTTAAATGTGTTAAATGAATATTATTTGATAAATCTATTTCTTGATTAAATTTATATCCAAAAGTTAAATGTGTTAAATGAATATTATTTGATAAATCTATTTCTTGATTAAAATAAATTCCAAAAGTTAAATGTGTTAAATGAATATTATTTGATAAATCTATTTCTTGATTAAAATTATCGCCAAAAGTTAAATGTGTTAAATTAATATTATTTGATAAATCTATTTCTTGATTAAACATATATCTTAAAGTTAAATGTGTTAAATGAATATTATTTGATAAATCTATTTCTTGATTAAATCTATATCCAAAAGTTAAGTGTATTAAATGTTTGAAATATAATTTTTTTTATATTTATTAATTAAATCATAATAATAATCTAAAACTTCATTAAATTATGATTTAAAAATTATCAAATCATCTACAATCCAGTAATTATTTTTAATTTTTATTAATTTATTATTATAAATATTTTTTTTAATTAAATATTTTTAACATAAAAATTGAAAAAAATATTTATAATAATATTTATATATAATAAAATGGATGAATTAAATAAATTTTGTAAAGAACAAATTATAGAAAGAAATAATAATAAATTATGGAATTCTTTTTATGAAATATGTTTAAAAAATAATATTAATGAATTTGATAACTTTATTATACAAAATTATGGAGATTATGAAAGAATATTTAAATTAGAATTAAAATATGATAATGATGGATTTGGATTACTAATAAAACTCTATGAAAATAAACATTTTGATATTTTAGACCATATTTTAAATTTAAAATGGAATAATGAATTGATAATAAATAATTTAATGGCAAAATGTGTTGATGATAATGATTATTATAGACTTGAAAAATTAACAAATAAAACTTTATATTGTTTAGGAATGACCGATATAGATGTATGCCATTATTGTTTTAGAAAAGCTACAAAAAATAATAATACTAAAATTATTAAATGGTTAAATAATTATTTTCAATATTTAGGTGAATTAAAAAATATAAATAATTAAAAATTTTTATAATTAAAAAAATATTTATATATAATTTTAAATGCTTAAAAAAACTCTTGAAATTAATAAATACAAAAATAGAGATATTAATGATAAATATCACGAAGAATATCAATATTTAAATTTATTGAATGATATAATGAATGAAGGTTCATTGGAGGAAGGTAGGAATGGTTTTACAAAGGCTGTTTTTGGAACTGCTATGCATTTTTCTTTAGAAAATAATAAAATTCCAATTTTAACAACTAAGAAAACGGCTTGGAAAACTTGTTTAAAAGAATTATTATGGTTTGTTAGAGGAAATAATTCTGATAATAATATATTAAGAAATCAAAAAGTTCATATATGGGATGGAAATTCTACTCGTGAATATCTTGATTCAATTAATTTAAATCATTTTGATGAAAATGAATTGGGAAAAATTTATGGAGAACAATGGAGACATTTTAATCAACCGTATATTCCAAATGTTAAAAAAAGAGAAATGATTTCTCAAAAAATTGATTATGATGAAAATAAAGGAATAAAACAACTTTGTGATGATCTTGATAATATTTATAACTTTCAACAACATAATTGTAATGAAGAAATGGAACTTTTAAAAAATAATATTAATAATCTTAAAAATAAAATTAATTTTATGTCTGAAATTCAACCCAAACAAAATATTGACCAATTACAATATATTATTGATTGTCTTAAAGACCCTTTAAAAAGAACTTCAAGAAGATTAGTTATGTCAGCTTGGAACCCAAGTCAATTTGATAGTATGGTTCTTCCCCCCTGTCATTGTTTTTGTCAATTTAATGTGAAAGAAGGTAATAAATTAAGTTGTAGTGTTTATCAAAGAGCATCTGATAAATTTATTGGCGAGCCGATAAACACAGCATCTTATAGTTTCTTAACTCATTTATTAGCTAAACATTGTGGTTTAGAAGCACAAGAATTAATACATTTTACAGGAAATACTCATATTTATGATGACCACTTTGAACAAGTAGAAGAACAATTAAAAAGAGAACCTTTTGAATTTCCAACATTAGAAATTCTAAATAAAAAAGAAAATATTAATGATTATGATATTAATGATTTTAAAATTTCTAATTATAAACATCATCCTCAAATTAAAGCTAAAATGAGAGCTTAAATAATTAAAAAAAATTTTATAAAGTAATAAATTAAACATATTTGTAATTTTCAAATTTTAATTTATTTGATTTTACTCTTCTTGATATAGTTTGTTTGTCTAAATTCAACTTAATACCAGCTTCAGACATTGAGTTATATGTTATATTATCAATCATTATTTTTATTCCATTTGATGTAATAATTCCGTTTTTATTTTCAGTGTAATTATAATTATCAAATTTTACATCATTAGATTTTACTCTTTTTGATATTGTGTTAATATTTAAATTTAATTTCTTACTTGCTTCTGTCATTTAATTATATATAATGCCATTTATTATTATTTTTATACCATTTGATATTATTATATCTTTTTGATTTTCTGTTATTTCACATGTTTCTTCTATATTATCATTAAAATATTTATAGTTATTAAATTTAGGATTTTGTGATTTTAATCTCCACAAACCACTGTGGTATTTAATTTAAGTTGTCTTCCTGCTTCGGTCATTGATAACTTTTGATGTTGATAAATTTTTAAATGAAAAATAAAAAAATTTTTGTAAAATTAAGATTTTAAGAAATTAAAGCTAAAATGAGAGCTTAAACTAAATATTTAATAAATCATAAAAATCATTTTCTGTAAAAGTTATAAAATTAGTAGTTTTTATTTTTTTATTTTTGTAATAAATAATATTATTACTACCTCCGGGTGCTTCAGTATCATATTTATACCATAATAAATAAGGATTTGATGTTTTTATTATAAATTTACATCTTGATGGATATTTACATCTTACTTGTGAATTCCATTTAACGATATTTATTTCTGTAAAATATATATTTTCAAAATTTAATATTTTTTGAATATCAAAATAATTATTTAATTGTGATGTTATAATATTTTCAATATCAAAATTTTCTATAGAACCATCATAATTTAACACAGTATTCTCTTTTAATTGAGGATTTTTAATTTTAAGATAATTATTTGTTATATATTCTTCCATTATTTTTATAAATAAATAATTAATAATTTTTAATCAATTTTTATAAAAAAAATAAACTTAGATTTCCTCACACCATTTGTTTTCCTCACGAATCTGAGCTTCCTCTTCTTCAGTGAAATCATTCACAATTTTGAAGTGCTCACGAATTTCCTCAGGTGTTTTTCCCTTAACCATTGAAGCAATTGTCGCACAAGTCAAATCAAGAAGAGTTGGAATATCCATAAAGTTTGCTGCCTGAATAATTTCAAACAAGATTTCTTGATCGACATTGACAAATTCAGCATACCATTTCTGGACGACTTCATTCATATTGGAACTCCTCAATGGCTTTTCAATTTCGGTCATTGGTTCTTCTTTGTAATGAGTAAGAAACTCAACAACCTTGGAAAGAATGACAGACTTAACATTGGGCAAATAACATTTTTGTTCTTCATCTTCAGGCAGTTCAGGGTCTAACATTGTTTTTACAAGATTAGACATTTTAGCAACATCCAAAGGAACAATAAATGTTGTTCCTTCTTGAGAAGTAAGATGAACTATTCCTTCAGTCATTTTTGAATGTCTTGAAGAATTTAATAAGTAATTTTAATCAATTAAATAAATATTTTTTCAATTTTTTTTTATTAAGAACATTTTAATTATAATGGTAATAACTAAATAAAATTATTTATTTCAAAAATATTAAATATATAATATTACTCTTTCTTAATTTATTTATCAATATAAAGTGTGCAATATTTAATATTATCTAATTCTTTTTCAATATAAACAATAAAATAACTATCTTCATTATTGTCATTAGATGCATATTCATTTAAATATTTTTTTAATAAATAGCATTTATTACAATTTTTATTTTCTTCAACCAAAACTCCATTTTTTTTGAGTTCAATATGATTATTATCTATAATTTCTTTATCTGTATTTTTATTTAAAAAGAATGATGTTAATAATATTTTTGAAGATATATCATTATAAATATTTCTATTAAATAATTTAGTTTCTTTAATTTTACTTTTATTTGAGTTTAAAATAGATTGATATTTAAAAATATCATCATAATCTTTTATTTTTAGATATATTTTATCAATAAAACAGTGCATTTTTTCATTATTCAAATAATATGTTTCTATACAATTAATTTGTTTGGAATGACACACTTTTTATTATATATTTTCACAATATTTTTAATATTAAAATTTTCTGTATTATTATTTACTATTTCATTATAATTAAATTTTTCAAATGAATATGGATTTTTATTATTATCTATCACACTTTTTTTGAAAATATCGCTTTTTAAAATTGAATTTAAATATTCATTATTTCTTTCAAGTTCCAGAATAGTTTTTTCTTGTGTGTAATAATTTGGTATTATAAAAGGAATATAATTTTTCAATACATTAAATTTTGCCATTATTAAGTTTTATTATTTTATAATATAATATTATTATTTCAATTTTTATAAAATAACCTTTTTTATAAATCTAATAATATGTATAAATACAAAATAACTAATGCTGATTTTGAAAATGGACCTTTTTTTATATCAAAGAGTGGTTATTATTATCTATGTGAAGATATTACAATTAATTTTTTAAAAAATAAAAATGATATTTGGAAACATAATAAAGATAATAATTTTGGTTTCACAGCGGGTATTATTATAGATACTTGTGATGTTGTATTAGATTTAAATGGTTTTACTATACAACAATCCATTCAAGATTATTGCTTACAAAGATTTTTTGCTTTAATACAATTAAATAATATGCCTTTTATTATTGGAGCAGGACCAATTTTAGAAAAAAGAACACAATTAGAAACTGGCAAAAATATAACAATTAAAAATGGAACATTAGGATTATCATCTCATCAAGCCATTTTAGGCAATAATAATATTAATGTTAAATTACAAAATCTTAAAATTAATAATTTTGAAGTATCAGGAATAACTTTAAATGCAGTCCATAAATTACAAATTGAAAGAACTAATATTGGACCTTCTAATAATGATGTTCCAGTAACACCATTCTTTGCTGGTTATATATTTATTCATAAATTATTACAAACTATACAAGTAATGGATAATCGAGAAGATGTTAAAAATCAAATACAATTAATACTTAATAAAATTCAAACTTTTTATGAACCATATATTAACGCTATTTATAGTATTACATATCTTAATGAATTAAAAAATATGTTTGTTGATGATTTATTTATTAATTATAATGGTCTTACACCTTGTAATATGCATGGAATTAAAATAACAGGACAAGGTCCAAGTGTTAATGAATTTCACGAAAGTATTAGCGATATTAATAGTGTTAATTCTAAAAATACTCAAATTCTTAGCACCACAATTAAAAATTTAAAAGCATCAGTTGATGAAGAATTATTATTATCATATAAAGAAAAAACATTAATGATTGGAGCAGGTGTTAAAGTAAGTTTTAATTTATTATTAAAATCAACATTTACTATGTCAATTATTTTAGATATAAATAGTTTAATTAATGATTATCCTGATTTAAATTCTTTAATTAAAACTAATATTGACGATTATGTAATTACTATTCTTAATAAAATTCTTAATAATGAACCATTAACCGATGAAGAAAGTAAAAATTTTGAAATTGTTAGAAATAAAGATCCAATGGGTCATATTAATAAAGGAATTATAGGTATTCGTTTAGGTTCAACTGTTAATTGTTATTGTAATGATATTGAAATTAATTCTATTGATAATTATGGTAAATTAAGTGATGATTATGAATATTATGGAGATAAATATAATATTAATAAAGTAATTATACCTGATTCTGGAACGGATGGTAAGAAGAATTTAACTGGTAGTTATTCAATGGGTTTTATATCATCCGCTGTTGTTAAAAGCGTATTTAATGATATGACTATTAGTAATATTTTTTCAAAATATAATTCTTCAATTGGTTTATTTGTTAATAATAAAAGTTGTAATATAAATGTTAAAAATGTTAGAATTTGTAATATTAAATCAGATGAAAATAAAAATGATGATTCAACTATATTAGTTGATGAAAAATCTAAAAAAATATGTTTAAATAATATAAAAATTGAATAAATAATAATTAATATATTATATCTAAATATGGCAGAAATAAATATAAAAACATTCAAAGATTTATATTTATTTTTACAAATTTTTAATGGAAATTTGTTTGAATGGTTAGAAATACCTTGGAAAGGTAAAGATAAACAAGAATCTATTTTTCGTTTATTTTCATATTTAAATTTATTAAATAAACTAAATAATTATGATGTTTGTAAAGGTAATTATAATTTACAAACTATTGAAAAAATAAAAAATATGAATGATATATTTTATAATGAAAAACACAAAAAAATAAAATTAAAAGATAAAGGCGATTCATCCGATTTAACTTTTATAAATAAAAATAATGATAAAAATATTTTAGCATCTACATCTAAAAATATTAACAAAGAAAATATTGGAAAATTAGACATTGATAAAATATTAACTAATTTTAAACAATATGAAAATAATTATACTTTATCTTTATGTTTAGTTATTAGAGATAGTAAAAAATTTAATAAAATGATTAAAAAAGTAGAAAACACAAATCATAAATTATTAGAATATGTTAATAAGGAAGATACTATTTTGATTGATTGGAATAATTTAAATGAAGCTTTTATACAATTTAAAAATATATATAAAAATAAATCATTTGATGAATTAATTAATAATATTAATAAACAAACTCTTATTTTTAAATTGCATCAAGAATTAACAGTATATAAAACATTAAAAATAAAAAATAATAAAATAAAAGAAATTTTATGGGGTCATATTCAAAGAAGTGGTAAAAGTTATATAATGGCTGGAACTATTATTGAAGATAGTAAAAATAAAAATAAATGTAATTATTTAATATTAACAACTGCACCTAATGAAACTATTTTACAATATAATAATGTTTTAAATTGTTCTCAATTAAATGATTTTAATATTATTAATTTAGATGGTGAATATAATAAAAATACAATTGATGAAAATGAAAATAATATTAAAGATAAAAATATTATAATTTGTTCAAAACAATTTTTACAAAGTAAAATTAATGATAATAATAAAATTACAAAAACAGATAAAGTGAATTTAATTAAAAAAATTTTAAAAGAAAATAAAATAAAAACAAAAAAAACATACACTGATGAAGAAATGGAAGAATTACAAAAAAAATATGATATTAATTTTAATAATATTGAAAAAATTAATAAAATAACTGAAATTGAATGGTTAAAAAATATGAATTTTGAAATTAGATTTATTGATGAAAGTCATAATGGGGGAACTACCGAATTATCTAAAAAAGTTTTAGATTTTTATGGTAAAAAATCATTTACTGTTCAAATTACTGCTACATATGCTAAACCTTCGAATGATTTTAATATTTCAAAAGAAAATTGGATTTTATGGGATTTAGAAGATATTAAATTATGTAAAAACATAGATATTGAAAAAAATAAACAATTATTAATTAATAAACACGGTGAGTATTTTAAAAAGTTATTAAATAATTATACTATTGAAACAATTAAAACGGAATATTCAAAGTATCCTGATTTATTTTTATTAACTGATAGATTAACTGAAGAAACAACTAAAGAAATTATTGATAAAACAAAAAATAATAATTATGGTTGGTCTTGTGAAGCTTGTTTTTTATTAAAACAAAATAATAATGATAAAATTGAAGAATTTCAAAATGAAAAAGAAACATTAAAAATGTGGTATAGAATATTTGGTAAATATGATAAAAGAAATATTCCAGATAAGGAATATCCAGATGATAATGTTTTTATGAAACGAATTAAGAATATTTGTAATAATCCAGAAACTAAATCAAGGTTTATTGATGATTTTGAAGAACCAATGGTTATTATGTGTTTTTTACCTCTAAAGGATATTAATAAAATTTCAAACACAACTAAAAAATTACTTGAAAAATATAAAGTTATACCCGATTATGATATTGTTATAATTAATAGTGATATTTCTAATAAACCTAAAAAAATTATTGACGATTCAAGAATTATTGCTAAAAATAATAATAAAAAAGGTATTTTAGTTTTAATCGGAAAACAATGTAGTTTAGGTGTTTCTATTAAAAATTGTGATATTGTTATACTTTTAAATAATAATGAAGGCTTTGATATGATTTATCAAATGATGTTTAGATGTATGACTGAAGATAAAAATAAAAAATGCGGTTTTGTTATTGATTTAAATATTCATAGAGTTATTAAAATGTCTATTGATTATTCACAATTAATTAAACCTCAAGAACATCCTAAAGATACTTTAAAATATATTTTACAAGAAAAAATTATTAATTTAAATGGTGATGATTGGATTTCCTCTTTTGGTAATAATAATAATGAAATAAATAAAATTACTGAAAATATTTATAATATTTATTCTTCTAAAGCTAAAGAAGTTATTGAAAGCTTTTTAAACCGTTTTAGATTTAAAGAATTATTACTTTCTAAAGAACAAGGAATTATTTTAAAAGAATTATTTGTTAAAAATTTTACAACTAAACAAATTAAAGATATTAAAGAACAAATTGAAAATATTAAAGATGAAAAAATTAAAAAAGGAATTGAAAAAATTATTAAAGATAATAAAGAAGATAAAAATAATGAAACTCAAGAAAAAGATGATGATAAATTAAATTATATGGATATTATTAAACATATAATACCTTTAATATGTTTATTAACAATTCATAATGAAGATACTTCTTTAAATGAAATGTATGAATATGTTAAAGATAATAAATATGTTTATACACTTTTAATTAATCAAATTAAAAGTTGGTGGGGTGATAAAGCAGATGAAAATAAAATTAATTTGTTATTAACTATATTTAATTCAAATTTAAATAATGATAAAGAAATTAAAATGATTATTAGAACAGTTAAAGAATTATTTATGAAAAATAAATATAATAAAAATGAATTATCAAAACTAATTGATAAATACTTAATACCTCAAGAATTAGAAAAGAAAAATAATGCTGAAGTATCAACTCCTTATTCTTTAAGGAAAGATATGTTAGATAAAATGCCTCCTGAATTTTGGACTAAAGAAAATACCGTTTTTGAACCTTGCTCTGGTAAAGGTGGTTTTGTTATTGATATTATTGATCGTTTTATGAATGGTTTGAAAGATAAATACCCTGAAGAAAAAAAAAGATATAAAGTTATTGTTGAAAAGTTATTATATTTTAGTGATATTAACAATACTAATATTTTTATTTGTAAATTATTAATAGATCCAAAAAATAAATATAAAATAAATTATAATGAAGGAAACACTTTAGAATTAAATATTAAAGAAAAGTGGGGTTTGAATGGTTTTGATGCGGTTATTGGAAATCCACCATATAATTCATCTGGAAATACTGGAACTGGAAATACTACATGGCAATTATTTACAAAAAAAAGTTTAAATAAATGGTTATTAAATAATGGATATTTATTATACGTCCATCCTCCAGGTTGGAGAAAACCAAACACAATAAAAGGAAAATTTTATGGATTATTTGAATTAATGACACAAGAAAATCAAATGATATATTTATCAATTCATGGAATTAAAGATGGAAAAATAACATTTAATTGTGGAACAAGATATGATTGGTATTTAATAGAAAAAAAGAATAAATATAAAGATACAATTATTTTTGATGAAGAAAAAAAAGTTAGTAAATATAATTTAAATAATTTTGAATGGTTAGGAAATTCAAACATAAATTTAATTGAAAAATTAATTTCTAAAAATAATAATTGTAATATATTATGTGATTTTAGTTATTCAAGATTAGATAAAAAAATTGTATCTAAAATTAAAACGAATGAATTCAAATATCCATTAATATATTTAACTCCATCTAAAGGAGTAAGATATATGTATAGTAAAGTTAATAATAAAGGTCATTTTAAAATACCAAAAGTAATTATAGGTGAAACTGGTATTGAAAATGCTATTAATGATTATGAAGGTGAATATGGTATGACGCAAGACAGTTTTGGTATTTTAATTAATGATAAAAATGAAGGAGAAGAAATATTAAAAGCTATTAAAAGTTTAAATTTTATTAATTTTATAAAAAAAAGTTGTTCTTGGAGTAATTTTAGAATTGATTACAGATTATTTAAAAATTTTAAAAAAGATTTTTGGAAAGAATTTATTTAATTTTGTATGTAATAAATAATAAAAATTGAATTAAATATTACATAACTTAATAATATAATTATGGAAGAAAACTTTAATACAACAGTTTATGATATTATTGAATATAATGATAAAAAATATTATATTGATGATAAATTAAAAAATATTTATAATGAAAATGTATGTTTAATATTACAATATGAAAATTACTCAGTTATTGGTAAATCAAATGAAGAAAATTTAAAATATTTTTTAGATAATAATATAATAAAATAATAATACAAAAAATAAAAAATTTATAAAATATTTATATATTAAAATGAAAAAAAAATATTTTTTAAAAGGAGGTAAATTACAAATGCCATTATTAAGAGAAACTATAAATCAAACAAATAAAGAATTTAATGAACTTATTAATAATGATAATAAAAAATTGCCAATGCCAATTATAGGTTCTAAAAATGTTATTATTGAAGAAAATAATAAATGTTCTCCTTCTATGGGTTTTGTTAGTGGTTCTTGTATTCCTTTATCTATTTTGCATAAAATTGCTGAAACTTATAATGAAACTACTAAAAATAAAATAATACTTATTGGAGAAGATGGTATTGATGAAAAATATTTAGATAAATACAAGTTATATTTAGTTAATGAATTACAAATAGCATTAGATAAAGACCAAACTAAATGGAGTGAATATGATTTTATGGATAAATTAGATAAAAATGTTAAAGAAATTTTAGAAAAAAGTATTTTTAGAATAGAAGGACCAAATAAACAATTTGAATGGATGGATTCAATAAGAATGACAATTGTTATGGAACAGTATGAAGATTTATATCAAAAATTTAAATATTTAGGTTCTGTTCCTCTTGATTTTGAAAAACATAGTATTTATAAAATTAAAGATATTAGTTTTAAAGAATTAGAAGATAATGGAAAACATAGATTTGGATTAATTATTAATAGTGATAAACATACTGGTGGAGGACAACATTGGTTTATGATGTTTTTTGATTTAGAAAAAGGTGAAATATATTTTATTGATTCTTGTGCTAAAGAACCAGAAACATATGGAAAAGAAATTGAAGAATTTGTTGATACAATTAAACAATATCTTGAAAGCAAGGGATTTGAAAAAGAAGATATTATATATAAATATAATACAATAGAACATCAAAAAGGTAATAGTGAATGTGGTGTTTATAGTATGTATTATATTGAAAAATTTTTGGAAGGTAAAACATTTGATGAAATTACTAAAAATGTAATTACTGATGATGAAGTTAATGAATATAGATTAAAATTTTTTTCAAATATTCCTAAAAATTGGAAGAAAAAGAATTAAAAATTAAAAAAGTTCATTTATTTCTTCAATTGTAAAAATAGAGCATCCTAAATTAAATAATTTTATGTATAATTCTCTATCATTATCAAAAGATTGTCTAATTGAATAATCATATTTAATTTGATTATTATATATTTTATTTTTAAGATATAAACATTTTTCATTTCTTTTTAGAAATAATCTAAACATTTCATTTTTATATGTAATATCACTATCTTTTATATTTTTTATAAAATTTTTATTTGTATTAATAAATGATTTTATTTTTATAACATCTATATTTTTCCTTTTTAAAAAATTATATATTTTACTTTGAACTGTTTCTTGAATGAATGGAGCATTAAATGTATTAAACATATCCCACTCAACATTATTATTATTTGGTGTTAATATATATTTTAATTTTAATTTATAATAATTTAATGTTAAACCATACTCCATACCTACTTTATTATTTACTTTTTCTCTTAAATTAAAAACTAATACTATTATTCTTTCTTTTTTTTTATAATTATCCATATTATAAATATTTGTATCTAATTCCTTGTTATAAGTGCTATACGAACTTCTACAATAACCACAAGGTATTAATGATTCTAATGATTTAAAAAAATTAAAACAATCATTTTTTTGTTTTTGACTTAAAATATCAGGAAGTGTAGAAATAAAACAATCTATTGATTTCCATACATTTGGACCAAATATTATGGGTGTTATATTTTTGTGATGGGTTTCATTCATAATATATTATTATATAAAAATTGAAAATTAATAAAAATAAGTTATTATATTAAAAATATGGGTATTCAAAATTTTTTGAAAAATTTTACAACTTATAAATTAAATAATATAACTAATTTTGATTCTGTATTAATTGATTGTAATCATTTATTATATCAATTAATTTATCAATGTAAAAATGATAATGATTTAAAAAATAAAGTTAATAATTTTATACATAATTTTGATTCTAAAATTAGTATTAATAAATATGTTTTTATTATCTTTGATGGCAATTATGATAATATTGAAGATATTAATCCTAAAAATCTTAGAAAAAGAACATATCATGATTCTGATGATTATGATAAACAACCTATTAAGCCAGGGATGAAAATAATACAAACATTTTTAGATTTTATTAATAATGCAATTAAAAATCAAATAAAAAAAAAATTTCTTAAAACATTTCAAATTATTATTGATGATGATAGTAATCCTGGAGAAGGAGACATTAAAATACTTAATCATATAGAAAAATATAAAACCAAAAATAATTGTATTATTAGTGGTGATTCAGATATGATTTTAATTAGTTCTGGATTATGTTTAAAACATAATATTAATATTCAAATTATGAATAAACCTACTCAACTTGAATTTATTAAATATTATGATTATTATGATTATTATGATTATGATTTTATCATTATAATGCTTCTGTTGGGTAATGATTATTTACCTAAAATTAGTAATATTGAATTTGATATATTAATTAATGCTTACAAAAACTATAAAAAACTTTATAAGCATAAAATTATTGAGAATAATATTTTTAATAAAAATAATTTTTTTGAATATGTTTATACATTAATTTATTGTCTTAAAAATAATCCAAATAAAAAATTAAATTTTTCATTAAATAAAATTAATAATGAAAGAATTCAAAAACATTATAATAATATTTTATGGTGTTTAAAATTATATAAAGTTATTGAAAATAAAAATAAATATATAGAAGAAAAAAATGATAAAGTTATTAATATTTATAATTTTTATTTTTTGAAATAATTTTTATTTTTTGAAATAATTTTTATATATAATTATTATATATTATGAATACTGAAAATATGGATTGGAAAATGATTATGTCCGGTTCATCCGGTTTTTTATTATTAGTTTATTGGATCACTAATTCTTTTTTAACTAATATGAATGAAGAATGTAATTATTATTATCTTTTTCATTTAATTACTATTGCACTATTAATTGGCATGTCATATATTATTTCCACTGGTAATGAAGATGATATATCCACAAAAGTAGCATCATTTATGATTGTGATATTATTTATCTTTGTTTTATATTATATTTTGTCCCTTTTTATTAGTTAATTTTTTATAACTTAAAAATAATAAAATATATATTATTTTTAATGTCAAAATACAAAAATAATAATTTACAATTAAATGATATAAATAATAAATTATTATCATTGGAAAAAAAAGTTTCCAAAATTTTAAATATATTAAATTTCTTAACAAATAAAATTAATGATATGCATAATGATATTTTCACAATATCACCTAATTCTACTTTTGAAAATATAAGTCCTATATCTTCTCCAATAAAAATAAATAAAAAAATAACACGTCAATATTCGGATAATTCTAATATTTATAATTATAGTTCTCCTGAATTATCTCCAAGAATAAATAATTACAGTGTAAAAGCTGTTAAAGCTCCAACTTATCACAAAGCTAATAAAACACACTTTTTACCTGATATTAAAAGAAAATCTTTACATTAAAAATTATTTTAAAGCACCACCTTTTGCTAATTCATCTGCACAATTATTACACAAACTATAATAATCATTTTTTCCTGTATGAGATTTTATATGAATAAAATTTACAATATTTAATTTATTTATTAATTTAACTGTTTTGTTAATTATATCTTTGTTTTTATATTCTTTTCCATTCTTTATCCAGTTCTTATACCATACTGTGAATGTTTTAATACTATATTCTGAATCTGAATATATATTTATTTTTTCTATTTCTTTTTTTTTTAATATTTTTTTACATATTTTTAATGATTTATATATTGCATATAATTCTGCTCTATTATTTGTTATTAAACCTTTATCAAACTTTTTACTTATATTATTATTTTCTCCATTTGGAAAATATACACCATATCCACAATATATTTTGCCCTTTTTTCTTGTTAATGAACCATCAGTAAATATATCAATATTCATATTATTATACTATCTTTTATAAAATTAATTAATCAATTTTTATATATTCAAAAATCAAATTAAATATACTAATTATTCAAAATTAATTTTTTCAATTCTATATTATTTAAAAAAAGGTTTTGAAATTAAAGAAAAATCAACAGAAAAAATTAGAAATATAACTTGTATGATTAAAAAATTGAAATAATTTAATATATATTTATTATATACAAATAACAATATGAAAGCAAAAATAATAAAAAAACCATCATTAGATGAAATATTAAATTTATCAAATATTTTTAATTTAGAAAGTCCAATTAATTTAAATAATTATGAATATATTATAATTTTTTATGATAAAAATAAAAATATAATTGGATTTATTAATTTTATTAAAATATATTATTATAAATATACAAAAACTTTTATTAGAGAAATATATTTTATCGACGAAAAATATTTAAATGCAATAATACAAAAAATGATTAAAGTAATGGAAATACAAAAATATTCATATTCTTATTTGCATTGTGATGAAAATTTTGATAAAAATACAATAGATATTTTGAAATTAAATGGATTTGATGGAGATGATTTTTTATTTTTATATTTTAATTAAAAATATTTACAAAATAAAAATATTTAAATCTAATAATTTATCAATTAATTTTTCTATGATATTATTTTTATCAATATCTTTCTCAAGTTTTAATTTATGAAATTTATTGGTTTTATAAATTAAAAAAACATCAAAATTATTAGTAGTATTATTAATTGTAATATTTTCATAAGGGATTATTCCAATTCCATAAGTATTTTTTTCATTGTATAATTTTATAAGAGGTATAAACTTATCTTTAATGTTAGTAATTTCATCATATTTATATATACAAGAAGAAATAATATAATCATTATTTTTTCCAAAATTTTCTTTAATAATAATATCACCAATATTTTCACCTTTACCAACAAGATTTAATTTAAAATTTTTATTATTTAAATCAAACTGAAAATATTCAATATGATTTATATAATTATCTAAATTAATATAATCATCATCCATATTTTAATATAATTTAAATAAATATTATTTAATTAATTCATTTTCATTAATTTCATTAATTTCATTTTTATTTAATGTAATATTTCTACAACTTAATTCATATACATTTATATCAGTATAATTTAACAATTTACAAATATAAATAATATCTGAAAGTTTAAAACAGTTATTTTTATTAAAATTTTCAATTATTTTTAAATAATTACAATCATATTTAAATTTATTCAAATTCATAATATTATTAATATTTTTGTAATCACTTGTTTGAATAACAGTTATTGGTGTTTTATGTAAATTTATTTCCTTGATAATTATTGGATAATAATTTAAAAAATTAAATATATTAAAATTTTTTTTTTGTTTATAAAATATTAAATTATTTATTATTAAAAATAATAAATAAGTAATTGTTATTTTATCATACTTATAAGTTCTTTCATTTAAAGGATGATAATCTTTAATAAAATTATTTTTATTTAAATTAAATTTATTTTGTAATATTATTTTTCCTAATTTTGTCAATTTTATAGAAGAAATAAAATTGTTATAATTTAATTTTAAAAATTTTTTTATTTTATAATGTTTATTTTTATCATTTTTATATTTTGTAATTATATTTTTACATAATTTTGTATATGTTGTATTTGTTATTGTAAATGTTTCACAATCACCTGAACCACAGTTAGTAATTTTAATATTACTTAATGGAATATTATGTATTTTAATATTTTTACTAAAATTATATTTTTTTAAATGTTTATATTTAATATCTTTTCCATGAGCAAAAATAAATAATGTAATAGATTTCATTTTAATTATTTATATTGATAGTATTATTTCAATTTTTATTATTTAAAATGGAATTAAAACAGAAGAAGAAATAAAAAAATTTATGATGGTTGTTCTAAAAAAAGACCTGATATATTATTAGATTTAGGATATAATATATTAATAATAGAAATAGATGAAAATCAACATACAACATATGAAAATATTTGTGAAAATAAAAGATTAATGGAAATTTCACAAGATTTAGGACATAGACCTATTATTTTTATTAGATTTAATCCAGATAGTTATATTGATGTTAATGGAGTTAAAATAAAATCTTGTTGGGGTTTAGATGGTTATGGTTTGTGTTCTATTAAAAATAAAAATAATTGGAATGAAAGATTGATAAAACTTAAAGAAAAAGTTGAATATTGGATAGATGAAAAAAATAAAAGTAATAAAACAATTAAAATTGAGAATTTATTTTATGATGAAAATTTTAAATAATTATTTTATTAAATTTTATTTATGATATTTAATAATATATGAATGATAAAATAGAATTATTTAATATATTTTTTTTGGATTGGGATGATTCATTATTCAGTACTGGGTTCATCCTATCAAATAATATTGATATTTCTAATGAGAATGATATAGAAGAATATAAATTATATTTTATTGAGTTGGATGAATTAATAAGTAATTTGTTAATGTCGTTAGATGAAAAGGGGTATGTATTTATGGTTACAAATGCAAATATTACATGGGTAAATAAATGTTTAAAAATTTTACCAATAACAAAAAATGTTATAGAAGAAAAAAATATAGAGATTATTTCAGCAAGGGATAGATATAAATCAACAAAGATGTTAAAGGATTGGAAAACATATACATTCAAGGATATAATAAAAAATATGATGAAAAGAGTAGATAATAATGATATAGTAAATATTATATCAATGGGAGATGCAAAATATGAGTATAATGGATTATTGTCATTAGATGATTATTTTAAAATAAATTACAGTGATAAAATGTATTTGTTAAAAAGTATAAATTTTATAAAAAATCCATCATTTGATCAGATATTAGAACAATTAAAAGTAATAAACAAAAGTTATAATGAAATAATAAATAAGATAGATTATATTGATTTTAATTTTGAATAAATATAAATAAAAAATTGAAATATAAATATAATTATAATAATAGTATTATAATCTGTAATAGATTAAAAATGTCAAATAATAATGTTGTTTCGTCATCAAAATTCAGTGATATTTTATGGTCTTTAGTTGAAAAAAAATTATCAAATGCGGATATTAAAAGAAATAAGATTTTGTGTGATTTAGGTGAAGATATTCATAATGATAATTATACGGAACAAATCAAATTGATTGCTATTGGTAATGATTATTATTTGAGAGTAAGAGATGAATTAAATAAATATATAAATTTTGATAAAATTAAAAAAAATGATGTAAAAAAGAGTAAAAAAATAAGTAAAAAAATACAGATTACATTAGATAATTCATATAATAATATTAATGATATTTTGAATATATTAAAAAATTATTTTGAGGAGAAGAATATTGTGGATTATGAATATGAGAATTTAATTAAGTCAATAGATTATATTGAATTGAGAATATTAATTTTAATGAAATATATAGACCATTATATTAAGAAATATAAAAAATCAAACGATAGAAATATAAAAGAAATATTATTAGGTTCAAAGAAGATATTATATAATTTAAAAAAGAATAAGAGAAATTTTAAAAAAATATTTTATTTGGAAAATTATGATATTGAATTATCTGATTATTTGATAGATGATTTTACAAAAAAGATAGATGAATTAAATTCATTATGTAATTATAATATTTATGAAATAGCAAATGAATATCCAAAATTAATTTTTGATACAAATTATGACATGACAATACCTGAAATTAAATTAAAGCCATATAAAACTCAAGTTGAATTAATAAATGATATTAAGAATAATTTTGATGATGGATTTATGATTAATTTGAGGGTTTTGACAGGTTTGGGTAAGACTAGTTCAATTACTGCAATTTGTAAATATATTAAAAATATGAATAATTCAAATATTAAGATTATATTTGCGTGTTCTGATTTGTTAGATACAGTAAGAATTCAGGTTGCAAAATTAATGTTTAATTTTCAAATTAAATTTGGAATTGGTGTTGGTAAATTATCAGAAGATAGTTATAAAATAGATAAAATAGTAAGAGAGGGTATTAATAAAATAGATAGTAATATAGATATTAATATAGATAAATTACCATCATATAAAATTACAACATCATATAATTGTGGAAAAGCAAAAAAATCAGATTCAAATGAAAGTCATCAAGAAAAAAAGTTAAGTATGTGTGATGCATTAATTTGTGATTATATTACAACATATATGTTATTAAAAGAAAAAAAATATGAATATGTGGTATTTTTTGATGAGCCAACAATTGGAATTAATAATAATGTGGTATTATTCTATTTATCACAAATATTATATAATTCATCAAAAAGAATGATATTATCATCAGCGACATTACCATTAAAGAGTGAGATAGATAATTATTTGAATTATTTTCAACATAATTATGAAGATGCAAAGATATGTGATATTTCATCTAATAAGGTATTAGTTGGTTGTGTAATTAAAGATTTCAATAATAATACAATTACGCCACATATTAATTGTAAAAATAAAAAAGATTTAAAATTATTTTTAGATAAGATAAAGAATTATCCATTATTGGGTAAATTTTATACATTAACATTTTTAATAAATTTAAATAAATTTATGGATGAATATAATTTGGGTATTAAAATGGATGAAATAGAATCATTTGATCATGAGAATATATTAGAAAATATATTATTATTATTAAAAAAGATATGTGATAAGGATGAAATTAATTTTGAAAATTTTATTAATATAAAATGCAAAGAGGTTGATGAAAATAAACTTATAAAAAATGATATTCCTGAAGATTATAATAGAATTATTCCTGAAAAATTATTAACAAAACATGCATTTAAATATTTGGGATGTTGTTTAATATCAGTAAATAGTCCAAAAGATTATGTTGAAAATAATTTTAAGGAGATAATAACTAAATTAAAAGAAAAATTAAAAATTAACAGTGTTAAAAAAATGTATGAAAATTTTATTAAAAAAATAGAAGTTATTGATAAGGAAATTAAAAATTGCAATGATACAATGAAGGAAGATGTTAATGGTTCAAAGGATGAACGATTAAGAAAATTAAATGAAAAAAAACCTCAATTTCCATTTCCAAAAAAATTACAAATTAATACTGAAGAGCATATTCAACAATTTTCAAAATATGTGAAAGATTATGATAAGTCATTAGTAAAACAAACATTAGATTGTAAAAATATAGATATAAATTATTATGTTATTAGTGATGATATTAAATTTTTATTGTATATGGGTGTAGGCTTATATTGCAAAGACTTAGATGCAGAATATTGCAACTTAGTATTAAATTTATTAAATGAAAGAAAATTAGCATTTATTATTGCAGATGATTCGTTTTGTTATGGAGCTAATTATGCTATTTCATCAGTAATCATTAATGATTCAATTGGTGATTTGAATACAATTAATACAATATTACAATTAATCGGCAGAACTGGTCGTGTTGGTAAATCAGAAATAGGTCAAGCTTATATTGATAATAATACATTAAGAAGATTAATTGATTTTTTCAATAATAATGACAATAATGATGAAGAAGGTTTAGCAATATCCAATGTTTTTGAAAAAGTTAAAAATTATAATATTCAACAAGAAGAAATAAAGAAAATATATGATGAAAAACAAAAACAAAGAAAGATTGAATTAGATAAAAGACTTAAAAAGGAAAAAGAAATTGCTGAAAAGAAAGCCTTAAAAGAAAAAGATGAATTAGAAAAAAGATTAAAAGAGGAAAAAGAAAAAGAAGATAATTGGGGAAGAAATGATGATAATTTTAATGTGGTAAATAATAATCATCAAAATAATAATTATCAAAATAATAATCAAAATAATAATCAAAATAATAATCAAAATAATAATGATGATTGGAGAAGTAATAATTCTATTGTATTAAATACAAATAATAATGTTAATATAAATAATAATGAAAATAAGAAAAAGAAAAAAATAGATAGAGAAAAATTATTTGGTTCTGATCATAATAAGGAATTAAGTGAAGAACAGAAAAAGTTTAGAGATAGATTTCTATAAAAGATTAAATACATAATTAAATAATTTTTTTTATATGAAATTAAATAATGACTAAAAATTTAATTTCATTGAAATTGTTGGATATAATAGAGAATATTGAGTTAGGATATGTGAATATTCCTTATAAAGAAATTGATTTAGTTATAAGTGGTGGTGGATTTAGTGGTTATTATCATGTTGGTTTTTTTTATTTGTTAAAGAAATTAATAAGAGATAATAAAATTAAAATAAGAAATATTTATGCAACATCAGCAGGTGTATTATCATCTGTATGTTATTTATGTGAAATAAGTATATATGATTGGTTTAATACATATTATAAAACAAAAGAGATATGTGATATAGACATTCATTCATCTGTAAAAAAAGTGATAAGAGAATTATTACCAAAAAACGCTCATAAAATATGTAATAAAAAATTAAATATTGTTTTATCAAAATTTAATTATTATAAATTAGAATGTGAGATAATTAATGAATTTAATTCATTCGAACATTTATTAGATATAATAGATGCATCAATAAATATACCATTTATTTTATCTTCAAAATATGAGGGTGTAATAATAGATGGTTCAAGATATTATGATGGTGGATTAACAAATAATACACCAATTATATATAATAATGATTTACCTCAATTAGTATTAAAAACACATGAAATTGATTATCCAATAACTAAAAAATTTTGGTTGAATGATCCTTATTTAGAATTGTTAATAACAAGAGGAGCTATTGAAAGTTTTGATTTTTTTACAAATAAAGTAAATAATAATTTACCAATAGAATGGATTGATAAAAACCATAAAAAAAATAAAATTGAATATTATAAAATTGATATAAAATATATAAAATATATTTTACCTGCTATGATGTTTTTGTATTCATTAAAATAAATATAATTTTTTTAAATATTTTTAATTTTAATAATAAAAATTAAATCTTTTGTTTTGTAATTTCTTCTATCTTTAAATTCTTTATAATAAAATTTAATATTAGAAATATTTAGAATATTAATTATTTTATTTATATAAATGTCATAAAATAATTGTGATAAATTAACTTTTAAAGCACAATTTTGTATTAATAAATAATCATCATATTCTTTAAAACACCAAGATTTATCACCTAAATTATATTCAATATTAAGAGGCGTTAATAATGTAAAAAATTTTTTAATATCAATTAAATTTAAATTAATTTTATAATTTGAATTTAAAATTTTATTAATTAAAACAAGTCTTTGTTCATTATCGGTTAAAACTTTATTATTAATATGTTTTAAAAGTTCATTATTTCCTTTATGTAAAGTATCGATAATGGTATCAATATTCTTTAATAATTTTGTATCATCATTAATATTATTGTGCATAAAATAGTGATAAGTTTCATTCATTTTTAAATTATCAATAACAATGATTATTTATTTATATTTATAATATAATATTATTTAATGGATGAAAATATAAATAAAATAGAATATTCAAGTTTTATTTATGATATAATAAATAGTCAATCAAATTTTACATTATTCTTTTTTAGTGTTCTATTTGTTATAACTATTTTAATATTTTCAAGTATTGAAATTTCTTTTACATTATTTGTTGGATTAATAATATATGTTTTATTTATTAAATATTACTCAATACTTAACAATACTGCAAATATTAATGAAAATGAAAAATTTAAAATTAAAAAAAATAAATATGATATTTCAATTAATCATCCTGAAATTATTGATTTTTTATTTAATATTGAAGATTTAAAACAATTTAGTTTTATATTATTTAATGAATTGAAAATTTTAATAATTAATTTTGTTAATACATATGATGATTGTATAAATGATTACACATTAGTAAATGATTATTATAATACACTTGTAAATTTAAAATTAAAAATATTAATAACTATAGAAAATTTTAATATAAATGGTGCTCCAAAGGATATTATAATTAATAATAAACAAATGATTGAAAATATTTTAAATAAATATTTGGATAATTTAAAATTATTAAATAATAAAAATAATTATTATAATGGTTTTGATTTATATGCCAAAGAAATAGAAGATAATAATATTAAAGCATCCAATTTATTTGATTATGAAAATATTTACAGAGGAAATTTATTAGATTTTAATATTCAAAACTATAATTTTATTTAAAAAAAATATAGTTTATTATTATATAATATGAATAATGAAAAATATAATTTTGTTTCAGGTAAAAAATTAGGATATTATGATGTTAAAATTACACATGACTTTACTATAAATTATTTTCAAATTTCTAACTTTGAACGTTTTGATAATGAAAATTATAATATACGTTCATATCTTTTTAAATCAAATTGTGATTCTGGTGGTTGTTGCTTTGAATTTGTTATTAAAAATGTTAAAGATTATCAATTATCAAAATCTGAATTAGAAGAATTTAAACAAGTTCTTAAAAATTCTAAAAATACACCTACACATAAAGTTATGCATAAATTTTTTAATTATGTAAATTTTACAACTGTTCCTCCACCAGATGGAAGTGAGCTTTCACAATGTAATTCCGAATTATTATACCCAATACAATTTTAAATTGTACTAAATATAAAAACGCTTGATGCATATAATTAAATATACATCGCATAACAACAATTGACACTATAAAGGGTTGTCGTTACTTATT